>Ga0075321_1000022_pt1 | contig 13007 bp, 12 predicted proteins | sample MayberryNW_Catta_6_FD_120083 | JGI IMG/M metagenome (GOLD analysis project Ga0075321, IMG submission 120083) | Natural and restored wetland microbial communities from the San Francisco Bay, California, USA, that impact long-term carbon... | ecosystem: Environmental > Terrestrial > Soil >... | reverse complement strand
TGAGAGCCCAGGTTCCCTCAAAGTTTGCCTTCATATCCTGGGCATTAATCATCACAGGTGCTATGAGAGCCAGCAACACTGCCGATGATAAGACTTTCATAATAAAAAACAGACTCTTTTTCATAATCTTTAATTTTAAGTTTATAACGAGACTTACAAAAAAAGGCAGTAAATGTTCAGTAGGGATTGAAAGATTACCATAAAATAGAGGCCGCTTTTCACTGTATCACAACAAAAGCGGAGAGCCGGATTTAGCTTTTTCTGGATTTATAATCACCTTGATGATAAGCAATTGAGTGGTCAAAGTTAAAATTGGCTCATGAAAGGCCCGGGGTTCGGATCGTTCTCAGTAACCTTTTCACGAGTTTTTACTCCTTCTTAATTCGCTCGTCATGATATCTTCGCTGATTCTCATAGATTTCAGAATAAATCCCAGAGTGACAAAAGTAGATATTGTAAAAAATCCAAGTACGATCATGCAAATTCCGGTAACATACCATTCCAGAGTCTGATTTGCCTCGTGATTGGCGATATCAGAAAGTGCCAGATAAAGGAATATCAGGGCAAGTACTGAAAGAAATCCAAGGATTGCAGTGATCTCTGTGGATATTCTAAGCTTTTTCATTTCATTATTTTTTTATGCTGCCTCAAATTTAATCCTTTTTAAGATGCACTTCCTGATCATGCGATAATATGCATGAAGTCTCAGAATAAGTGGCTTAATGCTTTCAGGATTTTCTCCGCACTTCAACAAATATCAGTGGATAATTGTTTATTCTCCCTGGTAATAAACTCAGATGTTAGTCCATCAAAAGCCTGTAATATACTCTGTTTATCGGTTATATTTTGGCCTGAGGTCTTGGCCGTGAGACCTTTTAAGTTATCTTTGACTTTTCCGGGACGTTAGCTCAGCCGGTTCAGAGCGCTTGCTTCACACGCAAGAGGTCGGCAGTTCGAATCTGCCACGCCCCACGAAGAAGAACATTTGTCTGGTCAGATAAATGTTCAGGAATAGTATGATTAAAGCGGAAAATAATCCAGGTACATAATCCATCTTTGAAAGTGCCCAAACAGGGTGTCCGATGCCATTAATAAATTCTATAATTATAAAAAACCAGATTATAATTTGTGATGTAACATTGTTTTTTTTAGCAATTATTAACCAGGAAAATATTCCAAAGACAAATAAGCTGATATTTATAATTAAAAATCCTGTCTCCGTATTGGTCGAAACCATATTGCTGATAACTCTGGCAGGATAGAATACTTCCCATAGCCTGGTGATATATTCTTCCGTAGAATGAACTCCCTGAGCAAGAATAAGTAGTAAAAAGCCTAATTTAATTCGTATCGGCATTTCTCATTTTAAATACAAGTTGGAAGGCTGATCGATTATAGCCACAAGACGCATAGCGTCCTGGTCTTGAGAGCAGATGCAACTGCTGAGGAGACTTATACATCTTATTTATTGGAAAAGATTTAAATACTTATCGAATACATATTCCCGACTTCATTGTCCTCCTGTTATTTCTTTCAGGATATCTAATCTCTCCAGGTCATCGATTAACTTATAGGCTGAAGGATTAGATATACCAGCTATTTTGACTATTTTTTCGGCATTGATCAATGGTCTTTGATAAAGATAACATATTTGAAGTAATATTAAATAACCAGAATAGTTATTTAATTTTATTGTTAATATATTAAATAAGATGATCTCAATTAAAGTCTGACGAAGTCAGATATTACGTGCTCTGCAAGGGTCATTATCTCCAAAAATGAATAATCACTATCATTGTTGATTATTAGTGAACGGAAAGCTCAATATCTGTAACATCGCCGGCTTCCATGATTGATTCAGACCCTCAGCGAGCCACGGAAACCCCTTACACCATAGAAAGTGGGTGCTGTGTTATGATAAACGAATACATTCCCGAAGCGGCGATCAACAAAGAGGGCGCCGCCAGCTTTTCTGATTTCGGCCGGAGTTTTCACCCAGCTCGATGTTTTCGTATCGAAATCCCCAATCCTCTGTATTTCTCTGTATTGTTCTTCCGTTAATAGCTCAATACCCATAGCGGCTGCCATATCAACAGCATTACCTTCTGGATGTATGCCCTGTTTTTCCCGAACCTCCTGCCCTGCACCGTCGTAACAGATATTTCTCCGGCCGGCAGGACTTTCCTGCGAACAATCACAAAAAATATATTCCTCAGTCTTTTTATCATAACCAATTACATCCGGTTCACCGCCAGTCCTTTCCATTTCACTGAGTGACCACAGTTTTTCAGAATTGGTTTCAAGCTTTGCCTGTACTTTAGCCCATTCCAGGTCTTTATGGCGGTTCATATTTTTCTCAAAACGGGCTTTCAATGCTCTGAGCAGATCCTGACCCTGTTCTGGCGACAATTTCTTTTTTGTTTCGTCCGACATTGTTTTTAATTTAAGTAAACAACTGGTTCATTTTTAATGCACCGGGCTTGCCTGCAAGCAGCGCCCGGGCGGAGTGTTGCCTAAATGATTATTCAATTTAACAAAGAAGCCGGCTCTGAGTTCAAAATTCTAAGCTCTCTAATAAGCCCGAAGCCTCTGCTTAATCCTGCCTGGAATCAGTCTGTTATCCCCTTCCTATCCATTTGTTACCCGGATGATTTAATCAGATTAATTTGACTTTGGCTTCAGGATCCTGTAATTTTATATTTTGTTCTTTCGGGATACAAACCAGGCTTATAATGAGGCATGCAAAGGATCTGATAAAAGTATTTGCAGGAGGAGAAGCTTCTGTTCTTCTTCTCAAATCGAGACTCAAGGAAATTGGCATTCCCTCTTTGATTAAAAACGACTCTCCGGCATCCTGGATCGGTAATGCTCCACCTGCAATAGATCTGTACATCCGGGAAACAGATCTTGAGGAATCGGAACCGGTAATCAGGGACTTTATCCGCAATAACCCTGAATAATATGGAAATTGATTTCAGAATGAATATCAGTTAATATTTATCCAGTGACCTTAACCTTTAATTAAGCCGATAAATGAATACAGAAATTTTCCATTTGAGGCTTGGCCTGAATAGCTCTTACCTTATCCGTGGCAAGGATATTGTCATGGTAGACGCTGGTACCCCTAATCAGCTGGAAGCATTTAAAAAAGAACTCTCAAAACTCAGAATCCGACCGGAGGAGATCAGATTGATAGTCCTTACACATTCACATTTTGATCATTGCGGTTCAGTGAGGGATATCCGTGATCTGACAGGTGCCGCAATTGCTATCCATGAAAGTGAGGCAAGTTACCTTGAGAAGGAGGGTATGCTGATACCCAGAGGAGTTGGTATTTACGGGAAAATTACAAAGCCTGTGCTTTTCCCGTTTCTTAAAAGAATCAAATTTCCCAGAGTCACTCCTGATATTATAATAAGAAATGAACCCTTCCCTCTTACAGAGTATGGAATTGAAGGAAGCATCATTCACACTCCCGGCCATACAATAGGATCATTGAGTGTTATCCTGGATTCAGGAGAGGCATTTGTCGGCTGCATGGCTCATAACGGGTTTCCCTTCCGGCTACGTCCGGGTTTACCTATATATGCCCAGGATATTGAGAATATCAGGGATAACTGGAAAATCCTTATTGACAGGGGTGTTAAAAGGGTCTACCCGGGACACGGAAAGCCATTTCCCGTGGAGTTTATGATGAAATCTTTGTCTTAGGCCTTGCTCCACAGAGCGAAGGGCAGGGGGCAAGACCACGTGGGAGGGGCTTCTTTTGCTAGCTCGTTATAAACAAATATCTTTATACCATGGGGCATCTGTCAGGGAAAGAAATTTACAGGAAACTGGGGGACAAGGTTGACAATCTTTCTTTCAGGGTTAATAAAAGTCAGCCTCTTTACAATATTTTGAAAGAGCTCTACACCCCCGAAGAGGCAGGGCTCATTGTAAAAATGCCATATTTCCCATCCTCAGCCGATCAGATAGAAAAAGTGACAGGCACCGAAAAAGCCGGACTAATGAGCCTTCTTGAGAGCCTGTGTTCCAAAGGGCTTGTGATGGATTTCTGGACCGGCGATAAGTTTTATTACATTCCTTCCCCAATGGTTGTCGGCATCTTTGAATTTACAATGATGAGGACAGGAGATAACCTTGACTCCAAAAAATGGGCCTCTCTTTTTCGCGATTACCTTAATGATGAAAATTCTGTTGCTGTGAACTTTGGCAATGGAGAACAGATTTCCCCGTTGCGGGTATTGCCTCACGAAGGTACAATAACGGAGTCAGATTACACCGAGGTGCTCGATTATGAGAAAATCACTGAAATTGTCAGTTCAAATCAGAAGTTTGCGGTCGGACTCTGCTCCTGCCGCCACGAAAAACTTCATACAGGTGAAAAAAAATGCAATGTGCCGCTTGAAACCTGCATAACATTTGGAAATGAGACAGTTGATTATATGGTCAGGCACAACTTCTCCAGGCAGGTATCGAAAACTGAGGTACTTGAAAGCATTGACCGATCGAGAGAGGCGGGGCTTGTGTTCAGTTGCGACAATACCAGAAATAATGTCTCATTTTTATGCCAGTGCTGTGGCTGTTGCTGTAATTTTCTGGCCGGACTCAGCAAATTCGGCTATCCTAATTCTGTTGTTACCTCCAGTTTTATTGCGCATGTCAATACCGATACCTGTGAAGGTTGTGCCAAATGTTCAAAGGCATGTCCGGTAGGCGCAATTGAAATGATATCCCCGGAAAATCCTGAAACTGCTAAAAGGAAGTTACCGGAGATCGACACGAAAATTTGCATTGGGTGCGGAGTTTGTTCATTAAAATGCTCGAAGACCGGATCGATGAAATTGATCAGACGTAAAAAGAGAGTCATCCACCCCGATACGAATTTTGAAAGGATCATTCTGCAATGCCTTGAGCGAGGAACACTTCACCACCAGATATTCGGTAATCCTGAAAAGATATCCCGGAAGATGATCAAAGGAATTATAGGGGGATTTATGAAGCTTAGCCCGGTGAAAAAAACCCTGATGAGCGAGCATTTGAGGTCATCTTTCCTGGATGCAATGAAAAAAGGAGCGGCAAGAAGAAACAGGGGTTTTCTTATCGGGACCTGATAACAGTGAACAATGTATTTTCATAAGCAGTTCCTTTGCAGAAGCCGGAAACCGGTCCAATGTATTTATCCCAGCCTTTCCCTTGCATTCTCAAGGGCAGTACCCGTACCCAGTATATAAAGTACATTACCTGCACGGAGAAACGTTTCGCCATGAGGAATGAACATGTTATCATCGGTCTTTGCCATTATAAGGATTGCATCCTTATGGAAGGCAATTTCCTTTACCTTGCGTCCGTCTATTTCGGGATTGCCAATTGTGATCGCCTCTATACTGAAGTTTTCAAATGTCTCAATAAGGGCATGATAAGTGGCGGGTCTTATTATCAGTGTTTCAATGGTGGTTGCCATTAACCGCCTGACATCAATGGTTTCCACGTCAAGCCTTTTAAGCTGCTGCTCAATAGCCGATCCGTTTGCCATGGAAATGATTTTTTCATGATTCAGGTCTTTTCTGAGCGTTTCACAGATTTTCACATTCACTTCTTCATTACCGGAATCAACGACAACATAGCTTGAGTTTGTCATCCCCAGCTTCCTGAAGGTCCCGGGATCGAGCCCGTCGGATAAAATAGCATTTAATCCTTTGGAGGATATGTCCTTAAACCGCTTATCATCTATTTCGATAATGACGGAAGGTTTCCCGTGGATATTAAGCCTGCGGGCCAGCAGAACTCCTTTACTGCTTCCCCCGACTATTATAGTTGTGCCCGGCGGATACTTTTCCTTCGGCCTTATCATGTTATACAAAACCGGACCAAGAAAACAGGTGGCGATGGCCATCAAGACAAAGCTGGCATTGATCCCGGGCGAAATTACCCCAAGTTCCAGTCCGATCGCAGATGCGGCTATGATCAGGCTCAGACGTGAAGAAAGCAGGAAACCGGCAGCAACAGATTTTGTCAGTCCGTATTGGCTGGTCAGGAGAAATGCCGGAATTATCTTAACTGCAAACAACAACAATAACAATAATGCCAGAAACGGGATGAGGGTAAGTTCAAATTCCTTAAGAGAGGAGGGATCAAATTTGACTCCTACCATAATAAAAAATACAGGAATAAAGAATCCATAGCCCAGTCCGTCAAGCTTTAACACCAGCAGTGATCTTCCTTTATGAAGAAAAAGGGAAAGCAGCACACCGCTTGCAAATGCCCCGAGAAGGATTACCTCATGGCTGATATACTGTCCGATCACGACAAAAATCAGCAGAAGAAGAATAGCTCCCCGGATACTGAGCTGGGAAGCAGCATGGGACAAACGGAAGTATATTTTTTTAAGGAATGAAAGGTTCCTGATCCTGCTCCCCAGCCAGTAAAAAATGTAAAAAAATAAAAACAACAGCAGAAAATAAGTGATCTCGATTCGCAGGCCATTTTTTATTATAAAGGCTGTGAAGGTAAAAAGTATTATGCTCAGGATGTCGGCAACAGAGGCAGAAATGATGAGTGTCTGGCCGTAGGAGCTTGTGGTTTGACCGTTGTTCTTAAGCACGGGAAGGATAATACCAACTGAAGTCGTGCACATGATAAGTGCGAAATACCAGTTGTTCCGGATCTCAACAAGCAATGACAGTAATTTTGTGCCTGCATATGCAAAAAGAATTGTTGCGCAGAAAAACAGGACCGCAATAACCAGATGATTCGACAGGAGATTCCGGTTAAAATTCAGTTTCCCGGGAATTGAATAGATAACCTGATCAACATCGATCTCCAGTCCGCTGAGGAACATCAGAAAAACGAAGCCTGTCAATCCAAGGAATTCAAGAATTTTAAGGCTGTCGGGGTCTATATTAAGCAGAAAGAACCGGCCCGCAAGGTAGCCGGCCAGGATCTCAACTATTACCGAAGGTATTTTTTCCATGCGGAATATTGATAATGCCATCGGTATCAGCCAGGCCAGGCCAATTACTACCAGTAACGGCAGGTAGTCAAAATTCAGTGAGATACTGAGAAGATGCAACATACTCTAATCCAGCAAACCAAAGAGGCGCAAGATAAGAATTTTTAAGATTCTTCCGATGATAAAGCCGCCATCAAATTGTTCCTTTCAGATGTTCATTTAAGTTCTCCCCCTTAAAGGTCAGCCTTCAATTTATTTAAACCTTTCAGGGCTTCCGGATGCATCAGTATTTTTTGCAGCCAGTCTTTATCTAAAATTAGTCATGGTAAGGCTTGATGAAGATAATATTGAAAACTTTATCCGTGAAAACAGAGATAAATTCGTCGTCTATAATCCACCCGTCAACCATCGTAAAAGATTCTTACTAAAACTGAACCTTAAATTCAAACAGATTATCAGTGTTGTTCCATTCCTTATCAGAGTAGCAGTTCTGACAATTCTTGTTTCAACGGCCTCTATATTAATCTGGAATAATTATATCAGGAAAGACCGGTATGAAATAACGTTAAGAAATAAATTATCCCAGGTCATTTACGAAATCAAGCTTTTTAAATCTGCTAAGCCGGCTGATTAAACTCAGGAGGCTTTGAGAAGTGTCGCTTCATTAACATCGGTTAACACGATAATCAACTATAATAGAAATTGTCTTTTTTTGCAATTATCTTCATATTTGTTCTTTACATTTCAGATGTTGAAAACAAAATAACTACTAAAATGAGAAGGAAGAACTTTTTGATTCTTGTATTTGGAATTCTATTATGCAATTCACTGATAATCAGGGCGCAGACCAGTCCTCCAGAACCTGCAGCTGATAAACTTGTTGTAGTCTGGACAAGCGGCGATCCGTATGTTGCGGAAAGAGTTGCATTCATGTACACTCATAATGCAAAAACCCAGGGCTGGTTCAAGGATGTAACACTGGTAGTCTGGGGTCCGTCAGCAAAGCTGATATCGGAAAACCTTAAACTTCAGGAGAAGGTCAGGGCTATGCAAAAAGATGGAGTTATTGTTGAGGCATGTATTGCATGTGCAAACTCATACGGGGTTACTGAGGACCTCAAAAAGCTGGGCTATGATGTCAAAGGGATGGGGAAACCTCTCACAGATTATTTAAAAAGCGGAGCAAAGGTCCTGACTTTTTAACAAAATCCGTAATGGATTGTATTTCCGTCGCTTAACGAAACTTTTAAGCGGTTCCAAAAATGATCCTAAGGTCACCTGGTTTCATTTGACTTTCTGCAAGATTCGGGAAGTCTATTTTCCTTAAGGTTTGTAACCAACTGATATTTCCAAAATCCGATTCCGGACCTCATTACCTCCTCCGGTGTAAGATGAAATATTTGCCAGACCTAATCCATAGGATAGGCCAATCTGCAAAGATTTAATTTCTAAACCTGCTCTAAAAGTTAGACCAAAATCAAATCTCGCCAGATCACCGGTTCCATTTAATCCCCACTTAACATTACGGACATCGGTATTTGTTTTCCCGTTATTGGTCTCCGTATATTTCCATTTTCCGGCGATTCCCCACCCAAAGTAAGGACCCAATGCTCCAAAAAATTTGCTGAAATCTGCATCATACGTTACTTTTGCTGTCAAAGGAATGTCAAAGTAGAGCAGATTTAATTTATGCTGATATTCATATCCAGCCCCCTTTTCACTAAATTTAAATCCCTTTGTTGAAAGATTCAAACCCATTTCAAATGAATAAAAGTCGTTTGGAGGAAATTCGATTGTTGGTCCTATATGAAAGCCGGGTTTCATTCTTAATTCATTTCCATATGCCTTGTAAATCATGTTCGACAGAGTCAGACCGGCTCTGACTCTAAATATCTGACCAAATGATTCTGTGGTTATGAGGAACATAATGAACAAACAAAATGAATTAATAAAGTTTATCATAGGTTTCTGTTAAGATTAACGTGAAACAACTTCCCATAACTTACTGATAAGCTGCCCCTACAATGATAACGTTAATAATTTGAAGACAGAGATATTTTTGACGAGGAAATCGTACCTTTTGCTTGTCGGTTTTGCTTAATAAAGTAGAGCCCACAAGCAAAAATAAAATATTGAAAATTCAGTTTTATTATTATAATTACCCGCTCCAACAGGAAATGAAACCTCCCTCGCATAAATTCATAATTTTAAGTTTTTTCATCTTAACAGGCACCTTTACAAATGCACAAAAAGAAACAACAAAGATTTATTATGAAGACGGGAAATTAGCATCGAAAGGACAAACTTATACTTATTCAATACCTTACGAAGATAAAAGGGTCCCAAAGAAATTTCCATTTGCAGAAGTTCAAAAGAAAATCAAAAAATGGGAATATTGGTACCAAAACGGACGATTACGTAAAATTGAAAACTATAAGTTAATCAAGGACAGGAACTTTTATAGCCTTCCACATGGTAAGTGGGTCTATTTCAACGAAACGGGTACAAAATACAGGGAAGAGACTTATAACGAAGGAACACTCATAAGCACTTCAAAGGAAGTATTCCAGGATTCCAGGATGGTTGGGTCTGTCACTCTCAAAAATGGAATCCCTGATACTAATATTTACTCGCCAATTACCAAAGGGAAGAATCTTGTTATAAATTCTGACTTTGATTTTTATTACTATAAGCCTGTCCTCATTACATATCACGGAGAAACCAGGATAGAAGACTGGATACCCTTCTGGACGACTCCCGGATTATATACACCTGACTATTTAAGCAACCTCCGATATATAGATGTTTTTAGCTATAGCTTTATTTTCGGCATGCCGGTGCCTGATAAATTTAATTATGCAGGCATCGCTCTATATAAAGAATCAGACAGTTATTCAGAATATATTCAGGGCAGATTGGTTAAACCATTAAATAGAGGTAAAAAGTATTGTTTACGAACTTCAATTATATTGAGTTCCTATTCCAGGTATTCCGTCGACAGACTCGGATTTAATTTCTCCTCATCCCCTGTTTCAGTAAGTTACAATGACGAAGATACGTTTTCACCACAGGTCCGATTCTCTTTATTACCAATAGAAAACAGACACTTTACCACTCTTTGTGATTATTTTATTGCTGATGGAGGAGAAAGGTTTATTACTGCCGGAAGATTTACCAGGCCTGAAAACCTGGTAATTGAGAAAAGGGAGGATTTCGTTGAGGGATTATTCGGACTTGAAAAGTCCTCTTATTATATAATTGATAATATTGATCTTTTTGAAATACAAGATACCACTGAGTGCGATTGCAAAACAGAAATTCCGCCCGGAAGTCCCATAAAAAACAAACCTGATCTGTTTTATGAAACCGACCTGAACAGGTTAAAACAAGGTATACCGGTAATGTTGGAAAATGTAAACTTCAAATTTGACAGCAGTGATCTTTTACCCGGATCGGAGGAGATTCTTGATATTCTTTTGATTTATCTGGAAAACAATCCGGAAATAAAGATCGGTATCGAGGGCCACACTGATGATATCGGAACAGAAGAGTATAATGATGAACTTTCAGTTAATCGGGCTAAAGCAGTATATACCTGGCTGATCAATAAAGGTATTGACGCTAATCGCCTTAGCTTCACAGGATTTGGCAAAAGCCGTCCGATTTTCAACAAAAAGGATGAAGAGCATAGAGCTCTGAACAGAAGAGTTGAAGTTAGAATTATTAAAAACTGACTGCTTCACAGGATATGGTAAAAGCCGTCCGATTAAAGGATTAACAATACAGAGCTCCCAGACCTTATAACCGGATTGACCGCAAAAACCTCAGCAGGTAAAGGTTCGGAGACAGGCTCCTTTTTGAAATAATGGTAATCCTTGTACTTGAGATAGTTCCTTTGAAAACAAATCAACCAATAGTGTATCTTAGCAACTATTAACCTTACGTACTTATTATCTCATTATTTAGAATGAATTTAAAGAAAATGGTTCAGTAAAAAATGGTCTGGCTATTTGCAAAAGGATTGTTGAACGCCATGGTGGGAGGATGCGGATAAATTTCAATTAAAGAGAAAAATTTGGAAATAGAAAAAAGACATTTTATAAAAAGAAAATACGGGAAGGAATTACTTATTGATTGTTCCTCACGACCGGGATCAAAATTAGATCTTCCCAAATATCCATTTGTTACGGATTTCTATGGAATCTCAGTTGTAACAAAGGGTAGGGGATCAATTTTGATTGACAATTGCATGATTCGCTTCAAAAAAGGCTCTCTCATATTCTTCCAGCCGAACCAGGTAAAGCAATGGCAGAGAGTCTCTTTTGATTTTGACGGTTATTACCTCATATTTGTAAAAGAATTTATTGAGACTTTTTTTCAGGACAGCCTATTTATTTACCGCTTTCAGTTTTTTCATAACAGCAGTATTTCATATACGCTGGAATGTGAACAGGATTTTTTAAATTCCCTCGTTGATTCGTGTAAAGCAATAGACAATGAACTAGCTAATTTACAGGAAGACAGCCACCATTTCTTACGTTCAATCCTTTATAACATTTTAATCCGGATCAACAGGAAATATATTGAGCGGTTCAACCTCCCCTACAATCTTTTCCAGAATAATATCGGACTTGAATTAAAGAAATTGTTAGAGGCTGAGATAAGAAATTATCATAAAGTGGCAGACTATGCAGATTTGCTTAAGATCAGCCGTGCTCATTTGAACAATATTTCGAAGAAAGCGTTCGGTTTACCCGCTTCAGAAATGATAAAAGAAAGATTATTAACAGAGATCAGGCGCGAGTTATTATTCACTGATAAATCAATAAAAGAAATTTGTTTCGAAATGAATTTCTCAGACGTTCCCAATCTGATCCGTTTTTTTAAAAAGCTTACGGGAATCAATCCGAATGAGTACAGGGTAAAGTATACAAAATGACAATTCCTTATTCAGGATGATAGCATTGATAAAATCCTTATTTGATAATTTGGTAACCTTCAAAAGAACTTCTAAAAAGGTGATTTATGAAAAAGACCTTACTTACAGCCCTCCTTATTCCTATCTGCTTTACGACAATTTTTCCCCAGGCGATTTATGTAGATAGTAACACAGGGAATGATAATAACAGCGGCACAAAGGACTCTCCTCTTTTTTCAATAGAAAAAGCCGCCGGGATTATCAGAAGCCGTGATAATGATATTTATACTATAAAAATAAATCCGGGAATTTATATCCTGACCAGACATGTGTCAGTCAGCACCGAAAAAGATATGAATAATAAACACATTATAATTGAAGCAAGTATTTTGCCGGATGATACATCATGGACACCCGAAAAAATGCCGGTAATTGCAAGCCGGGCAAGAGAGGGGGAGATTCCGGAAAATGCTCATTTTGTCACAAGTTTTCGGATTGATGAAAGTCACGTTACTATCAGGGGACTTAAATTTCACGGTTATTTTTATCCGCAGACAAGATATAATCCTATCGGAAGATTTGATAAAACATTAAGTGATTTATTGGTAGAACAGTGTGTCTTTGTCGGAGATCCGAATATCTCTCAGCTTCATGTGGGAATTTTCTCCTCGGGAAATAAAGCTTTAATTGACCATTGCGTGTTTTTTAAAGTCAGAAATACGGTAGTATTTGGGGAAGAACCGGATGGCAGCGGCATTACGAATTCAATTATTTTTGGCGCAAGTCAGGCGGTCTGGACCGGAGGAACTGACAATAGTTTTAAGTTTGAAAATAACATTGTTACAAACTGCGGATATGTCTGGGTTAAGAATAGCACCAATGCCACAAAAAACTATTCTATGAATAATTGCATAATTGTAAATAACCGTTATTATAAGGGAGTGCCGGATAGTGTACGTTTACAGCCGGGTGAATTTGAATTGAGTGAGATTAATATTATAAAGTCGGGAGAAGTTTCATTGAGATTGACAGGCACTGAAGATAAACCGCTTTTAACCGGAGTTGACAGACAGCTTCCTGTTGATTATATGCATATTATTCCTGGTACGCCCGGATATGAAATGGGGGCTGGAT
>Ga0075321_1000021_pt1 | contig 13057 bp, 3 predicted proteins | sample MayberryNW_Catta_6_FD_120083 | JGI IMG/M metagenome (GOLD analysis project Ga0075321, IMG submission 120083) | Natural and restored wetland microbial communities from the San Francisco Bay, California, USA, that impact long-term carbon... | ecosystem: Environmental > Terrestrial > Soil > Wetlands... | reverse complement strand
ATTATCAGGCCACTGGCAAGCGCACTCTTCTGGATATAGCTATAAAATCAGCCGATCTGGTGAATAAGGACTTCGGTATGGACAAAGAAATGGTTTATCCCGGACACCAGGTGATTGAGATGGGACTTGTGAAACTTTACAGGGCAACCGATGAAAAAAAATACCTTGATCTTGCCAGGTTCTTTCTCGACATAAGAGGCCCTCGGGGTGAAGCTTATAACCAGGCAGACAGGAGAGTGGTTGACCAGGCCGAGGCGGTAGGTCACGCTGTAAGAGCTACATACATGTATTCCGGAATGGCAGATATTGCAGCAATCGAAAAAAATACCAGGTATCTGAATGCCATTACAAAGATCTGGGAGGATATTGTTTACAGGAAAATTTATATAACAGGTGGTATAGGCGCCACAGGAGGCAATGAAGGCTTTGCTGATCCTTTCGTATTGCCAAATAGCACAGCATACTGTGAAACATGTGCTTCGATAGGAAATATCTTCACTAACCAGCGTTTATTTCTTCTTCACGGGGAGTCAAAATACATTGATATCCTTGAAAAAACTCTGTATAATTCTATGCTTTCGGGAGTGTCACTTTCAGGCGACAGGTTCTTTTACCCGAATCCGCTTGAATCAGACGGCCGGCATCAAAGGCAGGCATGGTTCGGTTGTGCCTGCTGTCCCTCAAACGTTGCAAGATTCATCCCCGCAATTCCAGGATATGTATATGCCGTTACCGATAAAGACCTGTACATAAACCTGTTCGTCTCGAACGAAGCAAATGTCAAAGTTGGAAATAATAGCGTCGGCATCATCCAGAAAGCAAATTTCCCATGGGACGGCAGGGTGGAAATTAACATAGATCCGGAATCCTCAGGCAGGTTTGCAATCAGGATCAGGGTTCCGGGATGGGTGCGCAATGAAGCTATTCCCGGGAGCCTATATAAATTCGGGGATAGAGTTGACGAAAACTTCAGCATTACGCTCAACGGAAACATACTCATATCTTCAGGAATTAGTGCTTCCGGAGCTGCTTCTGTATATGACACCTCAGGGTACCTCACAATTGAAAGAAAATGGGAAAAGGGCGACAGGATCGCTTTGGAGTTCCCTATGCCCGTTCGGACAGTAATTGCGGATGAAAGGGTCCGGGATGATTCGGGAAAATTGGCTGTACAGCGCGGACCGGTTATATACTGCGCCGAATGGCCCGATAACGACGGAAAGGTTTTTGATCTGTCAGTCGATAATAATCCGGCATTTGAAACTGAATTTGTACCCGATCTTCTTGGCGGGATCAGGATAATTAAGAGTACCGCGGCACGCACGGTGAAACCGGAGGCAGGCAACCGGCCCGTGACTGTTACGAAGACGCCCCTGACCCTGATCCCGTATGCATTGTGGAATAACAGGGGGCCAGGCCAGATGAGGGTGTGGCTTCCTGTGAACCATTTTAATGACTAAAGGCTGAGACCGGTTTCAGGCCGGCTCTGCAAAAAATTCGGTTAAAATCAATGGATGGATTGGCTAACATCTCGAACCGTATTACCGGATTAATACTTATTTCCCTTTTATTTTGCTGCTGTGACGGCACCGATAAAGGCTTCAGGTCAGGCAATTCAAAAAAGAGAGGAGTAATTTCGCAGCCTGGTATTTATGTGAACGCCAAATCCGGGGATGATCGCAATCCCGGTACAGTCAGGAAACCGGTAAGATCGGTTGAAGAGGCCACTAAACGGATCCGGGAAAGGGCTGGGGACATATTCTTTGCAGGAGGCCAGTCCTTTGAAGGGACCCTTATGCTCAGGAATTTGCAGGGTGATGCGGAAGACACCCTCGTTATTGGCTCGTACGGAGCAGGAATTGCAGAGATAGATGGCGGTAGCGGGGAAGCCATAAGAATTGAAGATTGCAGGTTTATTCGTATACAGAACCTTTACCTGACCGGTGACGGCCGGAAAGATGGTAACACTGAAAACGGACTCCTGATATCGAACAGTTCTGATTGCGTCGTCGAAAATATTATAGCCGAAGGCTTCCGGGAGTCGGGTGTGGAATTGTATGATTGCAGGAATGTCAGGGTTTTGAAGGTTACGGCACTATACAACGGATTTTGCGGCATAAATGTAAGGGGATCTGATATGCAGCGGTCGGGTAACATATTGATAAAAGAGTGCAGCGCTGAGAATAATCCGGGTGATCCGGCAATTCTTGATAATCACAGCGGCAACGGCATTCTGATAGGGGTTTCCGACAGTGTGACGGTTGATCACTGCACAGCAACTGACAATGGATGGGATATGCCCCGAAGGGGAAACGGACCTGTCGGGATATGGACCTGGGAAAGCGATCATGTTACTATACAGTATTGCATCAGCTACAGGAACAAAACATCCGAAGGCGGAAAAGATGGTGGCGGATTTGACCTGGATGGCGGGGTGAGGAATTCCATGATTCAGTATTGCCTTTCATATGAAAACCAGGGCGCCGGGTATGGGCTTTTTCAGTATCCGGGAGCATCTGACTGGTCAGAAAACGTGATCAGATACTGCGTGAGCATAAATGATGCGCGGACCACAGAAGGCTCCGGAAGCATCTTCATCTGGAACGGAACCGGGAAAGCCGGTCAGCTTGTTAATTGTGATATTTATAACAATGTTGTTTATAATTCCTCGGCGCCTGTAATAAGCTTTGAAAATGCTTCGGATCATCTGAATTTTAATTTCTTCAATAATATTTTTCTTGGCTCCGGAGAGCTGGTAAGCGGAATTAACAAGGGCAGCCGTTTTCTTGGGAATGTATGGTGGAGCAGGAGCGGAAAGTTAAGGATAATGGAATACGGGTCCCTTAAAAGCTGGGCAGATGAGACCGGACAGGAAACGTTCAACGGGAAAATTGCCGGGATTGAAACCGACCCGGGATTGACGGGCCCGTTCATTACTGACATTACTGATCCATACCGGCTCGATGAACTGTACGGATATACCCTGGGCCCAGGTTCTTCCCTGCGTGGTAAGGGAATAGATCTGAAAACTCATTTTGGAGTTGAAACACCGGAGAAAGATTTTTTTGGCAATCCATTACCGCGTGGCAATGCCCCGGAACCGGGAATAAACGAAATTGACTGAATAGTAAACTAAAAAAAGTGATATGAAACCATTTGAATCATTACGAATCAGAGTATCATTCCTTTTCATTGTTTTATCAATTTACGGGTTTTTGGCAGGCACGGCCATATCGCAGCCATCGGGAAAAAACCTGGCTATTGTTGCTACACCATCAGGTTCAATGCGGTATGGCGTTAACTGGAATGCTTTGAATGACGGCTTCACACCAACTAATATCAGCGGACCGCGTCAGGGCAACAGGCAACAGCAGAGACTTATCTCGCAATGGCTGGAATATGAATGGCAAAAGCCTGTTACAACGGGGGAAATAGATCTCTTCTGGTGGAATTATGAAAATGCTGTTAAACTGCCTCAGGGGTATAGAATAAAATACTGGGACGGAAACGATTTTGTTCCTGTTAAGAACCCTGGCGGACTTGGGACCGAAAACAAGCAGTTCAATATAACAACTTTCGATAAAATCCAGACCACAAAACTAAGACTTGAGATCGATTCAGTCGAAAGGTACCCTGTAACATTACTTGAATGGATGGTGATTCAGTCCGATAACTCACCTGACCATCCCCCGGTTGTTTCAGCAGGAGCTGACCGTGCTGTTGTAATGGGCGGAAAAACTTATCTGTCGGGCAGTGTAAGGTCTGTGACACCCGTTACAAAAACAATGTGGAGCAAGGTTTCAGGACCGGGTGATGTTGTATTCCGGGAGCCGGGAAATCTTAAGTCCACCGCTGTCGCGTCTGGTCCGGGCGAATATGTAATTAAGCTTTCCGTGGAGGAAGGAGATCTGAAATCTTTCTCTGAACTGAAGCTGAAGGTAACGGCCCCTCCGCAACCGGAGCGGCTCGATGTTGTTTATACCAAGAGGTATAAAATTAACAGCCCTTTATGGAGTTCACGGGCTAAGGCAATCATTGTGAACTGGATACCATGGTGTATTTCACAGATTGAGCGTGACGATCTGACTCTTGGCGAAGGAGGGCTTGACAATTTTATTGAGGCCGCTAAGGCGCTGAAGGGAGAACCTCACGGAAGACATAAAGGGTATGTTTTTTCAAATGCATGGGTGCATCAGACTATTGAAGCGATGAGCATCGCCCTAATGGTCGACCCTCAGGGTGACCGGGAAATAATTGCAGCCCAGGAAAAGATGAAGGCGACCATTGAAAAATGGATACCGATTATCCTTGCGGCGCAGGAACCGGACGGCTATCTTCAGACAGCTTTTACACTTCGCGATACCACAAGATGGAAAGAAAGATGGTCAGTGCCTGCAAGAGGGAATCATGAAGGATATGTTGCCGGATATTTTCTGGAATCGGCTATCAACCATTATACTCTTACCGGGGGAAAGGATAAAAGGCTGTATAATGCGGCAAAAAAACTGGCTGATTGCTGGGTTTCAAATATCGGTCCGGGCAGGAAGGTGTGGTATGATGGCCACCAGGAGATGGAACAGGCACTTGTCCGTTTCGGCCGGTTTGTAAATGATATTGAAGGAAACGGACATGGCGACAATTATGTCCACCTTGCAAAATTCCTGCTTGATTGCCGTTCGGGCGGAAGTGAATATGACCAGAGCCATGTACCTGTAAAGGAACAGTATGAGGCTGTAGGACACGCCGTCAGAGCCTCCTATAGCTACTCTGCCATGGCTGACGTAGCTGCAGAAACCGGCGATATCGACTATCAGAGTGCCGTAATGTCGTTGTGGGACAATATTGTGAACAAAAAATATTATGTTACCGGCGGGATAGGAAGCGGTGAGACCTCCGAAGGATTCGGCCCTGATTATTCCCTCGGAAACGATGCATATTGCGAATCATGTTCAAGCTGCGGACTTATCTTCTTCCAGTATAAAATGAACCTGGCCTACCATGATGCAAAATATGCTGATCTTTACGAAGAAACAATGTATAATGCCCTTCTTGGGTCACTCAGCCAGAGCGGGAAATATTTCTATTATGATAATCCACTCGGGTCAGGGCAGTCACGTTACTCATGGCATGTGTGCCCTTGCTGTGTGGGTAATATTCCAAGGACCCTTCTGATGATACCGACCTGGACATATGTAAAGGATGGGTCAGGTATTTATGTGAATTTATTTATCGGGAGTACGATAACAGTCGAAAAGGTTGCGGGTACCGATGTTGAAATGATCCAGGACACGGATTATCCCTGGAGCGGAAAAGTGTCAGTCACTTTAAATCCCCGGCAACAGAAAGAGTTTACCATATATGTAAGGGTTCCCGACAGGACGACAAGCCTGTTGTATAAACCGGTACCAGAGGTAAAAGGCCTCAAATCGCTGAGTGTAAACGGCAAGCCTTTCAAACAGGAAATAATAAACGGATATGCTGTGATCAGGAGGCTCTGGAAGGCGGGAGACAGGATTGACTTTGAACTGCCGATGGAGATCCAGACCATTACCCCTGATGAAAGAATTACTGCTGACAGAGGTAAGATAGCACTTCGATACGGACCGCTTATATACAATGTCGAAAAAGCTGACCAGCCTGATATTGATAAATATATAGGAACAGGCCCTCTTTCTCTTGAATGGAAAAAAGAGCTTCTTGGCGGCGTTATGACAATCAGGGGAAAATGGGATGATGGCACTGCTCTTGTTGCAATTCCCAATTATGCGCGTAACAATCGTAATCGTGTCGAATCCACTTACAGGCCAGAGAGGGAAGACCCCGCTGAAGGATCGATTGTCTGGATCAAAAAAGGATTATAGAAGGAGCCATGCGAACAGGCTCCGGGGGCAGGTCACAAAACTGCCTTTACAGCTTTGCAATCAGTAACAGGATTATTCCGATTATGGCAATATAAATCAGGATCTCAAATATCCTTAATATTTCTTTTCTCATCCCGGAAACAGGTAAATCAGGTATATTAACAAGTTTAAGGACAAACCTGGTTAACCGGTTTAAAAATACTTTTTAAAAACTGAATTACTGAGTATTATTTGTTCATTTGAGTGCTACTTATTGTGAATAAGTGTATGTGATTTGGTTTTTTATAGGGTATCAAATGTTAATTCTTTACCAGGGAAGATATTATCATAATAAGATTAGTTTGATTATTTTTGTTCTAAGATCGATAAAAAAAATTCCGCGTTCTGCTGATTCCTGACCTTTATCAATACTGGATTGAACTATGACCGGCCGTAACCGTTGCATTGGATCCGTATCAGGGTTTGAGAAAACGAATTCAGCCCTTTTTATTACCGGGAAGATAATTGTTTTATCTCTCCTGTTTCTTGTCAATATGCCATTACTCTTTCCCCAGGTTAACAATATTACTTTTTCTCATGTTGATGTAAATGACGGGTTATCAGATAACTGGGTTAAATGTATCTACAGAGATTCCAGGGGGTTCATATGGTTCGGGACCAACAGCGGTCTTAACAGGTTCGATGGATATAATTTTGAGATCTTCAGGCGCCGGGGCTCGGATTCGACTTCGATCGCTGATAATGCAATTAATGGGATTGCTGAGGATATCGAAGGCAATCTCTGGGTTGCTACCAGGAACGGTATTTCAATTCTCGATCATGACAACTATACATTTAAAAGGATAAATTTGGTCTCATCACCTTCATCTCTCTGCCAGGACATTGCCTATATCACCGCGATGTCGGCTGATGGATCAGGCGATATCATGATCGGCACACACAACGGGCTCTTTTTCTATAATCATCTTACAAGATCATTCAGACATATTCTTATCGATGAGCAATCATGCTCATCCGAACTAAACAATATCACAGCAATTACCCATGACAGGTCAGGGTCATTCTGGATAGGAACTGACGGATTCATCCTGCGGATCTCCGGTGCTTCAAATTCTATTGAAAAGTTTGAATCCTTTGTCGGGTCTTCCGGCAGCCGTGGAATAATAACAAGCCTTTATGCCGACAGTGATAATAACCTCTGGATTGGAGATATTAATGGATTATCAGTGTTCGATATCGATAAGAAGACCTGGAATAAGGAATTCATGGAGACTTACGGTCCGGTATTTCTCAAGCTGCAGATTACCGGGATCGATCAGGATAATGAGGGACGGATATGGATTTCAACAGACGGGAAGGGACTTTTTACTGTTAACTTCCCTGACTCCAGCCTGAAAAACATTACTAACCTTCAGCATGTGTCAGGCAGCCTTTCAAGCAACGGCATCTATTCCTTATTATGCGACCGGACGGGAATAGTATGGGCAGGCACATCAAAAAAAGGGGTCGATTTTTATAAAAAGAGTATAGCGAAGTTCAGGCTTTACCGGAATTATCCAAATGAGAAAAACAGCCTTATCTATAACGATGTGGATTGCATTGCCGAGGATTACAGGGGTAATTTGTGGATTGGCACCAATGGAGGAGGGTTGAATTATTATGACAGGGAATCGGAAAAGTTTACAGTTTATACTGCAGGCCCCGGGCTGGAAAACACTCTCAGCAGCAATATAATCGTTTCACTTTTCGAAGATTCTGATAAAAAGATATGGATTGGGACCTACCTTGGGGGACTGAACTGCTTTGATCCCGAAACTGGCAGGTTTAAGGTTTACAGGCATAATGAATCGGACTCAACGTCACTTTCCGATGACAGGGTATGGAGTATTTGTGAGGACAGTAAGAAAAACATCTGGATCGCGACCCTGACTAGCGGACTTGACCGGCTCGATCGGAAAACGGGAAAGTTTAAAAGATATAATACCCAAAATAGCCCTATCTGTTTTAACTATCTGAACTCCATCTCAGTCGATGAAAGTGACAACCTGTGGATAAGCTCGGCCAACGGACTGATATACTTCCAACCGGGAAAGAACAGCGCCAACTGTTATTTCAATAACCCTCTTGACAACAGCTCACTGAGCGACAACCAGGTAATTTCTACATTCCGCGACAAAAGGGGATTGTTATGGGTCTGCACCAACAACGGTCTGAATCTGATGGATGAAGAAAAGGGCACTTTCAGGATTTTTAACGAGAACCATGGATTGCCCTCGAACAGTGTCTTAAGGGTACTGGAAGATGCAAATTCCAATCTCTGGATAAGCACTAAGAACGGGATCAGCAAACTAATAGTCGGCACGACCGGCATGCCTGATTCATTGTCGTTCAACTTCACCAGTTATGGAGTAAGCGACGGATTGCAGGGAAAGGAATTTACTGAGACTGCTGCCCTGGCAACCCGCGACGGTGAACTCTGGTTCGGCGGTCCGGACGGTCTCAATGCATTTTACCCTGAAGAAATAAAGAGTGACAATTCCCCCTCGGAGATAGTCTTCACCGATTTCAGGATCTATAACCAGAAAATAAAATATGGCGAGAAAATAAATAACAGGATCCTCCTTGATAAACCGGTATTTAATACTGACAGGATAATTCTCAAATACAGGGAGAACTCCTTTACGATCGATTTTGTGGTTCTCAATTACTTCCATCCGGCAAAAAACATATATCAGTATCACCTCGAGGGATTTAATGATAAGTGGATAAGTACAGGGGGTGGCGAAAACTTCGCCACCTATTCCAACCTGAACAACGGGAAATATGTTTTCAGCGTGAAAGCAGCAAATTCCGATGGTATCTGGAATAATATGCCGATTTCGATCGGAATAAGAGTACTTCCTCCTTTCTGGAAGAGCACTGTCGCATATTTCCTGTACGCATTTATCCTGATTTCTCTGCTTGGCTTCCTCAGATACCTTATACTTTACAGGGAAAGGCTCAATATGAGACTTGAGCAGGAGCAGATTGAATCACAGCATGTTCATGAGATCGATTCACTAAAAATCAAGTTTTTCACAAACATATCCCATGAATTCAGAACCCCTGTATCTCTTATAATTTCACCTGTCGAAAAGCTTATTGACCACTGGAAAGGGATGCCTGAGGAAAAACACTTAAGAATCATACAACGGAATGCAAGGAGGCTATTATTGATGGTAAACCAGCTTCTTGATTTCAGAAGGATGGAGGTGCAGGGATTCAGTTATAATTCCTCATACGGGGATATAGTTGCATTTCTGAAAGATGTGACATCCTCCTTCAATGATCTGGGGGAACAGAAGCAGATCATTCTAAGCTTTCACTCAGACATACGGGAATTCCACACAACGTTTGACAGGGATAAACTTGAGAAAATAATATACAATCTTCTCTCAAATGCATTTAAGTTTACTCCTTCAGGCGGATCTGTCTCGGTTTCAGTTATTAACGGGGATCGAAATGCATCCTCTTCAACAGATTACCGGACGCAGGGCCTGCTTATCAGGGTCGAGGATACCGGGATCGGCATTCCTCCTGATAAAATCGATAAGCTATTCAATTATTTCTACCAGGTAAATTCTCCGATGAATGATCAGGGAACCGGGCTGGGTCTGGCCCTTGTTAAAGAATTCGTCAATCTTCACAGAGGTGAGGTAAAGGTGGAGAGTCAGTCCGGGAAAGGGAGTTGTTTTTCGGTTTACCTGCCGCTTTTCAATGGTTTAAAGGAGGAAAGGGAAACCGGAGCAAGGGATGATTTATCCCTGACCACCCGGAAGCCTGTTCAGAGTGGTGGAAACGAAAGCGGCGGTCCGGAGAAAAAGTATAAAATCCTTCTTGCAGAAGACAATGATGATCTCAGGTTCTATATCAAGGATAACCTTCAGGGCAGGTATGATGTTTTCGAGGCAGCTGACGGGGATGAAGCTTACAGCATTATCGTCAGGATAATTCCCGACCTGATTATAAGCGATATAATTATGCCGGGTTTAAATGGAAAGGAATTGTGTATGAAGGTCAAGTCAGACAAACGCCTTGACAGGATTCCATTTATAATGATAACTGGTCAGACAGATGAAAAGGAACAGCTTGAAAGTCTGGACATTGGCGCGGATGATTTTATTACCAAGCCATTTAGTTTTCAGATTCTGGAAGCAAAGATCAATAATTTTATAAGCCATGCCAGAAAGCTCAGGGCATCGGCAATAATGAATGGAATAATTGAACCTGATGATATAGAAGTGGTTTCCCTCGACGAACAATTCCTCCAGAAAGCGCTCGCACTTGTAGAAAAAAACATAGCCAGGGTTGATTATACGGTTGAGGAACTGAGCAGCGACCTTGGTGTAAGCCGGACCCTGGTTTATAAGAAGATCCTGGCCCTGACAGGGAAATCTCCCCTGGAGTTTATAAGAACACTGAGACTTAAAAGAGCTGCCCAGTTACTTCAGAAAAGCCAGTTAAATGTTTCTGAGGTAGCCTTCAAGGTCGGTTATAATGACCCTAAATATTTCAGGAAACACTTCAAAAATGAATTTGGTGTGCTTCCTTCGAGGTATGCAGAAAGAGGAAAATAAAACGGCTTCTGAGTCAACCGCCCCGGCCAGACGAATTGTCTAACACTTATTTTAGTTGACGCGCATGCCCCATGGGTTGAGGTAAATAAATTGATATTAAAGCGATTTGGGATCTTATGTTAATGATTGCCGATAGTCACTGTAATTAAAGTGAGAAAAATCATTTGACCCCCTAAAACTGAACAATCTAACCTGTTTTTAGTGGTAAGATAACTTTAATTTTGGAGTAATCTAAACCTGGCACATGACTACCAGTTTTGTGTCGCTTAATAATTTCAAGCTATGTAATTATAATTACCCTAAAACCCATTACTATGTTTAAACGAGGTGTGTTTTTTGTTTTGTTACTGTTGGTGAACCTTGGACTGACTGCCCAGCAAACGGTTACTGGTGTTGTCAGGGATCCGTCGGGCGCGCTGATGTTCGGAGTAACAATTGTAGTTCAGGGTACTACCGTCGGAACCTTATCAGGCATTGACGGGAAGTATTCTTTACCGGTACCTGCAGGAGCAACAGCCCTGAGGTTTTCCTTTATCGGATATTCTGACCAGGAAGTGCCCATTAGCGGCAGATCGGTCATCGATGTCACACTTGAGGAAATGGTTACCGGTCTCGACGAGGTTGTTGTAGTCGGTTACGGAACTTTAAAGAAAAAGCTCGTAACAGGCTCAACGGTTCAGGTAAAAGGAGAGGACATTCAAAAGCTCAGCACGGTCTCCCCGATGACTGCGCTGCAGGGTCAGACTCCGGGTCTTTCGATAATCAAGAATACCGGCCAGCCCGGCGACGGATTCAAGGTTAACATCCGGGGCATGGGTACAATAGGCAACTCGCAGCCTCTTTATGTAATTGACGGGGTTCCGGGCGGAAGTATCGACCATATGTCACCGGCCGATATTGAATCGATCGATGTGCTGAAGGACGCAGCATCAGCTGCAATATACGGTGCCCGCGGTGCAAACGGCGTCATCCTGGTCACCACAAAAAGAGGAGTAAAATCCGCAAGGGCAAGTATCTCATACGACGGTTCTGTCGGATGGCAGAATCTCTACAAGAAACTGCCGCTCATGAATGCCCAGGAGTATGCGAATATCGTTGACGAAGCAAGGGTCAACAGCGGGCAGCCCCGTCTTGATTTTGCCGGTCTTGTTCCCGATTGGGACAGGATTGCCTCAGGTGCATGGAAGGGGACTGACTGGCTCGATGAACTCTCGAATAAGAATGCCCCGGTTATAAACAATGCATTGAATATTACAGGTGGATCTGAAGCCGGAACCTATTCCATGGGCTTATCCCACTCCAACCAGCAGGGTATTTTCGGGAATCCGGTCGCATCGGACTATGAGAGGTATTCACTGCGCCTTAATTCTGATTACATTCTCCTGAGGGATAAATCCAACAGCTGGAATATCCTGAAAGCAGGGGAAACACTGAGATATATGAATTCAAACAACCATGGTGTGGGAACTGGCAACCAGTACTGGAACGATGTATTCAGCTGTATATCTGCCAGTCCTTTCCTTCCCATGTATGCAACTGATGAAAGTGATAAAGCCTATCCTTATCATTATGCTATTCCATGGAATACACAGGCCTCAAACCCGATAGGACAGATGGTTTATTCAAGAGGACTGAATGAGAGCAAGAATCACAACCTTAATGCCAGCGTGTTTTTTGAAATTCAGCCTGTAAGGAACCTGGTCTTCAGAAGCTCCTTCGGATATTCAATGTCTGCATCATCGTACAGAAGTTATACTCCGATATATGACCTTAGCACAACCTCATTTAATTCACAGGATGATGTAAACCATTCACTTTCGTCAGGTTTCTCATGGACATGGGAAAACACCCTGAACTATAACTTTACCCTTAACGGAGGCCACTCTTTCAACGCACTTGTTGGTACATCTTCTGAGAAATGGGGGCTTGGGGAATCAATCAACGGATCAAATTCCAATTCCCTTTTCGGAGATTTAAGGCATGCATATCTCGCAAATACTCCGATAATAGATGTGAATCTCACCAATCTGTCAAGCAGCCCCTGGGGTGACGGAGGTCTTCTTTCATACTTCGGACGTCTCTCTTATTCATATAAAGACAGATATATGGCTACTGCAATCCTTCGTTCAGATGCCTCGTCCAATTTTGCAAAAGGACACAGATGGGGATACTTCCCGTCAGCATCAGTGGGTTGGGTTGTCTCAGAAGAGGATTTCTTCCAGAATGCCAGGAATGCCATAAACTTCTTTAAGCTTCGTGCAAGCTGGGGGCAGAACGGAAACCAGTCCATCAGCCCCTTCCAGTATCTTGCCACAATTTCGTTTGCAAACGTCAATTACTTCTTCGGCCCCGATAAGGCTGTGGTAAGCACGGGAGCTTATCCGGATGTACTTCCCAACCAGGATGTGACCTGGGAAACGTCAGAGCAGTTCAACATGGGATTTGATGCGCGATTACTCAGGAATGCCCTGAGCGTTGAGTTTGATGTTTACAGCAGAACCACTTTTGACTGGCTAATCAGGCCGTCGATGCTTGCATCGTACGGAACAGGTGCGCCCTATGTCAACGGAGGAGATGTTT
>Ga0075321_1000020_pt1 | contig 13127 bp, 11 predicted proteins | sample MayberryNW_Catta_6_FD_120083 | JGI IMG/M metagenome (GOLD analysis project Ga0075321, IMG submission 120083) | Natural and restored wetland microbial communities from the San Francisco Bay, California, USA, that impact long-term carbon... | ecosystem: Environmental > Terrestrial > Soil >... | reverse complement strand
GGGGCAGGCTGAGGGGCAGGCTGAGGGGCAGGCTGAGGGGCAGGCTGAGGGGCAGGCTGAGGGGCAGGCAACGCCGGAGTAGGCGGGCCTTGAACCGGAGCAGGCCCGGGTGACGCAGACAACTTGGCCCGTTGCAAAGCCTCGAGCTGGGCCTGCTCCATCCACGGTTCCATGTAGTACTGTGTCTGGTTTTGCATTACGGGGTTTTCTTCGGGTTCAGCCAGCTTTCCGTCACTTTACCAGCGATCGGTGCTGCGATCTGGAATGGCGCGAGTGCAGCCTGCGCTGTTAGCGCATCCTGCGCCTGGGTCTCCCTAGACCGATCATTGTGCAGATTCTCCGTGAAGCCTGCGACCACATCCCCATGCCCCGCAGCCGCCCCGGCTCCGGCCAGCTTGGTGGCGGTCAGCCCGCGCAGCCCTCCAGAAGGGCCCTTGTTGATAGTCTCAGCTGCGTTCTGTGCTCCGACGTTTCTAGCCGACAAACCAGTATCATACCCCCACTGGTTTGTAACTCCTTGATTTACAACGTCGTTGTTATGCTTGTCCCGAGTATTGTTCTCGTTCCAGGTACTCTCTGTGGCCTGATTACCTGTATCTCGTACGTCTCGCAAATCTTTGGTGTTTGCTGCATCTATGATATCTTGAGCGGACTGCACTTGGCCGCCTACACTGGCTTGCTGACCCATGATCTCGTTGCGCCGGGCCAGAGCAAGTGCTTGGGTCTGCAAGTCATCGTTGGCCAACTGTCCGGTGGCTTGTTGCTGGGCCTGCTGGCGCAGCAAAAACTCGAGCCTTCCGCCCGACCGTCCTCTCTCTTCTGCGTCAGCTCGAATGGCTTGCTCATTTCCTCGGGCCTGAGCCGCGCGAATGTCGTGGGCTTGCGCCATGCGAGCCCGATCCATGGCGTCCAGCCCGCCGCGGTTCAAGATATCTTGATCCCGAAGCAGCGTGTCTTTCTGCGCATCAACGCCTGTGGTGTCCGAGCGCACCTGGTTGATCGCATCCAGATTTAGCTGGTCCTTGAGCGGATCGGCATGCCCTATTTGCTGCAATCGATCCGTAAGCTGATACCCGGGACCTTGGTCCAAGACCGGGTTGACCGTGAAGGATTCCGGAGTTAGCTGATTGATCTCATTGACAGCGCCCTGGATCTGGCTCTGACCACCTGCTACAGAAGCACGAGCCTTGGCCGCGTCTGTTAGCACACTGGCCGGGATTCCTTGACCTTGCGGGTTCACGCCCGGGGGAGGATTGCTAGGGTCGGCCACGAACAGACGGGCCCGCTCCTTGTACAGTGCCTGGACAACCTGGCCGCTTGAACTCTTCTGGGCTCCGCCCGGGGCGGCAGTTCCGTGGCTGCCCTGAAGCTGCAACGACTTCCCGGTCGCCCCGTTGAAGGCCGGGTTGTTCCAGACGTAGTAGTTTTGCGTCTCCAGGTTCTGGCTAGCGAGCCAGGTGCCGAACTTCACCGGATCTTTCTGAATCTCCGGATCGACGCCGACAACACCTGTAGGAGCATTTACGGATGGCTCAGCCATTTTCCCTATCTTACCTTATTTTCTACACGGGAGCCCATAACCCTGTACTGAATAGCGACGGCGGACAGTGACCAATCAACTCCGACTTCATCAATTCGCACAGTTACGTACAGCCGACTGGATCGAGAATGCTTCTTTGGAGTAGTAAATCGAATGGCTTCAGCCTTGTCTACCTCATCGTACGCCGAATTAACTGTACGTGTCTCGGTTACCTCTGTAGGCGAGATTGAACTGGAGAACGTAATGGAAATGGAGCGCAGGCGTCTCATCGCGTCCCAGACAGTTGCTCCCTCGCCCCAGTGCTTCAATGCACTGGGGTCTCCGCCGAGCCCGGCCGTAAACGTCATCTTGTACGGGACCACGGAATATGCCGTGGCCGCACCATTCGGGGGCTGCTCGTCTGTCTCGAAATCCGTGTCCGAGTCCACGGACAAAACGCGCAAGTAGTGTGGATCGCCGTCGTTGTAATACAGGTTGTCCCCTACAGCAGGAATCCAACCAGAACCGGAAGAGATTACAACAGTGATCTTCCCATTCCCGTCAACCACAGACCCAGTAACCGTGACTGGAATTCCCCCGTCCAGGAACATAGCCCACGGGCTGCTGATTACAGCTGTGTCATCAGCCAAAACCTCTTCTTGAGTGAGGTCACCGATTTGTAGCACTAGGCCAGAGCCCTTGCGGCCGAGTCCGTGCACCAACCCCGCTTCGGGCTCGAACCATCGCGTCCAGCCTTGCATGCGAGAGTTGTACACGTACAACTGATCTCCAGTGTCTAGGCTGTCTTTGGCCGGCACGGACAGCAAGATTTCGCCGTCCTTGTTGTTGGTTGCGATCCACGCTCCGGCTGCATCGGTGTTGCCGGGGCGAATGATCTGCTCCATGTCGTGAGTAACCAAATACAATTGGGCGTTGCTGATGTCCTCAAACCCGTTCTCATCGCCCAAGAACACACCAGAATCTGTCCAGCAACACACCATCTCTCGGCCGCGATCGTTCAGCACGGACACGCAATCAGGGGTCAACAATCGCAGGCTCTCCCCAAATAGTTGGTCAAAGCGGAACCCGCTGCTGGCCCCCGAACCAGAACAGCGCCAGATTCCACTAGGAAAGAACACCAGCAAGGAGTTGTTGACAGTAACCAGGGCCAGAATTTCCTCGCTTGGTCCCACATACTCAAAGTAGTCGTCCCGAAAGTGGTCAGGCTCTTGCTGGTTGGTCCAGGCTAGCCCGTTGGAGATCTCCTCTCGCTCGACTGAATACCCGTTGGTCTCTGTAGGCTCCGGCAGTGGGGGGTTGTAGCTGTCTCCGTTAGTAGCCCAAATCTCCAGATCATCCCCTGTGATTCCAGAGATCCTGTACTGGGGGGTTGCAACCACGCTGCCCCCGGCATCCGTGATCCCGTCCACAACCACCGGACAAACTGGATCAAGGTCCGCAAGCGATCCGGGCAAGGCATTGCCCCGAGCAGCCTGCATGAAGTAGTCCCCGACCGGCAAGTAGCAGTCATACAGGCCGTCAGACACGCGAATGCTGTTGTAGATCAGCAATGTGTAACTGGAGCCTGTAGTGCCGCTCCAGGAGTGAGACATGTTGAAGTCTGTAGAGCTGTTGATCTGTGTGATACGCGGGTACTGCATCCCGCCAGAGCCACCAAACCCGGTGCTGTCCCAGGGCTGGGCATACACCCCAACAATCATCCCAACTTTCAAATTGGACGTGTCCGACACTACTACGTTGTACAACCCATTTGTAAGCTCACTGTTGGTAAGCTGCACCAAGGCTAGATCTACCAAAGGTACGGCCACCGTCGTTTCCGGCCGGTACGATACGTTCCCGGCAAACAGCGATCCGTTGAACACTGCAAGAGTCTTAGCCGAAGGCGGGTACGTGTGAGCCCCCTCCGTACCCTCTTGATCTGGATTGGTGTACAGAGCCTGCCCGGTCTCTGTATCTTGCGTATTGTCAGTCCACTCCATGTACCCATCGTCCAAGCCATCTTGAGTGATCTCTACTTCACCCACTTGGTACAGGTAATCCGTAGGAGTGGCAGTAGTCTCTGCCAGAGTACGGTAGACCTCTACCACTTGACCGACCCGGAACACCGGATACTTACCTTCGTCCCCTCCGCCGTCCACCAAAGACTGAGCCCGGTGCAGGAACAGACGAAGCAGGTTGTTAGGAGGCCCGCTATCAGCGCTGGCTGTAACGTACCTTCCACTGGGGGCAGACCTGATAACGTTGCCTGCCTCATCCGTATGTCGGGTCACCAAGCGGTACGCCACATAGGCACCAGAGCCCCCAGCGGTCTGGACTACCGGCGCAGCCGGGGTAAGCCCAACCTTCCACAGCGTGGTTCCCTCGGTACGACCCATGCCAGGCGTTCCACGAGTGAACACCTTGCGTAGCGCATCCTCCGTGGATAGATACAAGTGCTTCTTGGCTATGGCCGACTTGATGAATCCTTCGGAGAACGTGCGATCGTTCACACCTTCCGCATCCGGTACCGACAAGTCGCTAGACCATACCAACACCTGCTCTGAACCATCGTTCTGGATCGCGGCGTACTCTTCATCCCCGTCCACAGGGAGAAAGCGCACAACCTCTGTTCCGGTTCCAGACGTGAACTTGTTGGCTCCCTGAAACCCGGGGCGAGGATCGATTCTGCCCACCTTGCGAAGAACACAATTCAGCGCCTCCGCCATCGCACCAGACGGAACAGAAGTATGCGACGGCCCCAAATACAGCCCTTTGGGACTCAGCTTTAGATCCTTCTGCTTCACTAGGTGAAGTCTCCGAACCCGCCGCGCCAATTGCCAGCGGAGTGCCTGCGCAACCAGCTGTTTTTAGATCGGATCTTCATTTGACGCCCTTGCTGTCTAGGTGCAAGGGATGCTCTCACCCGGACAAGTTGCTCCTCCAACTCAGCGGAGAGGGCGGCGGCCATCTCGAGATCACGAGGCTTCAATAGCTTCACTGCCATCGCCAGCGCTAGTGCCGGATGAAGCTCCACCGGCAACTGAGGGATCACGCTCTCCCCCTCGTTGCACAACCAATCACCAACGCTCGGTAGCATGTCTCGAGTATTGGGCGTGCCGTACAGCGTGGAGGTGTCCTGCGTCAAGGACATGCTCTGCACGGCCAGACTGAACGGGGGTTGGGCCTTCACCACATCAGCTGTGATGCTATCAAAGCTGGCCGGAGTGGCCACCGTGATCACGTAGTCATCCTCCGCCGGGGTCCCCATGCCGTCAGCCAGGCTAACTGCACTGATTACCTGCGCGGAAGTTAGGGCAACCAGAGTTGACGGCCGGCGTTCGTAGAACACCCTCAGGAACCCGTTGGCAGACGATGGAGTAGGCAAGACGAGCAACCGATCGTCCAGCACTGCATAGTGTCTAGGGATACCACTTTGCCCGAAATCATACCGATCTGATAGAGGCAAGGGCGTCAAGGGGATAGGGTTGTCCGATCGATCAAACCAGACCACCTCCCTCACGGAGTTGGTGGCCGCCCTACTGGGGATCTGGTACGCCTCTTGATCGGCCACCAGGTCCTGATCTTCGTGCGTGATGTAATAATCCGCCCGGATGGAACGGATCAGAGGAACGAATCTGTCCTTCAGCTCGCGGTTTGCCGCCAGAAGGCATTTGGTGTCGCTGTACGTCGAGTCCTCGTCAGAGAGATCGCCTTGCTCTCTGGCGTCCGCGATCAGCTCATCAGTTGTCCATGCCTCAGCCACGGCTTAGGCTCCGTAGCGGTAGGTCCTGGCATTCTGTCCCAGAGTGCCCACTGCGCCATTTGACGGCTGCGTAAGGGCGAAGCCTGAACCCGACTTGGCCAGGCGCATCAGGTTGCCCTGGATGCCCTTGTCAATCATCGTCAGTGCCACAGAACCGGTAGTGTTCGCCGCCGTGAGCACGTTGGCCAGCTTTGGATGCGCATTGATCGCAGCCGCCAGATTGTCTCCGCACGCCGTGTCAGAAGCTCCGGCCGCAAACTCCCCATCCGCCGGATTATCACTGGGCGTGGCCGACACGGTGAACCGGCAATCCCCCACGTCAACGTAGTCACCGGCCGAAACGCTGGCCTGAGTGCACGCGATCGCGCCGTTGCTAGCAGCCGTGCCGTCCGCCGCGTCTACCAGCGAGATCAGCTTGCCGACAGCCGAGCCAGATGCCAGCCGGGACAGCAGGTCGATCAACTTCTCGGCCGCAGTACGCGGATTGTCCCAGGCGTCAAGGTACTTGTCCTTGGCCGTCTCGGCGTTCTCGTTGTACAGTACGACACTCAGTTGAATTGTTGCGCTGGCTGCCATGTTTTCTTTCTCGTTTTGGGTGTCCGGCCCCGAGGCCCGACTTAGAGGAATGGGCCAGGCCCCGGGGCGGAGGACTGCTACTGCTGGTCGGTGTTCTTGATCCCGTTGATCAAGAGGCACTGGTTCGGGCAGGGAAGGAAAATCGCCTGATTCCAGAAGCACCGAATTCCGACGCCCGCGTGGTTGGTCAGATTCTCCCACACCTTACCGACTCCGGGCATGTTGAAGGTCAGCTCCGAAGCGCCGACCCGCTTACCCTTGCCCTTGGGAAAGCAGAGCATCTCACTCGGGAACATGAAGATATGCGGAACCAGAGTGATCGCTCCGCCCTGGTACTCGAACGACAGCTTTTGGCTGCCCTGCGAGAAGCTACCCTTGTCGCCCATGATGCGCTTCAGGGCTGCAATGTCGTTCATCATGTCCGTCCAAGTGGACGGGTTCTGGTAGCACAGAACGTCGCTCATCAACCCGCGGTTGACAGGCTTGTTAAGCGCCCGGAGCAGATGAACGAAGCTCATAGCCGCACTGGTCAAGGTCTTGGTGTTGCCCTGCCACAGCGAATACTGCGCGCCGTCGATCCCGAACATGTTGCCATTGTTGGAGACCTGTGTTCGCAGACCGACCATGCCCGCGTCTTTGGTTCCACGCAGGTATACGACTGGATTAGTAGCCCCCGCCACTGCGTCCAGCTGCGCCTCTACGCCCGTGAAGGTCACGGACAGATTCTCCAGGTCTACGGAATCAACCTGGCAAGGCGTGCTGGTCAGCTTCGACCCGCCCGAGGTGTAGAATTCGACAAAACCGTTTTCTAGACCTGACCAGATGGCCGCAACGAAGGTGCCCGAAGTGAAAGAGAAGGTCTGCGTGTCTCCGCTGTCATTTGTCTGTGCATCCACAGTACCGATCGAGCTTTGGCCGAAAATGTTCTGCAATTCGAGAACAAACGCGGCGGTCTCCGACATACCTTCAACCAGGTACGAAGTGCCCTCAACAAAAGCCCGCTTGTCCTTACCCGAGCGAGACAGCTTGACCGCTGCGGCCAAGCTGATTGCGTCACGAAGTACGAAGCTCGAGCCCTGAACGGACGCGTTAGCGTGCTGTCCAGGCTCCGGCTCATTCAACGCGAACGCCTCGCCACTGGTAGAGAGGGTCCAACCGTGCGTTCGGCTCAGTCGGACGGGCTGGTTGAACTTGTTGCCCTCTTGCTGGCTTGCCGAGACGAACGGGAAGTCCTTCACCGTTCGTGCAGCATTCGGGACCAAGTCAATAACGGCGTCGCCGTAGACTTCCTTGAAAAGGCCCTCAAGGGTATCGGTATTTGCGGTCTTCACAGGTCACTCCGAGGTTTGAGATTTCTCGCTCCGCCGGTTGTTGGACCCGTATCGCCTCTGCTTGTCCGCTTTTGCGGGGCTTGCTCGATCGTCCAGCCAAGCTTTCGCTATTTCTAGACTCTAGCACATATTTCTAGAGTCCGTACTGTTTTCTCAGCCTATCCATGCCAGAAAGATTGTCATCTTGCTGGATTTTCTTTTTGGGGGCTTCCTTTTCTGATTTTACCTTGTTTCCGGTCCCGCGAATAGAGGGAAGTTTTTTCGCTTTCTCCTCTTTTGATTCCTTTTTCTGCGGCGGTTCCACTTTCAGGATGGCCGCAATTCGCTTGGCTGCCTGGACAAAAGTCTCGGCAGTCCACTGCTGACCCTTGTACCCGCTGATCAATCGGTCAATCACGGCCTCTTTGTGGTCGGGGTTGTTCGGGTCAAGCCCCACCCCTGTCATAGCCTCGATCGCCCACGTGTTGAAACTCTTGGCCATCTCGGCGGTCTTCTCACGAGCCTTCACGCGATTGCCGACCCGCTTGTCGTAATCCTCGTCACGCTTTCTAGCAATTCGCTCCAGGCGGGCCTGACGCGCCTGGCGGAAGTGCTCGAGCATCCTAGGATCCTTCTCGGCAATCTCGCTCTCTTCCACGGCGTGTTGAAGAATGCGATCCACCAAGGCTTGGTAGGTCTTCGGGTACGTGGCAATGAGTTCAAGCTCCATCGTATCCACGTCATGAAGCGATCTGGCCCATTCCACGGCGTCTTCGAACTTGTCGGAAATCTCTGTCAGGCTGCCTTGCAGCTGCTTGCGTTCCTCCGAGATGGCCTGCGTCTTACGCGTGTAGTCCTCGCGAAGCATGCGCCCGTCCAACAGCTCTTGCCCCGTTACCTCCTTGTCTCCGATCTGGTACTTGGCCTTGGGATCAATCGCTAGCCCTGTTCCCGCCTTGGCTGGTTCTTCTTCTTCTTCTCCTTCATCAGAGTCATGATCAGCTTCACCATCATACTCATCGTCAGACTCAGCAGGATCATTGCCGCCATTCCCATCATCCCCAGCGTCAGAATCACTGTCACTATCGTCAATGACACCTTCGGAATCATCGTCAGCACCGTCAAGATCTTGCTCATTTGGATCTTCCTCTGTTTGTTCGGCCGAAATCTTGGCGGCCAATTCTGCGAACGTGCTCATAGTGCAATCCTCTTATGTTTCTTGTTTTGGTTCAAGGGGGTTCTTGGCCGGCTCAGCGGGCTTAGGGAGACTGGGCATTTTAGAGCCTTGCTGCGGCGGGTTAGTAGACGGTTGTTCGCCCGTCCCGGTCGGGGATGGGTTCGGGTGCGGCTTGCCCCCCTGGGGGACGGCAGGGGCTCCAGCAGGGGCACCTTGTTGTTCTGGGGCCGGGCCTAGCAGCTTTCGGATCTCGGACTGGGGTGACTCCGGGTACCCGAGCGCTAACAGCAAATCCGGGGGGGCCATCCGCCATACGCGCAAGACTTCTAGGGCGTACGCCGTGGCAGCCGTGAGGACGGCTACGTTGCCTCTGTTCTCGATCGAGAACAGGACGTCCTGTGCGGCTCTCAGCGCTTCCCCCGGGTGGTCCAAGATGGTGACCGGCAGGGCGTCAACACCAGAGATCATTTTTCCCAGATTCATTGGATCTGGACGCTGGCTAACAGGCGGGCCTGTCATGAGCACTTCGCGTACATGCTCGTAGTAGTTGCTGAGCCTAGCGCCTGGGGCCGCCACAGACTCAAACCTACCTTCCGTGATCACAGAGAAATACTGGCTTCCGTCCTTGATCAACCCACGCTCGAGCAGCTTGTCCGCCGCATCTACCTTGCCGGCCAGGGTGGAGAACAGGGGGGACACCTGCTCGCACTCCGCCCCGGAGATTAGGTCAAGCTGCCCGCTGGTGAACGACACGATCCCGTCTGGATCGTTCGCTCCGGCCACACTCTTGATTCGCTCCGGGTCGCAGTACTGCGCCAAGATCTGTAGGGACAAGGACGAAGAGCCCGAGATCAAAAAGTTGAAGGCAGACAAAAATCCTGTTTGGAACTTGACCGCGTTGGCTTCAACCAACGCCAAAGCCGCTCCAGACTTTAGGCTAGCCTCTGGATTTCCCCGGGCCACCTGGTTTACTCCGGGCAACATCTCCATGTCCTCTCGAACCGAAGACTTCAACTTGAAGTATGTGTCCTTCAGCTGAAACTTGTCCAAGATTGAGGGCTTGTTCATTTCTCCGCCCGGGTACCGAATGACGTTGAGGCCGTCGCGAACCTCTTCGTAGCCAAGCTCTGCGCCTTCGGGCATCAATATGTCGTTGGCACCAAGGGCATCCATGTTTGTCATGCCGATAGACAGCAAGGCATCGTAGTACTCTTGGAGCCCGATCAGATCCCACAGGCTCGAGTAGCCCGCCGAACCAACATCCATGAATTCTTCAGGGACCATTTCGGTAATCGGCAGTTCTTTGTACGGCAAAGGCCCATCAAAGCGAACCTCGTCCCCGACAATGATCGTGTACCGGCCCTCTGGCAGGGATGGGGTGGGTTTGTGGATCAAGTGGTACTCGTACACCACATCGGTCATTCTGCGTAGCCCGAACCCAAACGAGATCTGTGCTGCCAAGTGTGCAGCCAGGGGATCCTGAGGATCGGCCAGTTCGTCTTTTAGGTGTGGCATCATCGCGATCAAATCGTACTTGTTTCGCGTGTGCCTGATGATGAACCAGTCGTGATCTTCTTCTTCGCGATCCATGTCGCATATGCACTGAAGGGGGTTCAGTGCCTTGTACACCAGATCGCCTTGCTGGTTGTTCTTGTCCGGGTCCCAGAACTGCCAAAGGTAGCCCTTGCCGTAGACCAGCGCTCTCAGCGCCACTTTTACCAGCTGCTTGTGAAAGCGCTTGGTGTAGTGGTAGTATTCGAGCAGGCGTGATGCTGTTGGGATCTGGGCCCTTGCCTGCGCAGTGGAATTGGATGCCCGGGGCTTCACCGACACCTTGGTAGACGTCGTAATGTTCAGGATGTAGCGGCCGATTGACCGCAGGTGATTAGCGCGAGCCCCAAGCTTCTCGCCATCCTCTCCAAACTCAATGATCCGGCTAGCTTCGTGGACTGCTCCTGAATCGGACAGGCCGTAAAAGGCCGTATAGCTCATGTTGTACAGCTCGAGCAGCCCGGACTCTGACAGCTGCTCGTAGTACTCGTTGATCCTATCCTTTATTACTCCAGGCATGTCGTCTTTTTCGGACGCTGCCCAATACTCTGGGTCTTCCTCTGTCTGACCTTCTTGTTCAGGATCTAGATTTTCGTCCACTTGCATACTATAGCCTATCTTCGCCCTCTACGTCCCTTGCTTTTTGTTCTTTGGAACACTTTTTCAAGGGCATCAGACGTTTTGTCGCTGGCTTTTTTTACTGCGGGAATGAAATGTGTGGCAGGATTTGCCCTGTACGGAGGATTTGGGTTCCTACTATACTGAATATTCCGCTGTAAGTACACCGCAGCCGGGATGCAATCAAAGTGTCCACCATCCCCAGACTCGGCAAACTTGGTGCGTGCAGTGTTCCAAGTCCCTTGACTTAAATGCATGTCTAGGTTGACGCACCTTGGATGAATACGCCAGCGCATACGCTGTATTGCCAGGCGTAAGGCGTTCACGGCCAGATCTAGGTTGTCCTTTTCCGTAGGAGAGATCACTAGCCCGTGTTCCTGACTCATGTCGGCAATTAGCCGACTCTCAGTGTCACTGACTCGCCTGTACGTCCCGCTCTGTAGCTGTCCGCTGCGATACGATTGTACGGGCTGTGTGGGCTCGCGCAGGTTAGGGTAGAATCTGCTTCGGATCTGCTCTAGTTCTTCTTTCCACGCCTGATCCGTGAATTCTCGAGGCTTCTTTGGCTTGATGCCCCACAGCTGCCATTCTCTGGCGAATATTAGGCGCGCTACCTCTCGTGAGTTGGCGTACCTCACAGCAAAATCGCCCTCGATCATGACTAGGGCCTTGTCAAAGTCAATATAGCCAAACAGGGCTCCAGTCGCGTGATTGAATCCTGGGTCAACTGACACCCAGCAGTCCCTGTACCTTGGCTTGTTCTCGAAACCTTCTTCGGTGAAGATCTCATTTCGAACGTCAGCATACTCCGGAATTACGGCAAGCGTAGATTCTACAATGTGTTCTACGTACAGCTCGCGCCGTGTCTGCGTTGACTTAGGCCCACCCAGTTCCTTGATCGCTGCGTCGCGCTGTGCCTTGTTGATTCTTGGGCACTGATCGATCGTTCGCGTGGCGCACATGCCACGCTGTTTGGCCCTGGGTATGTACTTTGTGCTCCAGGCATGCCCCGGGCTTGTCGGTGGGGTGGACCCGTAGATTACGAACCCGTCGGGTTGCGTGAGCAGCTGAGGTAGAATGACTGACTTCATGATGTCGTCAAAGTTCTCTACGAAGGCGCACTCAGTGAACATGATCGCGAAGGTGGCGGGCCCGCGAATCCAGTCCGGGTGAAGGTCCACGCCGATCAACTCGATCTTGGCGCCCCAGGGCCACGTAAGCTCTTTGCTGTTCGTGAGCCAGGTACCCGCCGCCATCTCTTTCGGGAGCAGGTCTGGAGGACAGTCCTGGAACACCTGAGTCAGTGTGGGCACCAGCAAGCGGTGAACCCGGTCTTTCGTAGGAGCGGCATACACGATCCGGCACATGTCCCTGTGTCTGTACGCCGTCTCGGACGCGATCGTGGACATGATGAAGTCCTTGCCGGACTGACGAGCCACGTCCAGAAAGAACTGCCGCTCTAGAGAGGACTCTACTGTCTTGTGGCTGGCATAGATCTCATCGTACATGGCCTGCTGATTCGGGTCGAGCTTCCAGCGAAGATTGCCCGTGCTCCAGGCTTGGCGCAACATCTTGCGCCGATCCTTGTCGCATCTATCCCAGGGTATTGTCGGGCTTTTCCACATTTTTTGCCCTTGCCAGCAAAGAAAGTCTGTACCACGCCCGGATTGCATTCTTCTCGTAAGCCGTTAGATACACACCATGCTTGCGATTCTCTTTGCTCATCTGGTAGATCAACTCAAGCAGGGCCAACGCAGACTTAGCTCGAGCATCTACCGGCCGGGCCTCCAGCAAACGGGCACCGGCCTCCCTTGCCACCTTCCGTATGTGCTCGATCTTGGCTAGCAGCTTTGCCTCTGTGATATTAGGGAGCTTTACTTCACCCATCGGAACAGCCTTTGCACGAGTAAGACCATGGTGTAGAACGCGAGCTGAATGCGAACCGACCAAAAAGAATCCGGGTCAACGTGGTAGATCGGCGCGTCTTTGCGGGCTCGGGCAATGACCATTTCTTTCACAGAGTCATACTCAACCCCGTCATGAACGTAGGTGCGGCCGGACCCAAACTGAAAGCGCGGTTCTTTGTCATCCATGCTTGCCTCCCCTAAGAGCGAGCCTGGTCTCCAAACGCTTCAGGTCCTGTAATGCCTCGGCGTGTAGCACCAGCTTGTCCGCGTGGTTCTTGAGCACCTTGGTGTGATCCTCGAGCATCAGGCGGGTTGTCTTGTCGGCGACAAACATGGACGCCCATCGGTAAAGCGCGAACACCGCACACAGCGCGACTGCTGGCCAGTACACGTTACCCACGGTTGCCATCCACAAACGATTCAGCGAGATACGCGTTCCGGATCTCAGCTTCAGCGTACTCGAACGCGATCGCCCTGTGGTCGGGTTCGTGCAAGGGCTGATAGATACCGTCAGGCCCGAGCCGGCGGGCCAGGTACCGATTGCCCAGACGCACGACATCGATGGTAATGACGGACGGGATGCCACCGGGCCTGGCTGGGGCCTGCTCGGGCGCGGGACGGGGCTCGGGCGTGTTCGGGACCTGAGGGGATTCCTGCTTAGTCCGGGTGAACGGTCGAATTGCCATCTGTTTCCTCTTGGTCTTCT
>Ga0075321_1000018_pt1 | contig 13738 bp, 13 predicted proteins | sample MayberryNW_Catta_6_FD_120083 | JGI IMG/M metagenome (GOLD analysis project Ga0075321, IMG submission 120083) | Natural and restored wetland microbial communities from the San Francisco Bay, California, USA, that impact long-term carbon... | ecosystem: Environmental > Terrestrial > Soil >... | reverse complement strand
GTCAGCCGACGATTTCCTGCCACTTGATCTCGCCGACAGCCTTGCGAACTTTCGCGAGATCCTCCTCGAGTTTCCGCATGTGGCGCTGACTGTCGTACAGCTCTCGCTTCTTTGACTCGAGTTTCTGCTCGAGATCAACGACCTCTTTGCTTCGCGTCTCGAGGTCAGTGACGCTCTTCCTTAGCGTTGCTTCGTTGAAAAGCAGATTCTGTTCTGCTTTAGCGGCGCGAGCGCGTTCGAGTTCGGCCACCTTGCGTTCGCACCGGCGCAAGAGGTAGCCGTTCGTCTCGACTGGCATCACTTGAATGCGACCGAGTTCCATGCCATCAGGAACGTCCCTGAGTTCCGGCATCTTGAAGTACTCCTGCGGCAGCAATGCACAGTGTTGACGGTACTGTGCATAGTGATCGGTCGACGCCCCGTCACCTCGCCGCTGAAGTTCGTAGCCGCCGCGCATCTGGAAGTCTGGCACCAGTCTTACCAGTTGCCAGTCACACGACGTGTGGTCATGCAGCTGATCGGCTGAGACCACCTTGTAGATGCCTTCGACTGGAGCTCGATGGGCGCCATCATCGTCCACCAAGAGCATCTCCGCCACATCCTCTGCAGTCAGTTCGTCGTCGTTCGTCATTGATCTTCTCCTTGTGTTTCGGCGCCGTACTTGCCGTGACACCAGCCGGCGCCATGCTGCCTAGGTGCCTTGTGGCGATTCACCTTGAGGCGCTGCGATCCATCGGCAGCGGGCGAGCACGAAATGGACCGCCCGCACTCCTCACACTGCGCCCTGCGTCGAGGACCCCGGTGCACTGGTTCGCGCTGCATCAGAGCCCCCAGTTGTCTTCGACCTCGAAGCGAAAGATCTCGCTGTCACGCGGCACGTTGATCATGTTCTCCAGCGGCCGCAGCGTGACCTTCGGCGACTTCGGATCTTGGAGGACGCCATCCATGCCGATCTCCTCCCACCGGAACACCCACACCACGCGCGTGAGGATCAGTCGATCGTTACGTTCGGTGACGTCGCCGGCGAAAATCCATCCGCGATCGATGACGACGACTGACCGGTTCCGTGACCTGGGCTTGCCGTCGATGTCGAACAGGCTGTCCTTCTCTTCAGCCGGGACCCGACGGTATGCCTTCTGATTCAAGACGACGACGTCGCCGTCGAGTTTCTCGTAAACGTCCTCTCCAATTCTGATCACGTCGTGCATTAGTCCTCCTGTGCCACGCAAAGCTAGCACTGCTAGCTTTCTCGTGTCGAGGACTTTATCCTCCTATGCGGCGACGGTGCTTTTTAGCTCGGCCGACGACCATGTAGCGCCGCCAATCGTGGTTACTGGGTTCTTCGCCTGGCGCCCAATAGTAGTCTCGGGGCGCTTCACAGAACTGCCGATCTGGTCCTGAAAAAGAGCCAAAGGCTACAAAGATGCGCCGGACAAGGAGGGCGTTGTCGGTGCGCATTATCTGCCGTGGCGCCGTCGTCGGCTGTTTGAGCCCGCGAGACATCCGCATCCATGCCCATTTCGTCCGCACCCTGCTGGCGGGTAGCCATCGCCAGCCAGTTGAACATTACTTACAAGATCACCAAACCACGGACCCTTAAAAGTTGCCGTCGCGCCGAAAATACGGAACCATTCCACCCGTACCGTCATGGCGTTGCTGTAGCTCTTCACAGCCATCCAGTCTTCTGACTCGTTTCGGCTTCCGCCATTGCCATCGCCGCGATTGCACGGAACGGGCTCGGCAACACCGGGCGCGCGTTAGCGAGCAGGCGCTTCTTGCGTGCCACTGCTGATGGACTGATGAGGTGCAGCCGCGACGGGTTCTCAGTGAACTCGGATCCTCGAATCACGTACCAGGTTTCGCAGCGCTCGCCCACGATGAACTCGAGCGTGGTGCCGCGGTTGGGCGTGAGGCCACCAGCCTTCTTGAGCCGCGTGACCGCGCGCTCCTGCTGGCGCTCCTTCTCCGCTTCAGCATGCGACCTGAACACTCGCATGTTTCCTTCCGGTCCGATCGACTGCGCGATCTCGCGCACGATAGCCTCGTCGCCGGCCCAGCGCTCGATCTCGGCCGACTCCGCCTGCTGCAGATCGATCAGATCAAGCGCCAGCTTCGCCTGCTCCTCGCTGAGCTGGAACTTGCTCATGATGGCGTCGAGCGCTTCTTGATCGGTCAGCGTGAGTTCTTCGGTGCCTTCGAGCAGGGTGCCCAGGCCGCCGTAGGCCAGAGCTCGCATCGCCTGCGCCTGGTCCTCGAGCCACTGGCGCCGCGCGTCTTCCGGTTGCAAAGAGACCTTGCCGGCGGCGAGCGCCTGTCGCTCCATCTCCTGGGGCGCCGGCACGATCCAGCTGATGTACATCAGCATCACGCTGTAGAGCATCCCGTACTGCGACTCCGTGGGCTGTTCGAGTACGCCTGCATGTTCCTTGGCCCACGCCCACATCGCACGCGCGGCGCGTCGCAGGACGAGTTCGGAGTCTCGCCCATCGAAACGTTCCGCGAAGCGCTCGCGGTACTCGTCCGTATGGGTGATGGTCTTCGCGGCGTCGTCGATCTGAAAGAAGCCAGCCTCGAACAGTTCACTGCCGCGGAACACGTTAGGCGAGTCGAGACCCGGCTCTGCCGGCATGTGCTTGTCGACGAGAGCGATCACCCGCGCCTTCAGGTCACGCGGGTAGCCCTCTTCTGTGGCCGGATCGGGAATGCCGAGTTTGGCCAGCGTCTGACTGACGTAGCGTTCCTTGGCGTCCTGAAAGATGCGCATCTGGGCCGCTAGGTCTGATTTTGACATCCCCACCAAGCCGAGTTCGTCCGCGAGACTTTCCTCGGCCGGCGACTCAGGACCACGGCCGCGGAGGTAGTTGCGGATCATCCCGATGGGCTGCACGATCTCCTTGAAGTAGAACGTGAGTAGCTCGCGGGCTTCGTCTCGCTTCTCTTCCCATGACTGATCCGCCTCGGTCTCTGCCTGCTTGCGCGCACTCTTGCGCTGCTTGCTGAGCTTCTGTCCGGTAACGTTGGCTATCCAGCGCGAGAAGCGTTCCCATTCCTTGGGATCTGCCTCGTAGATAGCGTGCACCGGATCGTTCTCTGCGAACCATGCCGGCAGCTCCGCGACGAACGCCACGCCTTCAATGGCGGCCGTGTCGAAGTGCTTCCAGAACTCCTCGCGCGAACGTGCCTCTCCCTTGCCGCGCGGCACCATCGACTTGAAGAAGCGCCTCGACGTCGTGTAGGTATGCGCGTTCTCTCGGAACCAATCCTGCAGCCACGCCTCGTCGTGAGCACGCACCTCGGTACCCACCTCGGCAACCACGTTGAATGCTCGCCACTCCGGGACGTTGGCGCTCGGCGATTCCTCGCGCTTCAGCCTCAGCCAGCGCTGAAGCTTGGCCGTCGTGTACGAGAAGAACCCCCACCATCTCGCGAGCCCGTAGGTGCGCGTGGGCGAGGGAGCAATCTCGAGTTCAGGATTGCCGTTCAGCCATTCGTTGTACAGCTGCTCGACGAAGTCCAGCATCGTCGGCGTCGTCGTCTCGTCGAACACCTGCGCCGGAGCCAGCACCGGCAGCGGCGGCACCTTCACCGGCTTGTTGGTCAAGGGGTCTGTGCCGCGGATCCAGCCGTCTTTGCCCGGGTTGCCTTTTGCGAACCACACCAAGAGGCTCTCCCGACCGATGCCGTAGTTGGGCGGCCAGGGGTCGTAGTGCTGAGCGAGGATGGGGTTCGCCTTGGCATCCTGCACGTACTCGACGCCCTTTTCGGTGTCGATGGTGACGCCATCTCGGCCGGCGCGCTTGGCGCGCTTCGTGAACTCCACTGCGTCAGCGGGCTCGCCCTTCGCGAGGTGCTCGTACACCCATTTCGGAGATCCTGGGCTCTTGCCGGCAACGATCTGTGTCGTCAGCATGTCTGCCTCGACGTCGGACGGCGGCGGCTCGCCGTCGAGCGCCACGATCTGGCCGCCCTCCACCACGGCCTCGCCGCGAGCCGTAGCGATGGCCTCGACGGGCGCTTCTCCTACCGCCGGCGCCGCCGGCAGGTCATGGGTCGGGGGGAGCTCGCCGCCTACCTGCTCGGCCGCCTCATATGCTGGCTCCGCGGCCTGGATAGCCGCCACCTCCTGCAGTGGCGTCGGCGCCGCGGGGGGCGCTACCGGGGGCTCCTCGGGCGGCGCGGCGTAGGTTTCGACCACCTCCGGCGCCGGCGGCTCTCGACGCGCCGGTGCGGTGCCGCCCAGGTCTCCGAACTTGGCGATGTACTCTAGAATTTCAGTCTGCCCGGAAAGTGCCTCGAATTGCGTGGGGGGCTCCAGGTAGGTCTCGGTGGTCGTGATCGAGTCGTGGCCCAGGATGGTCTGGATCTCGCGCAGTGACTTGCCGCCCTTTTCCATCGCCGTCGCGGCGAAGTGTCGGAAAGCGTGCGGATGCACCTGAGCTGCCTCCGTGGCGCTCAAGCCCGCGCGCGCCGCGAGGCGCTTCAGGCAGACCGTCAGGCCCCAGAGCGTCAGGCTGCGCCGGTAGTCCGGCGGCCCGTAGCTGTTGCGCACATTCGGTCTGTAGGGCTGGTAGGCTTCAGTAGAGTTTGCACCCCAGTAGTTCACGGGAGGCAGCAGCGGCGCATCGTTCATCGTCACGAGCTCGCGGTAGCGCCAGCGTGGACTGTTCGGATGCACGTAGTTGGCCTGGAAAGGATACTGGGACTGGGCGTCTGCCGGCGCCGCCCGGTGGCGGAGCTCGAGCTCGAGCTCCCTGAGCGCTCGCAGAGCGATCGATGGGTACGGGAGCACCATGCGCTTGCCACCCTTCCGGAGTAGATGCAGCACCGGCGGTTCGCCTTCGATCCATCCTGGCCAGCGCTTCTCTTCGCTCACCGGCGGCTTTCCGCGGCGGAGCGCTGCCGCTTCCTCGGCGCGCACGCCGGCGAACAGCAACAGAAAGAACAGGGCGCGATCTCGCTTCTCAACGAGAGTGGTCGCGTTCTCGGCCGTCCGCACCAGTGCCGGCACCAACTGAGGATCGATGCGCTGCTCTGCCGATGCAGCTCGCCGCTCCGCTCTAGATCCGCGCTGTACTCGCTGCTTCACGGGCTTGAAGATGTTGTGCTGCAAGAGCGGTTCGCCGCCCGGAATGTTTTCGCCTTGCGCTAGCACGTCCCAGAATGACGAGAGCGCCGCCAAACGAAGGAGGATGGTGCTCCTGCTGACCGGCATGGACGGGGGAATGCTGTACAGAAAAACGTCTCCGAGCTCCAGGATGCGCCCCGGCGTCAGCTCGATCTCGAATTGATCGATCCCGGCCCGCGGATGCTCCTTCCTCAGCTCCTCGACAGATGGACTGCGCGTTAGCTGGTTGTGCAGCACCATGCGACCAAGCTCGTGCGTCAGTCGCTCCATGGGCTGCGCTCCAAGCTGCGCTTTCAATGCTTCGCCGCCAGCAGCCAGAATGCTCTTCCTATCGGTTGAGCCCAGCTGCTGAACGAGCTCGAAGACGCGCAGCCGTACCTCACTGTCGCCGTCCTTCAGTTTCTCCTGCGTCAGTGTGTATGGCCTGGTCGCTAGCCAGTTGGCGTAGTTCTCGGCGTCAGCACGCGTCACGCGATGCGGCGGAACGACACCGCCACGCTCAGTCGCCAACCATTCGAAGAATTCGTTCAGCGCGAAACTGTAAGCGCGGCGCGTGTTCGGCGAGAGCTTTCCGGTGTAGACGGCGCCAGGCGTGCCTTCGCCGAGAAAGCTCTCGACTGCCAGGGCGTAGCGCGCGGCGCGCGCTGCGTTGCCTTCACCGAACTCGCTCATCCACAGAGCGAATTGCTCAGGACTGCGCTTGCCGCGGAGCGGGGCGAGAGCGGCGCGGTTTTTCGTCAAACCCATACTGGCAGTCTACCTCACGCTCGGCCCATGTCAGCGCTTTCAGCTAATCGAGCCGCCTGCCGTGCCGTCTACGCTCCGGAGTGATGCTGCCGTACGCGTAGCCGTGCCATCTACGCTCCGGAGTGATGTTGCCGTACGCGTCTTCCGGACCATCACTGGTGCCGTTTCCCCACCACTCATTTGGCGCTTCGTGGAGCCCACCGCCGCAGCGAATTCCGTCGTCGTACCCACACCACTCTGCTGGGGCAGCGTAATAGTCATCGTCGTCGTACCCTTCGCCGCCACCATTGCCAAACATTTCATAGTTAGCCTCGAACAGTCCGTCCATGTGACTACTTTTTTTCCCGAAGCGCGCGGCGCGCCAGCGCTGCGCGCTTTCGTCGTTCGGCACGATTGGCAGGTGGCTCGTAGCTAACAGGAACCTTCGTCGCAGGCCGTTGCGTAGCGAAAAATGGACCCTCCCGGCCGCAGGTAGCGCAGCGAATAACTCGAGCACCGGAAACGTCTGGAAGAGTTGGAACTGGCCAAAAAAATGTGCACCTGCACCACCCCGACGTGCCTGATGTCAATGTCTCACCCCTCGTCCCTTCTTCGATGCTTGCGGCGTTCCATTTCGAGCACTCCGAGTGGACACCCGTACATTGCCCGAATACCAGACTGTCCACAGAACGCCTGCGCGTGCGCAATCTCGTCAGCGTCGTAGGTGTCGTAGACTGGTTCGGACCGGAAGACAGCGAGATCGTTAAAACCAAACCACTCCTCTGGCGCCCCATAATATCCAGCGTCGTCGTAGCCAGAGCCGGTTCCCCACGCATGGGAATGCGTGAGCGCCTCAAACAGTCCTCTCATGGGCGTCGCTTCCTACGGCTCGGCACGCCTACCCAAGAACTCTGGTAGTCAGAGTAGCGTGGTGCGCCATTGTACATGGCGCCCCCATCCCCCCTGCCTCGCAACCCGGCGGCGTCCATGCGCGTTGGCCCGATTGGCCCGAATTCGTAAGCTGCCCATGCATGGCCCTCAGGCGCATGGTAGCTCCTGATAAACGAGCCGCTCTTGCTCCATCTCATCGAGCAGAGGTCCCTAGAAAATATTTGGTCTCGTCATCGTACATCGCGAGCGTATCGACGATCTGCAGATCTGCCTGGCCGAACTTCCCCTCCATCGTCTCGAGCACCAGGGCGCGCATGATGGCGTGCGGCGTCGTTCCCAGACCACGTGCCCGGATCTGTAGCGCGCGCTTCGCGCCATGCGGCACCCGGAGCTGCGTGCAGTGCTTGTAGTTGTACGTCGCCTTGAACCGATACGCTTTGCCTTTCCAGATCCAGGTATGACTACGCGACTGGAGCGGCTCGTAGGATCCGCGCAGATAGGCATGCAGCACGCTGCGCATCAGCGACGAGGGCGTGAGGGCGCGGCTCTCGCAGTACTCTTCGAACTCAGCCTTGATTTCTGCGGGGTAGCTGATCTTGATCTTCGTGGTGCGCTCTTCCTGGCGGCCGCCAGGACGAAAGCCTTCACGCGCCCTGGCGATCAAGGTGTCCGCTCGCACCTCCATGAGAAGGTCGTACTGCACACCCAACACCTTGGCCACCTTGCGCGCTCTCGCCGGTGACAATGGTTCGGTAGCCCAGCGGGTGCCGCGTAGGCGATCGATCAGCCAGTCCCTGAACGCGGCGCCATCGTCGCGTTTCGCTGTCACCGCTGAACAACGTTTCTGCGCTGCTCGCGCTCTGAGACCCGAGCACGACGCTCCTGCCAAGTCTGGGCGTCAACGGTGCCTTTGGCCCCATTCGCCTTGTGAGGTTTGCAGAGCAGACAGCCAGCTCGTGCATTCTTGCGACGCCGGCGCTTGTGGTGACTCATCCGTCGGATTCTAGCGCAGCTAGAAGCTGCTATGCACTGATCAGGCTTCGCTCGGTGACGGTGACGTACGCCACGAGCTCTCGCTTGATGCCAATGAACAGCTTGTACCCTTGCTCGCTTTTGTCTCTGGAGGGATCGTTCGTTTCCAGCACGAACATGACGTCCGGAACGCCGCCGGGGCCGACGTCGGGATACACGTGCAGGATACCGCGCAGCATCTGCAGCGCCGGTTGCACCGGCGGTCCGTTCGGATCTTCCGGATTCGGGCCATAGGCCGCCTGATTGGGGTAGGTCACGGCGCCCCACGGCTCCATCATCTGCATGCACACTGGCTTGCCGTCGAAAAAGTACCAGTAGTTGGTCTTCAGGCGCTCGTCTCGTTGTTCATCGTCGGACATGTTTTCCTCTTTCCTCATGGACTCTGTTGCTCCGTCTGCGTACTTCCGCCGCACTCTGCCATGAGCTAGCTCAGATAGCTGAGCGCGTCAAGATGTCGAGTGGATCCGCTAACACCGTCTCCCATGCCCAACGAGACCGCACCTGTGGCGCCCTCACCTGGGCCGCAACGGCGAGCTCTCTCCATTGTCCATAAGCCGCCTCGAGCGCGTCCGCTATCGCGTCCGCGTCTACTGTTGGGGCGCGCGCACCCGGGTAGTCGTCACTTGGCCCGATGGGCCCGCAGTTGATTGCAACGACGCCGTCCATCTCTCCGCAGTCGCCCATGTGTTCAGCGTGACCGGTGCATCTGGTGGCGGCGACGGGTACGCCGCAGGCGCGTGCCTCAAGTGGCACCAGACCAAACCCTTCCGCGCTCGAGGGCTGACAGATGAGGTGCGCCGACCGTAGCCCTGCCGCGAACTCCTCGTTGGACAAATTCGCGTTGGCCATGATCCGCACGTTGGCCTCGGGGCCGATCTTGAGCTCCATAAGGCGCCAGATGTGCTCGTTCACCGCAAGCGCATTGGCGACGATGACCAGCTCAGCCGATGGCGGCAGCCACTGGTTGTCCTTAGCGGTCTTCCACGCCAGCATCAGCTGGTCGGTGCCCTTGCGCTGCAACAGAGAACTCGTCAGGTGCAGTACCCGGAACTGCTCGCGTCCGTAGAGACGTTCCAGCACACTATGGTCGTGCTCTGACTCCACGTACACGTCTGGATCCACACCATGCGGAGCCAGGATGACCGGGAGCTTGAACGAGCTCTCCAACACTTCGGCTGCCCACAGACTCGGCGCAAGCAGCCCGTCGATCACCGCGCTCCGACAAATCCCGTGCTGGCGCGCCACGGAAATCTGGGTCTCCAACGCCTGTTTCATCATCTCCGGCACGCCGAGGCTGTTTGGTGCCAAGAGCAGCCAGTGCTTCTTGTGCTTGCCCTTCATGTGGCTGACGCTGGTAGCGTTCGGGGCTCCACAATGGAGTGCTACGGGAGCATCGCCGCCGTCCGGCGGCCCCTCCTCGTCGTACTGCTCTTCGGCGTCCACGTAGTAAACGCCGTCCAAGCGGTCGTTCAGGCGAAGCGCCCGCTCCAGTCCGCGCGTCACCTGCACGAACGATGAGTTGCCGAGCGAATGCCCGTAGAGTCGAACGGTCAACCGTAACTCTCCCGCATCAACTTTTCGGCCACTTCCTGTCCGTAGATATCGGTCATCCTGATGTGCACGCGCCGCTTCATCAGCTCACCCACCGCGTGCATGCTGTACCGCGCGTTGAACTCCGGTGGATGTACCCGGCTGGCCGGCGGCTCCGCGGCGCGCAACGCCTCGACCACGTCTTCATCGTCGTAGTGCGCCCACTGGGCGTCTGGCTCCCATTTGTAAGCAGGATCGACGGGCCCCATGACGTACGGGATCGCGATGTCTTCCCGCGCCGCGTAGTCTTCGGTGCCCCCGTACCCTACGTGCACTAGGCGATTGCCGGCGCAGCGCGCTTCGAAGGCCGGGATGTCCCAAGCCTCACCATGAGAGGTCGTGATGTAGATGTTGTTCTGGCGATGCAGCTCCACCATCTGCTGCTCGCTGATCTTGTCAGAAATAATGCGCACGTGGCTTCGCGCTGAGTTCTTGTCCCAGCCGTTCGATTGCACCCGCGGGTCGCGCCCACACGCCCTGAAAGCATCTTCGATGCTCGGGTAGTCCTCCCAGGATCCCCAACCATGCGTCTTGATGATCAATGATGCCTCTCCTGGCTGGAAGGCGTAGAAGAAGCAGCGCAGCAAGCGTACCTGGTCCTTGCGCGGCTCCCACTTGCCGATGTGGTAGAAGCGTTTCCCGCGCGGCACCCGCTCGTCACCGTATGGCGCCGGTATCCGACACACCGGCGCCGTTGTCTCGTACGGGAACGGCACCACCGTGACCATGTCTTCCGAGATGCCGCTGTTCACGAATGCCCGCTTGTTCGCCTCGCAAGGCACCCAGATTTCTCCACACCTTGCCAAGAGTTTGGCCAGTCCCTCGCCTATGCAACTGCGCTCCCATGAGGTGTAAACGACGGTGGCCCTGAAGACCTCGAATTCTTCGATGTAGGAGGCGAGCCTTGCGCCTCTAGGAAGAATCACCGTCCGCAAGAAGTGCGGACTGTGCAGTACACAGTGGCGGATCCCGAGCATCGGCTTCTCGATGGACACCCGCCGGAGGTAGTTCACCTCTTGAAGGACGTTGTGATCGATGTCGGCGTCGAGGAACATGTTGTTGCTACTGATCGACTGAAGGCACACAGGTACGCCAGAGCCGGCCAGCGCCCTCACCTGGGCGCGACTGTGGCGCGCCATGCCATCCGCGAACATCTGCCAGTCAGCCTGAAATACCACTCCCATCTCGAGCAACGAGCGCTCGCCGGGGGCGACGTATGCGCTCTGGAGTTCCTCTTCTGTTGGGGGGCGCCCGCGACCGTCTCCGTCCAGCAGCTCGTGACCCGGACCGCCACGGTGTTGCTCCAGTTGTTTTCTGAGTTCACTCACTCGATGCCTCGATCCAGGGAAGCGGCTGTCTCCGTCTGCATTTGCTACTCGTCTTCCGGGCCTAGCTCCGCCTTCGAGTTGGCGTTGAGCGTTTTGGCTAGAGCATCGGCCATTGGAACGTTTCGCTTACTCAGCTCATCGAGAAGCCTGATGGGCGACTGAGGATCCATCTTGAGCAGCTGGTTCAGCAGGTCGCCGATGGCCCGAGGCTCCTCTTTCTTGATTGCCTCCAAAATCATTTGGATGGCGTCCACTGCGATCGGCCACCCTGCAGCGAGCACTTTCTCCGCGCCGCGCACTGTTTCGGCCTCGAGAAGGTTGATTGGTCGGCGCCAAAGCGCTACCCAGTACAGACTCAGGGCCGGCATCTCTTCAGTGCCGAAAATCGTTGAGCGGGTTTCTCGAAAAACTGCTTCGCCCCCCGTTTCCCATTTGATGAGCTCCCAGCCCTCTCCTTCTGGTGCCTGCACGCTGGCGCCTGCGCCTTCTTCGTTCACAGGGGCGCTCGTGACGCGGAACTCGTATTCATCGTTCGATGTTGGTTGCATTTTCCTCTGCGCTTTCCAGGCTATTTGCCAACTTGCGCAACGCGGCTGCGAACTCCTTGCTCTCGCCCTGTGGCCCATTTGCCGACCACAGAACCGCGAGCGTACCGCCCGTCGCAAACTTCTGCTGCACTCTGTAGTACATGCCGTTTGGTACGACCACGTTGGCGCTTCCGTAGAGCACGCTCTGCTGCGCCGCAAACTTCACCTGAGTCATTCAGCTTTTCCTTTCGAGCTCTGCCGCGAGGTACTCTACTCGGCCTTCGGCTCGAACTCGGCGCTTTTGCTCACGCTCCAGTTCTTTTTTGCAAGCGCGCAGCTCTGCTCGCAGTTCGCGATTCTCCGCTTCGAGCGCGGCTAGCTTGGACGCTGTCCTGATGCCGGTCACTCGAGGAGCCTCGAGCTCTGCCCGGTAGCGGCGTGCTTCAGCGGCTGATGGCTTGACGCCGTTCCTCGTTTCGAACGCTTCTGCCCGAAGTACGAGCTTTTCCACCTTCTGCGGGGACATGTTCCGGAAGCGCGCGGCTTCCCGAGTGGCGTGTTCACCGATGCGCCGCGCGCGCATCCTGCCGATCACTCCAACGCCGGCGCAGAAGTCTCTGTACCTGGCCGGATCGCAAATGTGATAGCTCCTCAGAAAGCGCTCGAACGTGTCGCACCCGTTGTCGCGCAACACCTCCATGTACTGAGCCTCAATCTCCATTAGGCCCAGCAAAAAGTCCGCTGCCGCCAGTTCAGCTTTCGCTCGCAACTTGCGACAGCGTTCGACCAGCTGCTCCAACGACGGCTTTGCCTGGCGCTTATTCTTACCCTGTTTCACGTGCTCCTCTGCATTCTGCATCGCAGTATCTCCGGTCTGCTCCGGCCTGCATTCGTTCTTAGGCAGTTGCGCGCATCTTCTCCGCGAGCTTTCTTTCCTGCTCGAGTTTCTTGTCCCAGGTCGTGGTGTCTGCCGACGACCGGCGCAGCATGTTCAGTGCTGCTACGAAGTCAGCAGGGCGCTCGAACCCGCACTCCTTGCAGTGAAATACGTTGGTGCGGGTGTTGTGAAAGCGCGTATCCGCCGCCGCGCAGCGCGGGCACTTGCTGCTGACGTACTCAGACGGCACCTCTTCCAAATGCATGCCGCGCTTCATGAGCGCCTGCTGGATCGCCGTCTTCAGTCGAAAGAAAGGAAACCGATCCAAGCAGCGCCGCAAGTAGTCGTTCTCCTGCGGTTCGATTCCGCCGTAGTCCTCGATCACCACCATCCCGCAGCCGAAACGCTCCGCTGTCTCCGCCACCTGCGCCGCCCACTGCTGACACGTGGTGTGCACGATGCGAGACAGCTTACCCTCGAGCGCGTCATAACTCTCGAACCGGCGCGCAACGCCGTGTCCCTGAGCACCGCTGCCGCGTTCGCAGCTCGAGACGCGCCGCATGTCCCTCATCCGCGCCTGAAGCTTCTTGCGCTGCCCGATGAACTTCTGGCCCGCAATGAACACGGCACGTTCGCCGGTGCTCGGCAAAAGCGTCAGCACGTTGTTGACTCCGCGATGCACCACGAGAACTCGCGCTGGATCGACCGTACGCGGCGCTGCCTCCTCGGCATGGTACGCGAGCAGGGCGTACCACTTCTTTCTGCGCTCGTCGTAAACCAGTTTGCAGTCGCCGCGCTTGATGGTCTCCGCTGCGAGGTCGGCCAACATTCCGTGATGAGACCCGCGGGAAGCACGGACCGCCAAGCGCTCGGTTCCCTTCGAAAGCACCTTCACATGGAGCTCGAAGAACTTGCCGTCTTGCACGATCTTCCAATCCACGCGAGGAACCTGAATGGGCTGCCGCTGTCCGTAGGATGCCCGACCGCGCTTGCCGTGGCCGCTGCGGCGCTTGCCGTACTGAGCCGCGCGATAGGTCATCAGATCACTGAAGGCGCGCTTGCTGGCGCCGGCCAGAATGCCGGAGGCAATCTCTAGCCCAGGACGCTGCTCGTCGGCCCATTTCCCTTCGCGAATGCGCTCGAGTTCTCGCAAAATACCCTGGTAGGCGAGTCCGGACGCCTTTTCGGCACGAGCGTTGGGTGCGAGTACCTTCTTGACCAACTCGGGGCCCACGACCTGACACGCTATCGCCGCATCTACGCCAGCCTGAAGCAGCTGTCCCATGATGGTGCGTTGCACGTGCAAGATGGAGCCGAGCTCGTCCCAGGTGCGATTGAGTGGCTTCGCTACCTCGATTCGCATCGCGCGGATGGTGGTGCGCGGCTCTTCGTTGGCGTTCGCGGCCTTGGTTGATTTCGTCATTCTTTAAACCTCGCGAATATTGCTGTTTTCGATCCGGACCGCGTAGTTGCAGTTGTAGTTTGAGCACCGCACGATGTCCTGCACGGTGACGGTGCCGCAGATCGTCACGAACTCCCGCACGCCGCCGGGCCACTCGAGCGGCTCGACTTGCCCCTTGCGCTTCTCGTCGATCCAGAACTTCCGATGCGACTCACGGATCATCATCTGCGCTTCCCCTTG
>Ga0075321_1000017_pt1 | contig 13825 bp, 13 predicted proteins | sample MayberryNW_Catta_6_FD_120083 | JGI IMG/M metagenome (GOLD analysis project Ga0075321, IMG submission 120083) | Natural and restored wetland microbial communities from the San Francisco Bay, California, USA, that impact long-term carbon... | ecosystem: Environmental > Terrestrial > Soil >... | reverse complement strand
GATGTCGCCCACCACCGGCTTGACGTTAAGCGCTGAAACGCCCGGCCAGAACGTGATCGCTTTCCCGCCAACAGGATAATTCTCCTCTACGTAATGATAACGTGTAGAGAGGTTGAACCCGGCCCGTAACTCTGTTGTCTGGGTCACGTCCCAGAGTGTTCGATAAATCGCCTCGCGCAGACAGTTGTTGACTCGGATGTCGTCCCAGGACACGCCCTGGGGGACCCGATTACCATCACTCGTGCCACCTTCCAGCGCCCCGGTCAAAACATCATAAGCCCGCGAGTATAGATGAGAAAAGAACGCAAAATCCTCGTACTTGACGGGCATCATATTGACGATCCGCCAAGCTTCCTCATCGCTGAGGATCGGGAAGAACGTAGGCAGATTCACAGCGGTCATGAATACGACTCCGGGTCATAATCTCCATCCTGGCTGGCGTCGTTGACTGCGTAATTGACAGGGACGTTGACTGTGAAATAAGGCATCCCCTCTTCGAGAAGATCAACGAAGTGGGTCACAATGACCGATCCCCCTGCTGTGGCTAATATGAACACCAGAAACATCGGCAAGGGCATTTCTGTTCCTGCGGCACTCAGGAAAGACAGGGGGATCGAAACCCAGAATGACAGACAGGTCGGACAGGTCCAGACTTCCAGGCGAGTCTGCCGGATATACCACAGCTTCGCCGCAGGATCATCTTCAGCCTGGACAATATCATACAATCCAAAAATACGCCGAAAGTAATCAAAGAGAGTTACCGGTTGGCGATGCTGGTAAAAAGTGAAATCGTCGTCATCTGTCCCTGGTCGGACATGGACAACTGTCTGATTCATCTGAGGAAAGGGACCAGCATGAGAATCCACGTCGGCATAAAGCAGAACGCGCGTGACGTAGAATGTGGCGATCACCGCGATGATATAGGCCAGGAGGATCATACAGCCTTCTTCAACTCAATGTGCTGTTTCAAAAAATCTGTTTGCTCGGTCGGGATCATAAAACGCAGCACTCTGGGCTTATACTTCAGAATTGCAGCAATCAGATCATACCCAATGCGATAAGTTTGCGAAACCTGAAACGCCTGAACTGTCCCGGCGTCTTCTATATCCATCGACGTGCGAAAAAAGACTTTGGCCGTTCTCCCGTCCGGCACATAAGTTTGGGATTTGAATGTCGTAAAAGTGAGCCGGTGGGAAGCAGGTTGCTGCTTCCCACCACATCTTGAACAGGATGCCATTACGGGCCTGTCACCACCACATCTTTTGTCACGACGACGGGGAAGCGCGACCCACGCCCCATCACGATCAGGCTCACCGTGTAGGTATCGGCAGCGCCGTAATCGTGAGTCGGGTCCTCGGTGATCCCCAGAGCGAGATCGTTGGCGTCGCCAAAATCCCAGGCGAACCAATCCACATCTCCCGTGATGGTCTGATCGAAGTCCGCTGTCCCATCCGTCCCGTCAGTCGCAGTGAAGTCGGCCACGATGTCGAGATTGTGGTCATACTCATAAGCGGCCTGATGAGGGACCATCGCATACAGCGAGTCCAGGTTGCGCATCGCCGCCAGAAACGTGTAGATCATTGCTGGCGTGACGGTACTGAGATCAACGGTGATATGGGCGTACAGGACAGTGATGGCTTGGCACATGGCGTAGTACACGTACAACGCCCCGTGTGCTTCGTGGAGCCGCTTGTTCAGCATGTCCGTGTCGTTCATCTCGTCATAGCTGATGTCGAACGCCACATCCAACACGCTCGTTACCCGGACGGGCATTTGCGAATTAGGACTAACAACGTTCGTCTCCAGATCAGTGACGCGAGTCAACGGACCAAACGGACCGGGAACAGCGGCTGCCACGCCATCAAATGTTGCATTGTCAATATCTGCCAGTGGCATGAATCATTCCTCCGCTATGAACCGTACAGGTCAGGTCGTTTCCGGGGCAGTCTCAGGATCAACCTCAGCGTCTTCCGGGCGAAGCTGCCGCAAACGCCGCGACAGCGCGTCCATCGTCGACTGAGGCATGTCGCCACGATCCAGAAGTGCCTGAATCAGATCGTCCGTCGCCACCTTCGTCAGATTAGCCTGAGCGACTGCACGTTCCAGGTCGATCTCCCGATCCCCACGCCGCACTGCCTCCTGCACCGCATGAGCGATCAGGGGACTGTCGGTGATTCCATCATGCGAGTGCTTGGCAGCATCCTGCCAGCGTGTCCGCAGACGAAGCTCCGGGATCGCCACCGCAGGCACATCAATCGACTCGCCAATTTCAGGCATATTGATGACCCTGCCGATGGTGGGGACAAAGATAGATACCGGGCGATTTTTGTCTTTTCGATCCAGAGAGTTCAGGCCGATATAGTAGACCGTCACCAGTTCACGCGGCTTCAGACGCTCCGCGTCCTTCGGTTTGATCCCAAACGGCTCGGCTCCTGGGTCCTTGTTTTGATTCAACTGTGGCAACATACGGTTTCTCCTGTGTACTACGTGGTAGACTGAGACCAGTCTACCACATAGCCCAGATCACGACAATCAGATTAAACAGGCGAGAGCAGGATGTTCCCGTGTCCGCCCTGCTGTCCGTTATAGGCGTAGAAGTCAGGACTGGTGAAGCTCCCGGCCTCATACTCCCCGTCTTCCAGGGTGTCCACCACCACGTTGTTGATGCGGGCCTGAAGCGGCTGCATGTAGGTCACAAGCCGCCCGGCCATCTCAACATAGTAGTAGAAGCATTTGTTGCTCTCGGTGATCCAACCCGCACGGGCCATCCCGCCCTGGATCGTGAACTTGTCTTCTTCCCCGTTGGTCGGGTACTCCAACTGGTTCCAGTCGATGTACTGCTGCTCCAGCAGCGTCATCCCTTCCACGCGCCGGGTCAGGATCATGATGTCGCCTGCGACCGCAGGACGCTCAGTTTCCTCCCCAACGTCGATGGTGACGTTCAGACCGCTGTTGAGATCGGTCAGCACCGGGATTGGCTCGTTGTCGATGTCCAGAGTCCCAAAGCCCACGCCGCCGCTCTTGACATCGCGCATTTCTGCCCGGAAGTCACGGTAGCTCATCTGACCCTCGAAACCGAAGCTGTTGGTGTAGCGCCACAGCGCACCCATCGCCACGAACTCGCTCAGGTTGTCCCACATCGTCGAAGGCATGTAAACCACCATGTCTCCGAAAGCGAGATTCCAGTTACGAGCCTTGATGCGGTTGCGCAGGCGGCGCACCAGATAGCGGATCGCCCGCAGGATGGTCGCCGGATCAGTGATCGGGCCGCCGTTGATAACCAGCGGGTCCGCCCAATGCGGCTGCCCAGGCCCATAGACACGTGACTGGACATACCCTGGGGTGATGACCTGATTGATGCCGTCCCACTCCATAACAGAGTTTGCGGCGTTTCCGAAGCGCAGGACGTAATCCAGATGTCCCATCGCCACCATCAGCGTGCGAGCCACCGCCCATTCACGATCATCCGACAGCGGCTGGCCGATCCCCGACCCGCGCAGCATAAAGGTGGGGTACTCTTCCGTATAGCGAATCCCACCGTCCGGGTACGGCTTCATCTTGGTGGTCGTCCACGAGAACGAGCCACCATCCATCTTGTACTGGAAGCCTGACCACGAGGTTGAAGGGCCGTAGCCGCATTCCTCAATGGACAGACCTGCCAGATATTCAGGATAGGTCTGCTGACCGTCGAAGCCTTCCGGTGCGACCCATTCCAGGTGAGCCACATGCGAGGTACGGGACTTCACCCCCCGCGACGGAATCCAGTTCAACAGCGGCCCACCAGAGTTGACCGCCATCGAGATCGGGTCGCCATCAATCAGCGAAAACGGCCCGTTGTCATACAACCAACCGGTCGTCGCGCGTGGCGCATCGTTGTTGGGCATGGCGTCTTTCATGAGGCGCATGACCGAATCGGTCGCTACCGGATCGACGCCAGCTTTGACAAGGCTCTGGTAAACCAGAGGCCCCATTGACTGCTCAAAACTGCTTGCCATTATCAGCCTCCAGGTGCGTTGTCTGGGATGCTCGACTTGAATACCCTGGGCTTGGTTCCGTTCGTCCCCGCGATCTTCTTCAGGGGATCGTCTTCTTCATCATCCAGTTCCAGGTCGAGTTCCAGCTTCGATTTGCGAGTTTGAGTCTTGAGAACCGCTTGGTTGCGTTCCTCAAGCTCTGTGACAACAAACTCCGCGAACTTCATCAACGCCTTGCTTTGCTTGATCTGGCCGGTTTTGAGGTTCCCAACCGCAGCCGAAATCATGCGCATGACATCCTGAAGATTCATCGCATTGTTGTCACCGTTTCCATCTGGCGGCGCGAGGACTCCGTCGATACGCAGCATGACCTCCGCCCAGGCTTTCATCTGATTGATGAGCGGCAGGGCGGCATGGATGTCCGCTACCTGCTGCGCCAGGGATTTCATGTCCACGTTTCCTTCGGCGTCGACCGCTGGCGTCGAGTCTGCCTCCGGGGTGATCTCTTCCGGTGTATCTGCCGTCTTATTCAGCAATGCATCCATCGCTGCTTCGACATCTTCACCTTCAGATGATTCCCCTGCCTCGGCATCGGACGCCCCCGCAGTAGCCGTTCCATTGGCTGCCGCTTTGAGACGTGCCTCGATGTCGGGGAGGTCCAGACCAACTGACTTAGCGACCGCGTACACCTTACCGAGCGTGTCCGGGCCTGCCGGAGTGGGTGTCAACGAGATTTCACTCTCGATCCACCGAGAAATATATCCCGTATCCGGGTTGACCATCTTTGTGCCGATGTAGCACTGTGTCGAAGTCCCCAGAAGCCCTTGCTCCTGAAGCTTCACGATCATGTCGTGGTACTTGTGTGAGCGGTCAAGCTCAACATCGTACCAACGCCCCGCTTCGTCCGCTCCTGCGAATTTAGCAGTGCCGACGATCATCAGATCAGTCGGATCGGCTTCTTCATTCAACAGGAAGTTCAAGTGATGGTCGTACATCAGATACTTGGTCGTTACCTGGAATTTGTCTCCAAAATCCGTTTTGGCATCGAACCATTCCCCATGCACGTCCTTATGCCCATCGCCACCGAAGGGGGTGGACAAGAGCTTGAAGCGTGTCACGCCATCATCACTTGCGACCTTACGAACACTGTCGGGGCCGAAAAACTTGAACAGCGTGTTTTTCATTAGCCTCCCTCGCTTGTTCTGATGATCTGCTCGATCTTGGTTTCCCGCAGCGCCCAGGCCCGATAATGGACACGCTCCAGATAACCACATGCAACTAGCTTACGAATGTGTTTCGCGGCAGCTTGGGGGGAACACCCATAAGCTTCGGCAAGCTCTAAACGGGTACACCCTTTATCCCATTTCACGAGGAGGTCATACGCCAGCAGTAAAAATTGGATCGTTTTGCAGGGTATGTCCTCAATGACCATCGCCGCATGGAGGCGCAACAGATCAGGTCTGGACATCAATTCGTTCAACGTCATCGACCACTTCCATTACGACTTCATCAATGACAAGCTGCTCGATCTCGTTCAACGGTTCGCCCGCCAGACATTTCGTCGCGGCAACCCCGATCAACGCGCCCTCGAACAGATACTGCTCCCCGGCCCAGGTCTCTATCGTCTTCTGATGGCGGGGGAATACACGACGAAAAGTATTCTGATTCTGCACACTGGCTGCGTCTACGGCCAGTTCATAAGCTTCCTCAGCAGAAATCTTTTGTCGTTTGGCGCTAAGTTCCTTCTCGGCCTGCATTTCAGCCTGAAGCGTTTTCTCGATGGAGAAAGTTTTGACTCGCCGGTCGATCACATGGCCTTCGCCATCCATCGTGATCTCATCGTAATCCAGAAAATAATGCATCTTACCGGGATCACGAGCTTTGAACAGCGTCTTCACCGCGTTATCAAACGCAGTCGGATCGGCTTCTCCATCCTGCGTCTGCTCATCCGCCTGATTGGTTTGCTGGTCAGAATCCTGGACAATCTGCTGCGGAGCCGCCTTGATAAGCTCCAGGTCATTCGGCAGTGCCCGCAGGAACTGCATCCAGGCCAGATAGGATTTCATCTCAATCGTGGCCCCAAACACTGAAGCGATCTTCTCCAGCGCCTCGGCAGTGTTCTTCAGAATTTCCGCATTATCTTTCGCCGAGGAGCTATCCACTTCTTCAATAAACCCAAAACGTGTGCGGCGCGAGGCCGAAGAAAACTGATCCATGATCCCGCCCACACGATTGTACAGGCGCTGCTCGGATCGCACAAAGGAGGCCGGACCCTTCAACTGCTGGCGCTGCTCCTGAACGACTTCCAGGGCACGGTTGGTCGTGCGTTCATTGTTCCAGAAATTACGCAATGCGAGACCGAGATTGGCCGCGATCTCATTCACATACATGAACGTGAACTCTTCTTCCTTGAAGTTCTCCGGTATTTTCGATAGACCCAGGGTGGCAATCATATCCTGAACACTTTTACCCATCGGATTGTTGACTTCCACTACCGGGATACCGAGTTCGGAGGCATCTCCACCTGTCCACAACGCGATCTGGATGGTGATCGCTTCTGAAATGGCGTTTTTCAGGGAAGGGTTAGAGACAAAGATAATGTCGCGGATTTTGCGGCCATCGAGAGAGGCTGAATTATGTTCCCGCAGCAGCCAGGACAGGGCTGCGGTAGGCAGGATCGGGAAGATCGGAGAGATAAATCCGTTGGAACCAAAAGGCACAGGATGCCCTAATGTCACGTCCTCAAAAGACATCTCTCTGGTTTTGTTGTAGAGCCAGACTTTTTCACGAGGACGCACAGGTGTCGTTACATTACGGTCTCGCTCCCAATCCAGATAGCAGGGATCGAGATATTCCAGGACCCGCTGGCGACCTTTCTTGGGGGAATAATAAGCGGTGCGTCCGACAATGAGATAATCCATGACGCGCCGCTTGAGAAACTGCTCGAAGCCCAGATCGACAAAGCCGGTGGCCGGGTCCTGGGTCTGCGCCAGATTGAAGTATTCTACGGCCTGGGAGACACTGCGGGGTTTGCCTGAGACCATCCACTCACGACTGGCTGAGATGGACTGGAAAGTCGTCACCGCGCCGGGCAGGATGGGAAGTTCCCAGAATCCTTTCTGTCGCAGCGACCGCCCCATCTTCAGCATCTGCTTGTCATTAAAACGCCGGTAGATACCATTGGGCAGCAGGAAAGCGGTCCCCATCACCTTATCAATATGTTGAGCCGCCGCTTGGTAGGCGCGCTCAAATCGCTCGTCATAGACGATGCTGACTTCGGGTTGGGTACTGACTTCATCCGCCATTAGACAGGCGTTCCTCTAACTGTCGAATCTTGGTGGTGTTCTCGGCGACCTGGGTCTGAAATTGCTCTTTCTCTTCCATGCATTTCAGATTGCGGGTGTCCAATTCAAGGATGCGCTGCTTATATTCTTGCTCTCGCGTCTCATAGCCATCAATCATCCGAGCATAGAGTTTGTGAGAAGCGATTTCAGCTTCTTTCCGAGCTTCTTCTATCGCCTCAGCTTTAAGCCGCACCCATTTGCGATCCTCGATGTCCTGATCGTCTTCATCCTCCGCTTTCCTTATCCGGTACAGAATGAACAGAGTCATTACGATGACCACTGCCACCAGAACGAAGAGACCCGGCCCCACGTCCCGTACCGTTTCCAGAAGCTTCGGGTCGATCACCTGGGCTGCGTACATAGGCATGTCCAATGGCATAAACCAGCGTCGCTAGAAAGATAAACCCCCAACAAGAGACGGCGATCCGGTTAGGAATGAACTGCCCCGACGCCAGAGACACCCAGATAACGGTGAACCCATAAATACTCAAGGGGAACGTGAGCAAAAAAATTTCAAATCCGTTCCATCGACGAAACAGGACAAGAATCCCCATAATGACTGCCAGCGCCCCGACCATCTCTGTCGAAAGATGATGATCCCACAGTAGCATAAAAAGTGTTGCACTCTCGACAGGTGGTTCGATCAAAAGCGCCGACCCGAAGAAAACCATAAAAATGCCCAGGGCATTTGGATAGGTTATGAGCTTCGAGTCGTAACGCCAAAGTAAAATATCCCGAACCAGTCGCATATATCTGACACCAGTGTACAACGGATTAAGACCCGTGTAGTCATGAGTTACGATTTTGAGTATAGAGGTAACGTGAAGGACTGTCAAGAACAGCACAATCGCTAACACACTAAATTCACGCTAAAATATTAAAAACACGACACATGGAGACTTCTCATGGCTTCTCGGTCAATTACCGCACGAATTGTTCGACGTTTTCAGGCAAATCGACTCTTCGGAAATGCCCAGATCAATCCTCAAGATGCCGATAAATCCTATTTTGCCTCCATCCCTATCCTGGACGAAGAAGGTGTCGAACGCGATTTCGAGGCCCCTCTCGTCGCCACCATTCCGTATGATACTAATCTGGTCAGTTCTCAACAGGATTCCTTTGGTCGCAGCCGTGTCGCTCTACCCGATACTCTCTTCGATTCTAAATTACTCTATGATGCTCAACCTCTTTTCTGGACACAAGCTACCCCCGCAGGAACTGCCGCAACCCACAGCGCTAATCGCGCCTCCATGACTCTGAGTATCAACGCGGAGATCACAGGCACAGTAGTCCACCAGACCCGACAGCGTTTCAACTATCAATCCGGGAAATCCATGCTTATCAATATGACTGGAGTCATTGGGCCAAACATCGCAGGTGTCACCAAACAATGGGGGTATTTTGATGACCACAACGGCCTGTACTTTCAGATGGATGAAGATGGAATTATCTCCGTAGGCCAGCGTAGCTATGTATCTGGAGCGGTTGTCAACACAGAATACACCCAGGCATTATGGAACCTGGACACTCTCGACGGGCATGGTCTAAGTGGAGAAATCCTCGACCTCACCAAAGCGCAAATCTTTGTCATTGATTTTGAATGGCTTGGCACAGGAATTGTCCGCTTTGGGATTGATCTGGATGGTGAGATTCTTTATTTCCATAAAATACATCATGCCAATCTCATCACCAGCGTCTATATGTCTACCCCTAATCTTCCCATCCGCTACGAGATGTCCGGTAACGGAGCCAACGAAGCTGCCACCCTGGAGGCAATCTGCGCCACAGTCATTTCTGAAGGCGGATCACCATCTCTAGGGGGCAGTTTCTCCGCAGATCGCCATCTCACAGTCATCACTGCCAGCGCTGGCAATGGACAGAATGCCTTACCCATTCTGTCGCTGCGACTTAACAGTAACCACCCAGGCGTGACAATTGAACTGGATGTGATAGAAATAGTTTCGCCAACAGATGGTGATTTCCATTGGGAGTTGAGATTTAACCCGACTATCGCCGGTACAGATCATGTGTCCTGGCAGACGCTCACCGGAAGCGCGGTAGAATATGATGTCTCCCGTGACCCCACCAATCTTGTCTCTGGTGGCGTATTGCTGGCTTCCGGCTATTCCACCAATACCAATAACGCCGGTGGCAAGATCAATCTGCAAAAAAGAATCCGGCCCACGCTTGGGTTCAGCGCGGCGGGGGTGGCCGATCAAATTGTCCTGGTTGGTTATGGATTAGCCACCGCTGCCATCTCTTATCTTGGCGGCATAAGCTGACGTGAATCGGTCTAACGAAGCTGACGTTTGAGCTTGTTAACATACGTCAAAGAGACCTCGACCGGGCATTGCTCCAGAATCTGTTTAGCCGTCAGGTCGAGCCGATTACGATCCACAAGAAGCCATGTCCGCAGCATGTCAGTCGGGGTACTTTCAGACGGAACCTCGACTGGCGCGGTCGGTGGAGTAGGATCAGACAGCGCCGGTCGAGCAGGCAAAGGCAGGATACCAGCTAATTCGACGATGGCGCTGGCAAGCTGCCGGATGTCTCCTGCGTTGATTCCCCCGCCCCCTGATCGAAAAAATCTTCGATAGCCTCGATGTCATCCATGCGGCGCATATTGACGCGCTCACGCGCAGCCAGATAGCGCTCCACTTCAGGCGACCACTGAAAGTCCAGGCGCTCCCCGGTCTGCGGGTCCTTGAGGCGCGGCACGATGTTCGTCCGGTAATATTCCACAAGGCGCTGACTGAAGAAGGCCCGGTAGCTGTTGATCCCGTCATCCAGGTCAAAAGTCTCCGGGTTCTGCCGCCACTCACGCCAGTTATGGACATCGACGTAGAAAAGCTCCAGCGCCTCCTGCCGGGCGGCATCCAGCTTGAGAAACAGATTGGCAAAATGATCGCCCAGGAAGATCACCAGCAGCGGCACAAGGATGCCCACGATCCATCCCATCGCGTAGAAAAAGGCTTGATTCGGATCGTTGTAATTTTTGTAAGTCAGCGCGTAGACATTCTCAATGATCGCCAGGGCAGCGCACAGCACCGCTACAATAAAATCCAGCCGCAGATAACGTTCGACGAACTTCAGTTCCCGTCCCAGGAGTTGTTCGCGCCGGATGTTGGCCTTCGCGTTGCGGATGGCGAACCCCAGGCTGCCGCTTTCTGCCATCACCAGTAAGCCGATCTGCGTAATAAGAGCCACTGTCACCAAGTCAAACCAGATCGGCTGAATGGCAGTTGTGCCTTCCAGCAGTTGAGGCGGACGCGGCTCGTAGGATGATGCGACCAGATGCCCGCCGAAGATGAAAATATGGGCCACCGAGAGGATCAGCAGCGACAGCAGGAACACCACCAGCAGATAATCCAGCGGCTCCATCAGGTTGCGCAGGCTGATCCGGGTCAGATAACTCTTCAGTTCCGGTTCCGGGCCAATACGCCCCAGAACATCCTGGATGGCTGTTTCCCGGATACGCGCAATCTGATCCATAGTCAAAGGTTTGAGCTTGCGAAGCTCTGAAAGAATCTCGTCACGATCCATGCCGTAGACCTCCATGTGAAATAGCCTCTACAATATAGCAGAGAACGGTTTGTGTGTCAATTAACCGCCTGCCAAAAAGAGGATTATAATCTAGTCATCGTATCTGTGGAGGACCTACCCATGAGTTTCCTGCCTGACAGAGATTCTATCCGTGCCCATCGCCAGCACCAGAAGATGCTGATGAGCCTGCCCAACGTCATCGGCGTCGGGATCGGCCAGAAGCATGAAGGTGACGAGTATCCCGTGCTGGTTGTGCTGGTCCAGAATAAGGTCTCCAGCTATGACCTCAAAAGCCACGAAATCGTTCCTCAGATTCTATCCGGGCTGGAGACCGATGTCGTCGAGATCGGCAGGGTTACGCGCCGTCTCGATCCCACCAAGCGTTTCCGTCCGATCCCCTGTGGCGTATCCATCGGCCACTACCTCATCACTGCCGGGACCTTCGGCGCGCGAGTCTGGGACGCCAAAACTGGCAAAACTCTCATGTTGTCCAACAACCACGTTTTCGCCGATGAAAACGCCGCCGCGTTGGACGATGCCATCTTGCAGCCCGGCCCTTACGACGGCGGCAGCAACCCTGCGGACAAGGTAGCTACACTGGAGCGCTACATGCGCATCGGCTTCGATGGTTCCCCGGATGGGCCACTGCTCATTGCCCCGGAACCCGCGCCTGACCCAACGCCCGATCCTACGCCTACTCCGAACGGCTGTCTGCCAGTCGGGTCACAACGTCTGATCGCCGCAGGCCGCGCCCTCCAGGGCAAACCCTACGCCCTGGCGACGACCTGGAGCAATCTGGTCGACGCAGCAGTAGCCGCCCCGGTCAACCCGGACGACATCACCGGAGAAATCCCCACCATCGGGTTTGTATCAGGCACGAAAGAGGCCACCATCGGCCAGCACGTGCGCAAGTTCGGGCGCACCACCAGCTATACCGAAGGGACGATCATCGCAGTCAACGCCACCATCAAGGTCGGTTATGGCGGCAACAACGTCGCCACCTTTATCAATCAACTGATCTCAGGCGCGGGAATGAGCGCCCCTGGAGACAGCGGCTCTCTGCTGGTCGATGGCGATTCACAAAAAGCTGTTGGCTTGCTATTCGCGGGGAGTGACAATTCGACCATTTTCAACCCAATCGACGTGGTTTGCCAGCAGTTGGGCGTGTCTATATAACGCCTCTGGGCTTGATAATCGTCACGGTCGCCTCCAGCGTGGTCATCCCCAGAAACTGGAACAGCAGGCCCATCGGGTCGAGCGTATCGTCGTGGGCGTGTTTGGGGAAGTTCATCCACTCGGACACCAGTTCGTCAAAGTCCTGCATGTTCTGATTAATGAACAGGCGGCCCAATTTGGCGTAATCCGAAACCAGCGTGGCGCGGTGCATCTTATCTCCCTGGGGGGTGAAGGGGATTACAGGTAATTCCGGGCGGCGTCGCAGAATCATCTGTGCGATAGCCGCCTGGAAGCCAATGTTTTCGATAATAATTCCACTCAGCTTCTCAAAGGTCGTCAGACAGCGATCTGCCAACTGAATCGCCACTGCTGCCTGATCCTCCACTTCAGCCTTGAAGCGCACCATATCCAGCAGGTAGGCGTTGTGGTGGATGTCGATCCCCACGATCTGAAAAACCGTCCAGTCCGCGCTGGTTCTGAGTGAAATGGCGGTATCTGTCGTGATGTAGATTTCACGGATTTCGTCACGCGGCAGCGGCTCCGGCAGCCCATGCTTGAGATGATGCATCTGGAACAACGCAGCGGTCGACGCCGAGGCATCGTTGAGATATTGCAGCCGGAAGAGAACATCGTTATTCATCTCGTCACGGCGACGATAAAGCTTTTTCAACGGCCAGTATTCGGGCCAGTAGGAATATTCAATGCCGTTGCGTTTGAGTATGGCCGAGATCACGATAGAGAACCACGCCGGGTTCTTGGTCAGGCGCTCCGGCCAGTCGTCCAGCATCCAGCGCGTGCCAATGTTGATGGCTTTCGCCTCATCCTTGAGAAAAGGAATCAGGGTCTGCATAACGTACTGCGCGATCTTGTCCTGTAGCTCCGGTTTGAGCCAATCCTCGGAAATGATGTCGTCCAGCAGCATAATGCCGCTGATACGATTACCAATAATGGCCGAGCCTACCCCGGCAGCCCGCAGGGTATGGCCTTTGGGGTCGCCCTTGCGGGTGACAATCGAGCGCCAGGACCCGTAGTCCAGGCCGCCCTGATCGGACCAGACCGAGAACTCGGTAGAGGTCTCCGGGCGTTTGGAATCAATGTAGACATACGGGAACACATTCTTATAGCGTGTGTCGATGTCGATCATATCCTTGATCGCCCGCAAACGATCTTTGGCGATAGTCGACGATTCTGACACGATCATGTGGGTCAGCAGCGGAGCCTTGCCCATCACCCAGGCCATCGCGCCCATCATGATCGTGGTTTTGGCACTGTCACGCGGCGCGATAAAGTTCAGCCGGTTGCGCTCCGGGTGAAACACATTGGCTAACCACATCTTGTGATGGCGCGCCGGGGCTTTCTCGGTGACGTACTCAATGAAAAAGGCCGGGTCGTCCCTGGCCTTTTCGATCCAATATTTCTCAGCCCGTCGAACAGAGACAAAGCGCTTCTCGCGCGGTTTGCCGGTCAGCGGGTCAAGTAGCGACGACGGCGGCGTCTTTTCTGCGGTAGGACTGATTTGAGATAACGATACTACGTCCTGCCGGGTCGATGGTCTGCGGGGCATAAACTTCCTCACTGAATTGTACAAAGGCGCGTGAAAGCTGATCGAGTGCCTTGCGCATGGTCTCGCCCAGGTCTACGAACTCCGGTGGAACACGCCAGACCGTCACCGGAAGGATGCGCTTCTGATAACGCTGTGAACCAATCTTAATCGTCGTCGATTGGAGTATAAGGTCTCTTGGCAAGGCGATGTTTGAGACTTTGTAGCATGGTTCGCCTTTTTTGAGG
>Ga0075321_1000016_pt1 | contig 14073 bp, 8 predicted proteins | sample MayberryNW_Catta_6_FD_120083 | JGI IMG/M metagenome (GOLD analysis project Ga0075321, IMG submission 120083) | Natural and restored wetland microbial communities from the San Francisco Bay, California, USA, that impact long-term carbon... | ecosystem: Environmental > Terrestrial > Soil > Wetlands... | reverse complement strand
CATTATCATCTGAATGGAAACCAGGTTTGTATCAAAGGTTTTGTATCAATTGTCCCGTAGGGACAAGATGTCGGTAGAAAACAATGCAACCAAAAATAATAAGTGCCGTAGGTACGGAATATTTTGGTTATATATGTCCGGATGAGAGCGGGCAAAGTCCTCCCTGGGGGATTTAGGGGTGGATTTCAAATATCTGCAGGTTCCCGTTGTTCACGGCGACAACCAGGTAATGTTTTCCCCGGATAACAATCGGGCGTAACCTTCTGGCGTCACCGTTTATTCTGAGACCGCTTTTTGAAGGCAACAATGATTTATATCCATAATTTATATCACCCAGCAGGCACCAGCCATAACTGGCATCATAACGACCCAGCGAAGGCCTTTCGGTGTAATCGTTTCCGATAAGTGCAAGATCCATCTTTCCGTCCCTGTCAAAATCCCGGACCAGAACATCATGGACAGGGGAGAACTGAGCTGTTACCGGAAGCCTGCTGATCTTAAAAGTACCGTCTCCGTTATTGAGGAATACACAACTTTCAAATAGAACAGCACTTTTCAGTATCGAGCGTTTCAGGGTTTTTGCTCCGAAGATATCTTTTGCTGTCTTCCCTCCGAATTCGGAATAACTGGTGTAGATTTTTTCAAGAAATGGCATCTCGGATATCATTTCATCCAGTGAAGCCACCGGGTAGCTGACACCATCCTCGTACGAACAGATTATATGGTCCAGTATTCCGTTGTTGTCAAAATCATTCACGTACATTTCAACAGGTTCCTTTACTGATGCCTTAAGCATCGAATTGCGTCCCAGATTACCGCCGATCAAATCCTGATCACCGTCACCGTCTACATCAGCAGCATGTAAGCAACTCCACCATCCCGAGGTTTCCTCCAATCCGGTGCCCCGGGTTAAGTCCGAGAACTGACCCTTATCGTTCCTTATAACGCAAATCTTCATCCATTCACCAGCCAGGATCAGATCATTGTCACCATCCATATCGTAATCCACCCAGCATGCATCTGTCACCATCCCAATCTTTTTCAGCCGTTTCATTCTGGAATCAGTAGCATCCTTAAAATTGCCGAGTCCATCGTTCTCAAGAAGCAATTGATTGGGTGATAAGCCATATGCTCCGGGAACGGACCTTGAGCCCACAAACAAATCAATATCTCCATCGTCGTCGAAATCACATGGTCTGACACAGGCTCCATTATTTGCCGTAAAGGGCAAAGATCCCTTTTCACACTCCCTGAAACCTCCCTTTCCGTCATTTATGAGCAGCCTGTCTTCAAGCAGAGGATTCCCGGATGAAACATCATTTCCTCCCCGAACGATATAAAGATCATTATCACCATCTCCGTCTGCATCAAAAAATGCTGCATCCACATCTTCGCAGTTGATATCCTTGATAAAAACAGGTATATCCAATTGTCGGAAAGAACCGTCGGTCTGCTGAATAAATATAGCGGAGGCCTGCCCTTTTGCACCACCCACAAACAGATCATCCAGTCCGTCACCGTTTATATCACCCGTTGCAAGGGCAGGCCCTTCGGCAAACAGACTATGCGGAATAAGCCGTTCACGTTTGAAATCAGTGATGGCATTTTCTGTGTGCCTGTACTCCAGTCCACGGATATTTGCCCGGGAAAACAACCCTGAGCTCTCCTGAACATCTGTATTTTTTATCACTGGCTTCCTTGCATCTTCAATATCCAGTGTTATAATCTTGTCTGCAGTAACACCTTTCAGAATTTGTTCCGAAAGGTCAGGCCAGCGTACCAGGACAGAATCGATCACAACTGCCGGTCCAAGGCCAAAATGGAGGACGTCAGAAACAGCTGATGAAAATCCCCTTGTGGGAAACTGCTCTGCAACCTGTATCTGACCGTTGCTATATATGGTAACACGAGTCCCTATACCCCTGGTATTTAAACCTTTCCCCTTTAAAACAACGGACAGGAAATGGTTGTCTGAACGCTTTACAGCATTATTTCTGTATATGTATGCCTTCTCGTTGATATTATTTGTTATCAGATCCAGGTCACCGTCGTTATCAAGATCAGCATACGTGGATCCGTTGGAATAGGACCGGGTATTAAAACCCCATTTCCCGGCCATATTTGTGAAGGTAAGATCACCGTTGTTTTTATAAATGTAGTTGACATTTGGATAAAGGGGCATTTTCTCATATAATACCTTATCAGGAACCTCACTTTCGCTCTTTGAAGAAAAGAAATCATTTTCAGTTAAAAATTTAACATAATTCAGGTCATTGGCCCTTCTGTAAATGCCATTTGTTATAAAAAGATCTTTCCATCCGTCATTGTCAACATCGCATAACAGCGGAGACCAGCTCCAGTCTGTGGAATAAACTCCTGCCAGTCTTCCGATTTCACTGAACATACCATCTCCCAGATTAAGTTGCAGGGTATTTCTTACATATTGATAGTTATATCCGTACCTGTGCTTTAATTCGAACAGTTCGTAGGCATCTTCCCCTCCTGATTGTTTCCTGATTTTCTCCTCCTCCGGCACCATATCAAGTACAATCACATCCAGAAGGCCGTCATTGTTAATATCACCCGCATCATTACCCATTGATGATCTGCTTGTTTGCTGAATAGATTCCGTTAACCGCTCAGAAAAAGTGCCATTACCGTTATTTATATACAGGTAATCGTTTTCATGAAAATCGTTTGATATGTAAATATCAGGATAGCCGTCGTTGTTTAAGTCAGAGATATTTACCCCCAGACCATAGCCGATCTGGCTGCTGTAGATACCTGCCTGACGTGTAATATCATGAAATATCCTTTTCCCTTTTACTTCATCATTCCTGAAAAGCCTGTCGCCAGCCAGGGAATCCTGATCAAAGCGCAGGGAAGAATCGCCATAACTGCGGGCAGTATGCACCGAGTGATTAAGCAGGTACATATCAAGATCACCATCGGTGTCATAGTCAAAAAAGGCTGCCTGAGTTGAGAAACCCTTAAAATCAAGTCCGTAATTGTTGGCTTCGTCTTTAAATGTGAGATCCCCCTGGTTAATGAAAAGCTGGTTTTTTCCGTGAACAACCTTATAATCTCCGACCTGACAGATATATATGTCCAGAAAACCGTCCCCGTTCACATCTGCCATTGTAACACCGGTCTTCCAGTCTCCCGTTCCCGCAACTCCGGCTTTTCCGGTGATATCCTCAAACCGGAGGTCCCCTCTGTTAAGGTATAGTTTATTGGGATTTTGATTTGATGTGAAATACAGGTCGACCAGGCCGTCATTATTTATGTCTCCGGCAGCAACCCCGGCGCCGTTGTTAAAGTATAGATATTTTATAATATTAAATTGCTCTGTTTCTGTCAGTTGATTTATAAAATCAATATTTGTATTTTCAGAGGATAGCAGTGAAAACAATTCGGGTACGTCATTTTCTCTTTCTCCTTTTTTGCAGGAAAAAGCGACAAATAGCACAATCAAAAGAAATGCCTTATATTTCATTGCGGCATAATATTACTGAAAAGCCAGTATAACAAACACTTATATGATACTAAAGCCAATAAAAAAACTCTATTGACGGAAGGCAAATTTAATAAATTTAATCTCTTAGCCCTTTCCTAAAGGTGAAATCCACCCCTAATTCCCCCAGGAGGGACTTTACAGCATGCAATTAATGAAATCCACCCATAAATTCTCCTTTGGGGGGGGGTGGCCTCCTGTGGGATGGTGGGTCGCTCCTTTAGGGGTTCAATACGATTTAGGTACACGGATTAAGGGAAGTCTTTCGGGAATAACTGATCGCAATTTTCTTAATAAAAGTTAAATTTTTATCAAAGTTTTGCTTTAACTGGATTATTGTAGTATTTTACGAACCGTTATAATTCTGTTGGATTTCTATATTTTTTGTATAGAAAGATAGAGGAATTTAATTGATTATAAGTGTTTTAAACGACCTAACCTGTATGCCTATGAAAAAGTTCTGATCCCCTCAGACCCGGAAGTGATTTGTTTGCCCGGGTCAGAACAACGGATTTTTAACCTCAAACCTTTTTTCTAATCCAAATCTTTAATTGTATGACAAAAAAACTAGCAAATTTTGTTTCATTGCTGTTTGATTTTAAAAAAATCAGAATGGCAATGGAACTTTTAACTGTCCTGCTATTGTCCGGATCAGGCCAATTGCTGGCCGCTTCCTTTCAACAGGATGGTAAAGCTGACCTCGCGAACCTGCTTGCCTCAGTTTCACTGAGGTCGGGTTCCTCCGATCTGCTTGTTGATCTGGCAAAGGCCGATGATCAGCAAAAAGCAGTTACCGGCCGCGTTACCGACGCTCAGGGTGAACCTCTGGCAGGAGTTAACGTAATCGAAAAAGGAACTGTCAACGGAGCAATTTCAGATGTTGACGGTAAGTTTTCACTTAATGTTGCATCAGCTAACTCAACTTTGGTTTTTTCGTTTGTCGGCTATACACCTTTTGAGGTTATTGTCGGATCTCAAACGACCTTAAATGTGACCCTTACTGAAAGTGCTGTCGGCCTGGATGAGATAGTGGTTGTCGGATATGGCACCCAGCAAAAGAGGGCAATATCCGGATCAGTCACCAGTGTTGCTCAAAAAGACTTCAATGCGGGTGTCACCAGGACCGCTGCTGATTTTATTCAGGGGAAAGTGGCCGGATTGACAATTACAACTTCAACTGGTGATGTTACCCAGGAACAATCAATGAGGTTAAGGGGTACTTCCTCATTAACCGGGAGCAGTGAACCGTTTGTTGTAATAGACGGAGTTCCCGGATTGAGTCTGAATTCAGTAGCTCCTCAGGATATTGAGTCGATCAGCGTTTTGAAAGATGCTTCAGCAGCAGCAATCTATGGTTCACGGTCAGCCAGTGGTGTAATTCTGATAACCACCAAAAAAGGGACTCAGAACAGAACTACGGTTGATTATAATGTATATGGTGCCATTGACATAGTCAGCAACAAACCTGATGTACTTACAGCTGATGAGTACAGGCAATATGCCAGGGATAATAGTATCGATATAAGCGTTTTTGACCTTGGAGCAAATACTAACTGGTTCGACGAAATCATGAGAACAGGCATGACACAAAATCATGATTTATCAATTTCAGGAGCCGGGGCCAGCAACAGTTACAGGGTTTCCGTTTCCTACCTCGATCAGCAGGGCGTAATGATGGACAATTATCAGAAACGACTTAATACCAGATTTTCAGTCAGTCAGAAGGCTTTGAAAGACAGGATGGATATGACTCTCTCCGGAGGTCTTACCGAGCGGGATTACCAGGAAAGTGCAACAGGAAATTTTGTTCTGGCTTATAATGTGGTGCCTACTATTCCCGTAAAATATGCAGACGGAACATGGTGGGATTCTGATGAATATGACCAGGGAAATCCGGTCAGGAATATGACATACAACATGGCCCCCAAGAAAACAGGCGTGATGTATATAAATGGAAAAGTAAATCTGAAAATTACAACCGGTTTGTCAGGAGGAATTAATTTTTACAGGGAACGCGAATCGCGGGATTACGGTAATTACACTGATTCACGGACCCGTTACGGAAGAGCATCCAATGGAACAGCATCACGCGAATCAAGAACATATGATAAAAACCTGCTTGAAGCAACTTTAAATTATGCCAAAAAGATTGGCCGGCATGACGTAAGCTTGCTGGGAGGTTATTCTTATGAAGATTATCATTATCAGCAAGCTTTTGCACAAAACCGGTATTTTGTGACCAACCTGTTTGGTTTTAACAATCTTAATGCCGGAGAGCAACTGTTAAACGGTGATGTTTCCTCATCAGCAAACATGAATAAACTGATCTCATTTTTTGGAAGAGTAAATTACACATTTGCAGATCGTTACATTTTATCAGCCGCATTGCGCCGGGATGGTTCATCCAAATTCGGGCCTAACAATAAATGGGGTACATTCCCTTCGGTTTCTGCAGCATGGAGAATAATTGATGAGCCTTTTATGCAGAGTGTGACCGGCTTTATGGACGAATTAAAATTGCGCGTTGGTTATGGTATTTCTGGTAACCAGAGTGGTTTGAACCCTTACCAGTCATTATCACTGTATGGTTCCTCAGGGCTCTATTTTGATAACGGGGCATGGCATACGGCTTATGGCGTAAGCCAGAACCCAAATCCGAATCTGAAATGGGAATCAACATCGATGTTCAATATTGGAGTTGATTTCAGCATTCTTAATGCCAGACTGAATGGTACAATTGAGTATTACAATAAGATTACCGACGACCTCCTGTACAATTATCCTGTCCCGGTGCCTCCTTATATGTATTCCTCCATGACAGCAAATGTTGGGTCTATGTCAAACAAAGGAATTGAATTTACCCTGTCAGGAGATGTCATCAGGAAAGAAAATCTGAGGTGGACCGTATCGTTCAATGCAGCCCATAATGAAAACAAAATCATTTCCCTTTCAAATGAAGAGTTTACTACCTCGGTTATCAAAACCGGGAGTGCCTGGGTAAGAGGAGGTTCAACAAATACAACCCATATTATTCAGGAAGGATACCAGGTAGGTCAGTTTTTTGGACCGGAATGTCTTGGGATCGACGAGAATGGATTGTATATCATAAACGACATGGTAGACGGAATAGAAGGTTTTACAGTAGCTGACTATACCTACATAGGAAAAGCCCAGCCCACACTCACCTATGGCATTAATAACACAGTCACATATAAAAACCTGGAATTGTCGTTCTTTATCCGGGGAGTAGCCGGTAACGATGTTTTGAATTTTTCCAAAATGTCATATGCCAATTTACAGTGGCTGCCGGGAGCAAATGTACTGCATGACGCATTGGACATGGGATTAAAACAGAGTCCTTACTATAACAGTTATTATATAGAAAAAGGATCTTTCGCACGTCTTGATAACCTTACCCTGGCTTATTCATTATTACCAAAAGATTTGCTGGGAGTCAGCAGAATAAGGATTTATGGTACAACTCATAATTTGTTCACCATGACGAAATACAAGGGAGTTGACCCTGAAGTACCAATGAACGGACTTGATCCCGGTGTGGAGGGAAGGGAATATTACCCCAAATCCAGGACCTATATATTGGGCATAAATGTAACTTTTTAACTTTAAAAATTATTGATTATGAAAAAGTTAACACTATATTTGGCTTTGATAATGCTCATGGGATTACTGACTGTCAGATGTACTAAACTGGATGAGACAGTTTATTCTCAGTTGCCAATGGATTCATATGGCACTACAGAAGCAGAGATAAACTCATTAATTGCTCCTATTTATACCCGTCTTCGCGATTTTAACTGCGTCGGAAGTCCTGCCCCGAAAGAAAATTGCACAGATATGTCAGTGACTCCGACAAGAAGAGGTGGTGACTGGTGGGATGGCGGTGCTTATAAAGAGATGACCCAGGGATCATGGAGACCATTAACCAGCGCTGCTATCAGAATATATAATGACAGCTACAGCCGGATAACAAACTTCAACCAGATTATTTACCTTATTGAAAACAGTCCGGCAATTCCTGATAAGGTACCATACCTTTGCCAGGCCAGGGCCGCAAGGGCGATGAGGTACATTGAGCTTATCGACGGTTATGGGAATGTACCGCTTGTGACTGATTTTACGGATCTTAGCAAACCGTCAACAAAATCACGGGCAGAGGTCTATACATGGGTTATGTCTGAACTGAATGATATCAAGGATAACATACGGTCAGACGTAAGTGCATCGAGTTATGGAAAGTTTACAAAGGGAGCAGTATACTTCATGCTTGCTAAAATGTATCTGAATGCAGGGATTTGGAATCCTGCAGGTGGTGAAAAATGGCAGGAATGCATTAACGCCTGTGATGTTATAATGTCCCTTCCTTACTCATTGGAACCTAACTGGAAAGAGCAGTTCAGCGCAAATAACGAGAATTCCAAAGAGCAGATCCTGACGGCTGTAAACAGTATTTCAAGTTCATTCCCATCCCGCGGTTATACCCTTCATTATCTCGATCCGAAGGCATTAGGGCTTCCGGGAAGTGCGAATAATGGAATATGTGCATTGCCTGATTATGTCAAATCTTTTGACCCTGATGATAAACGGTATCTCGGGAGTTTTCTGCTCGGCCCGATGCTGGATCCTGCAACAGGACAGGTCATTATCACAGCCCACGGACGGCCGCTGATCCATACCGTCGATGTAACAATAAAATATGCCATTGATGCTGACGGATGGGGACAGGTTGAACAGGAAGACGGGGCACGGTGCAATAAGTGGGAATTTAAGAAAGGTGCAACCGCAATGGAAAATGACTGTGCAATATACAGGCTTGCCGACGTCTATCTTATGAAAGCAGAAAGCCTTGTCAGACTCGGACAGGATAACACAGAAGCAACCAGGCTTGTCAATGAGCTGAGAAAAAGAGCTTTCACTGATCCTGCCAAGCTTAAGACCAGCGTTACACTCGAAGATATCAGACTGGAGCGCAGGTTTGAACTGGCCTGGGAAAACTGGGGAAGACAGGATATGATCAGGTTTGGTACATTTTTGAATCCAATTCCCGATTGGAGGCCCAATGCACTTCCTTCGTTCCGTTTATTGTGGCCGATTCCGCAGACAGCAATTGATGCAAACCCAAATCTTACACAGAATCCCGGCTATTAAATCTGAGAAAACGAATCACTTGTTTTTGTATCAGTAATTATTAAAAAGGGCGTCGAAAAGTAAAAAGAATCTCTTAAAACATCGACGCCCTTATTATTTCTAATCATTTAGATTATTTCAACTGCCGGTTTATTTTCAGACGGAAATCTATTCTGAAATAGCAGGCAGTGAATTATTTGAAAATTTTTAATCCATTCAGACATTATGAAGAATTTAAAACATCTATTAATGGCTACCGGCGTTATGCTGTTAACCTGGACTTTCAGCTACGGACAGCAACAACAACAACCTCCTGCCCGCGGACAAGGATCAAATGCGGGATTTCAGCGCCAGCGCATGCCTGAAGACTCAACAATACGGATGACTCATTTCCAGACTGAAATATGGGACCCGGAAGTACCTATGGTACAGCCGGCTGCCACAATAGGCAACGCTCCTGCGGATGCAATCGTTTTATTCAACGGAACCGACATTAACAAGGAATGGGAAGAGGTATCACGCGGGGGCATCAGGCCGGCAACCTGGGTAATAAAAGATGGTGCGATGGTATCTGTACAGGGATCAGGTTCATTAAAAACAAAGAGGGTGTTTAACGATTTTCAGTTGCATGTTGAATGGAAAACACCTTCTGAAATAACCGGCTCAAGTCAGGGCAGGGGAAACAGCGGAGTATATCTTCAGGATCTGTATGAACTTCAGATACTTGACAGCTGGCATAACCGGACTTACCGTAACGGACAGGCGGGAGCTTTTTACAAACAATACGCTCCACTTGTCAATGCCAGCAGAAAACCCGGTGAATGGCAATCATATGATATCGTCTACACGGCACCACGGTTTGACAAAGACAGCACAACTTACTTCACACCTCCGAGAGCAACTGTATTTCATAATGGTTTGTTAATTCAGAACAATGTGGCCTTGCGCGGACCGACTACCTTTGTGGGAATTCCCGAATTTCTCATAAAAAAGCATGGAGCAGGAAGTATTCAGCTGCAGCAGCACGGTAATCCGATTGCATTCCGCAACATATGGATCAGGGAGCTGTAATATCCCGGAAAGTCTTAAACACTGCTTAAGAAAGTATTTTTGAAAACTGTGCCAAATATGTGTCTGGTATATTAAAAATAGTTAAAACCTTTGTAGTTTGGACACTTTTCCTAAAAGGTTATTAATTTTGAGAGAATGAATGCCGAAACGAAATAATATCAGAACTGAAAGATATATTCACATCGGTCACAATTAATATGGCATTCTTAAACGGGTTATATCGTGATATACATTCTTTAATATGAACTAATTTTAAAACCAGATGAAACGATTAATGTTTGTTGGCGTATTGCTGTTACCTGGAATATTTCTTTCAGTCGGGGCACAGCAAAAGCCGTCGCCACCGGCTCAGAAGCAGGAGTATCCTGCCCGTATGACTCCGCAAATGACAGAATTCTTTGAACCTGAGGTGAAAGTGATTCAGCCTCCGGATGTGGCCGGTAATCCACCTTCGGATGCGATAATTTTGTTTAACGGCTCGGATGTCAATAAAGAGTGGGAAGACAGCAGGGGAAATCCTACCAAATGGATTGTAAAGAATGGGGAGCTTGTATGTGTCAGAGGGTCCGGTGTAATCCAGACGAAGCGTAAATTCAATGATTTTCAGCTTCATGTTGAATGGAAAAGTCCGTCTGAAGTGAGTGGTGACGGCCAGGGCAGGGGCAACAGCGGAGTTTATCTTCAGGGGCTTTATGAGGTTCAGGTTCTTGACAGCTATAATAATCCGACCTACAGGCAGGGGCAGGCAGGAAGCCTTTACAAACAATATGCTCCGCTGGTGAATGTTTGCCGTAAACCCGGTGAGTGGCAGTCATATGATATAATTTTTACCGCTCCCAGGTTTGGCAGCGACAGCCTTGTTTATTTCACTCCTCCGCGCGTAACGGTACTTCAGAACGGAGTGCTTGTCCAGAATAATGTAAGTCTCAGAGGACCTACATTATATATCGGCATTCCCGAATATTCGGTTAAGAAGCACGGACCCGGCCCGGTAGTACTTCAGGATCACGGTAATCCTGTTGCCTACAGGAATATATGGATCAGGGAACTGTGATATTGACTAAGAATAGTTGATCATTAATGAATTAATATATATTTATTTCATTTTTAATTTATTAAATTTACGAAACAAACAAATCTTTAAATCTTAAAATATTTTGCAATGAAAGAGAAATCTAAGAACATTACCCGCCGCGAATTTATTGGCCGGACAGGCGCTGTCGCAGCCGGATTGACCATTGTGCCCGGTACCGTAATGAGCGGTTTCGGACACAGGGCTCCGAGCGACAAGCTTAATATTGCGGTTGTTGGTATCGGGGGCATGGGAAATACAAACCTGAGAAATGTCTCCAAGACTGAGAATATCGTTGCCCTGTGCGATGTCGACTGGGGATATTCTAAAAAAGTGTTTGAAGCCAACCCGAATGCAAAACCCTTCTGGGACTGGCGGAAAATGTATGATGAAATGGGTAAATCGATCGATGCGGTAATAGTTGCCACTGCTGACCATTCTCATGCGGTCGTTTCATCAAATGCCATCACTCAGGGTAAACACGTTTATGTTCAGAAACCATTGACGCATACCGTGTATGAATCAAGGCTCCTGACCAAACTTGCTGCAAAATATAAAGTTGCAACACAGATGGGAAACCAGGGCTCTTCAGATGAGGGTGTCAACCTTACTGTTGAGTGGCTGAATAACGGTGAGATCGGTGAAGTAAGAAGAGTTGAAGCATTTACCGACAGGCCTATCTGGCCGCAGGGTCTTAATGTACCTAAAGGCGAATGGGTACCCGATACACTTAACTGGGATCTTTTCATCGGTCCTGCTAAGATGCGCCCCTATAACAGCATTTATACTCCATGGAACTGGAGAGGCTGGTGGGATTTTGGTACCGGTGCTCTTGGCGATATGGCCTGCCATATTCTGCATCCGGTTTTTAAAGGACTGAAACTGCAATATCCGGTCAGGGCACAGGGAAGCTCGACACTGCTTCTCACAGATTGTGCGCCTAATGCACAGATGGTAACTCTGGTTTACCCTGAAAGGTCAACTCCGAAAAATGCAAAGATGAAGCTTCCTCAGGTTGAGGTTGTATGGTACGATGGCGGTCTTCAGCCACCCAAACCGCTCGGTTGGCCTGCCGGAAAGAATATGAATGACCAGGGAGGTGGTGTCATCTTCCATGGCACGAAAGACAAACTCATCTGCGGTTGCTACGGAGTGCGTCCATGGCTGCTTTCAGGAAGAGTTCCTGTTGTGCCGAAGACGGAAAGAAGAGTTGAAAATGCGATGAGAGGCGGTCATGAAATGGATTGGGTACGCGCCTGTAAAGAGAGCCCCGATAGCAGGGTAATGACAAAATCAGACTTCTCGGAAGCAGGACCGTTCAACGAAATGGTTGTAATGGGCGTCCTTGCCGTAAGACTTCAGGGACTAAATAAGGAACTTGAGTGGAACGGCCAGAATATGACCTTTACTAATATCACGCCGGAGGACAAAGTCAGACTTACAATCTCGGATAACTTCACAATCATTGACGGAGATCCGAAGTTCGACAGGCCCGACATTACCATAAATGCACAGGAGTTTGCTTCAGGGATGATCAAGCATATTTACCGGCCGGGCTTTACACTGCCTGAAATGCCAGCATAATAAACAAACTTGTTTTAATTATACTCAGAGACGGGTGTATCCCGTCTCTGCATTTATAACAATTAATAATACATTGATAATGAAAATAATTAACACAATTATCGCATGTACACTGGTTGTCGGACTGGCAACCTCTTGCGGATCCAGAGGCAAAAAAGCAGTAAAAGAGGAGGCAGCAGCCCCTGAGGAGGGCTGGACACCCCTTTTTGACGGTACTTCAACGGAAGGCTGGAGAAAATATGACTCGACCGCCTTTCCTACCAAAGGCTGGAATATTGAGGACGGAGCTCTTCACTGCATTGGCTCTGGCCAGGGAGAAGCCGGAGGACCCGGTGGAGGTGACATCATCTACGATAAGAAATTCAGCAATTTTGAATTATCTCTGGAGTGGAAGATATCCCCGGGCGGAAACAGCGGAATATTCATTCTTGCCCAGGAAATCCCGGGAACTCCTATTTACGAATCTTCACCTGAAATGCAGATATTGGATAATGAACGCCATCCCGATGCCAAACTGGGCGAAAACGGCAACCGTATGGCAGGCTCCCTGTATGACCTGATACCTGCAAATCCCCAGAACACAAAGCCTGCAGGTGAATGGAACACTGTAGATATCATCTGTTACCAGGGAACTGTTGTTTTCAATCAGAACGGTGCAAACGTGGTTGAATTCCATCTATGGACTGACGCCTGGAAGAATATGGTCGCAAATTCGAAATTCAAAGACTGGCCAATGTTTGTCGATCCGGCAAAGGAGGGCTATATCGGCCTTCAGGACCATGGAGCAGATGTCTGGTTCCGTAATATTAAAATTAAGGAAATGTAAATATTTTCCGGTTTCCGGATTTTATAAAGGGACAGATCCGACAGATTTGTCCCTTTTTGGTGTTTCATTTAGACTTAAGTCTCATAAGGTCCCTTTCAGACCGATTTCTTCAGCCACACTTCTCATGCCCATAATGCAATCGGTAATTAATTCATCGAGGGAAACGCCAAGCATGGCTGCCCCCTTTTCGATAACCGACCTGTCGACGCCAGCCGCAAATCTCTTATCGTTCCATTTTTTCTTTACTGATCTTGCCTCCATATCCAGTACACTTTTCGCCGGACGGACAAGGGCACTGGTGGCAACAAGTCCTGTAAGCTCATCGACTGCATAAATCGTCTTCTCGAGAAGTGTAACGGGCTCAATATCAGTAACGAGTCCCCATCCATGGCTCATTACCGCCCTTATGTAATCGTCGGGCCATCCGTTTTCCCTCAATATCTTTTCTGTCATCTTACAGTGCTGATCGGGGTACATCTCGTAATCAAGATCATGTATGAGCCCTATGACTCCCCATTTCTCAACATCTTCGCCTGCTTTTGAGGCCATATACCTCATCACTCCTTCAACTGCCAGTGCATGTTTTATAAGGCTTTCGGATTTATTATATTGCCTTAGAAGGGCAAATGCCGTTTCACGAGTTGGTGTAATTTGTCCCATGGGTTGTCTTGTTTAAACAGAGGCAGACTGTTTAAAGACAGAAACACTTACCTGTCTCTGTTTTGTCCGGGTTCAAACATACAAAATTATTGCCGGATTTTAATAACTGGAAAGGCTTTTGAAAAGGTTGCTCCTCTGATGACAAGAATATAATGTGCGGGACTCAGCAGTTGTGTGTCCAGGACTATGTAGTTTCCTCCT
>Ga0075321_1000014_pt1 | contig 14649 bp, 10 predicted proteins | sample MayberryNW_Catta_6_FD_120083 | JGI IMG/M metagenome (GOLD analysis project Ga0075321, IMG submission 120083) | Natural and restored wetland microbial communities from the San Francisco Bay, California, USA, that impact long-term carbon... | ecosystem: Environmental > Terrestrial > Soil >... | reverse complement strand
CAGCAGTGCATCCCAAACAAAGACAGATGAGAGAGGCGATCTCAAAAGAAAAGAAATATCTTAAAGTAAAGGAGTGCCATACCTATGCAGATATGAAGAACAATGTTAAGTTCCATCACAGGAAGAGATAATTGAAATTCATCACAGGATAGATGATTTAAAACATAGGCATTCTCTTTCTTGCAGGTTTCATGAGGAATTAAAATCCTTTTCTCGACGGATTGTCTATCTCTTCTTTTTCACGATTGATCCTGGCCCTTACCTTCCCGGAATTGAACTGATACCCCAGTTTAATCCACACGGGAACGGCATTTATCCGGGCTATCCCCTTATACCGGCTGTAAAAATTTCCACCGGTTGATTCTGACCCGTTATAGATAAAGTGTTTTGTCAATGTAAGGCCGCTTCCGGCTCCCACTTTGATTTTTTTTCTGAAAATCTTATCCACTGAAACAAAATAAAGCGGATCAGAAAATGAATTTCCCTGTATCCAGTTCTTCGGACTGTTATACTGAAATACAAATGACAGGGCAAGATCTTTTTTAAAAGACAAAATTCCGGATAGTCCCGATTCAAATCCAAAGCCGCGCCTGTCTTCTACCTTGTATTCTCCTGCAAGCCGGTTGACATAACTGTTAAGCTGATATAATTTAAGATAAGGACTCACGGAGAGCTTCCCGATCTTTATAGAGCCTGAAACCTCAGCTCCGAACCGGGCGATTGTTCCTGAATTATTCACCTCATTTTCAAATAACCCGGAGTCATTGATCAGGGTAAGGCTATTAATGACACCTGCTGTTCCCTTATAAAATAGCCTGGAAGAGACATAATTACTTTTAAACTGCATTGAATATTCAAGATTAACTTCATCTGTAACCTCAGCCCTCACCAAAGGGTTCCCCCGGCTGACTGTCCAGGGATCATTAAATGACGGGTAAGGATTCAACTCTGATATATTTGGGCGTCTGACGGAACGGTTATAGGAAAGCTGAATATTTTTCCGGGTGTTGAGCTTGTACCTTACAGCTATATTTGGTAATAGATAAATATCAGAATTCCGGAAATCACCCGCCGATTCCGAAGAAGACTTTTCCGTACGTAACCCTGCCGTGAATTCAATTTTTGGCTGCTTATAAACCAACATGCCATAGAAAGCAAGGATTGATTCATTGTACCTGAATTCTTCTGATACGTTATCCTTCAATGACTGAAACTTAAATTTAAAGCCTGTACTTAATTTCAACCTGTCACCGGCGGGAATAGAATAATCTGCTTTTAAGGTGTTGAAATATTGACGCGGCTCAGATTTATTGACAAGGGAAGTTATATTACCGGTAGTTCCGGTATTAATATATTCTGTAATATTTTTAGCTCTCAGATAATAGCTGCTCAGATCGACACTCATTTCCCCGCCGGATTCCCCGAATAAATGCTTATAGAAGAGTGAATAAAATGTGCCAGTGTTCCGGTCCGTGTCTTCCCTTTTGGTCTGCCATCCATCCGCAATACTTCCCCTGACTGAAAGATCTGCATTGCCATCGAGTTCCCGCGAATAGGGATTGCAGAATGCATAGAAATTTATCATGTCTTTTTCCCCCGGAAAGTAATCTATTCCATAACTGAACCTGTGTTCCTGGTTTTTCTGACGTACATACTGATTTGAAAAATACTCACTGGTATCTGATCCGCTCCAGGCTTCCCTGTAGAGGCTTTCATGAAGATCCAGATTTATTAATTGTCCGCTGTATGAAGCGTAAAAATTTAATTTTTTGCGTCCGTAATTCAGACTTACTTTGGGCGAAATATATATTACCGAGCCTGTTAGCGGCACTTCCCCATAAAATTGTCCGTTAAAGCCCGAATCACGGTCCTTTTTTAGAATGACATTTATTGCACCGGTAGTACCACCGTCATACTCGGATGTGGGGACATTTATAATCTCTACTTTTTCTATCTGATCAGGTGGAAGCTGGCTGAGGAAGTTACTGTCACGTTCTTTGCCGTCAACAAAGATCATTATATTCTGACTTCCTTCGAGCGAAATATTCTGCATGAAGTCAACCTGGACCCCGGGGATAAATTTCAAAATATCCATTCCGGATCCGGATACATTAACCATTTTTTCTGTCATAAAAAAGGTTGTCCTGTTTCCTTCCTGCCTTGCTTTCAGCTTGTCGGCAACAACGTTTACCTCACCAGTGGAGATTACCGTTTCCTGTAAAGAAATTATGCCAATGTCGGTAATCATGTTTTCAAGAGCAGCAACACTTATGGTTAAAGGTTTATAACCGAGATAGCTGATTAAAATATTATAACTGCCGGAAAGGGGATTGTCGATCTTAAACTGGCCATTTTCATCGCTTAAAGTTCCCATTAACAGTTTCTGGTCAGTTTCCCTGTATAAGGAAAGGTAGGCAAAAGAGACCGGCTCGCCGGTATTTTCATCTATCAGTTTTCCGGTTATCGATTGACCATTTTGTGCAAAAGCACTTGTAAAGTTTAATATCGCTGCCACTATAAGCATTGATTTTACTTTAACTGAATTCTCCATTATTGACTTGATAATCCTCTCCATTTTAAAAGTATTTATGGGTTTCTGTGCAAAGAGAATATATGTCAGATTGAAATACAAAACATTGGGACAGACAACTGGGATTTGTTACGGATGGAGCTCATCAGTAAAAAATCAGATGAAGATTGGGATGGAAGGTAATTTTTTGGGACGAATGGATTATTCGTACAGGTCTATCAGCCTGTCAAATTTCTTTGTGTTTTGCCGCGACACAGGAATTTCATCCTCTGTACCTGAAATTTTTATCCGGTAACCGAGAGCATTTCCTTTTTTTGAGCTTACCTTTTTAAGATTAACAATGAAAGCACGGTGTATCCTTATCAGAAATGGTATTTCTGACAGTTGTTGCTCTATATTGGTGATTGAATTTCTCACTATTTTTTTTCGTTTCTGTCCATCAATATTAAGATAGAAAACCACATAATTCCTATCAGATTCTGCATAAAGGAACTGGCCGGGGTAAAAGCTCACCTCTTCATTCTTAAGCCGGGAGTCAATGCGTATCAGTTCTTCAGCCGGAACTATATCAATATGCCCAGTTCCGGGTTTATAGAACTTTTCCCTTTCGTCATAAAAAAGATACCGGAAGTTTACCAGGGTGAAGAATGCAAAGGGTACGATCCCTATCAGAAAGGCCCTCGTAACCGAATCAAAAAAAGTGGAAAGGTTCCATCTCCGGCTGGGCTCTTCAATTAGAAAACCGGCAAAATAGACTGCGATTCCCAATACTGTAAGGAAAATTGCTATTGACAATAATTCTTTCAGGATGGTCCAACTGCCTTCTTCCGAAAAATAAAGGATAAATTTTAATAACCTGGCCACGACAAATACCGAAATCGCCTGTATGAGGCAATAGGCTCCAATTGTTAAAGCGAGACCGAACGAACGTGCCCCCTGCACCTGAAGGGGTTTATAAAGGACTATGAATCCGAAACTTATAACCAGGAAAACAAGGCCCCCAATAAATGGCTTCTTTATTAATAAATTCCGTGGTGTCCGCTTATTAAGCCAACTCCATACTCCTGCTGCAATTTTATTAATGCTTTTCACTTCTGTGTGACAGATATTAAAAGTGTCAAAGTATCCTGGCTGAATAATCCCTAAGCCAAAAGTATATTTTTTTTCAGAACAAGATTGAACCGGGATCCGATTTCGACAAAGGGCCAGCCTTCGCTTCAAGCTACGGCCGGCGAAGCAGGGGGCCAGCCTTCCCCCGCTGGCGCGGATTTGTAATCCGTGCCAATTAGCAGGGCTATGAGTGACCGAATATCGAAGCGAAGATCACGCTATGCGTGACCGGACAGCGAATACCCGGCAACCTCCATTATCTGGTAAAATATATCTTGTATTCATTAGTATTTTTTTTATCCAGCCAGTGTCTGTAACCAAGTCCCAGGGTCTTGTCAAGTAATGGGGCGGGAATAAAGGGAGCGATTGTTTCAAGGATCTCATTTTCGTTGAGGTTTTTAATTGCTGCCATTACTTCGAAGACCGGCTGTTCGCCCCGGTTGAGGATTTCCCTGATATCGATTGAATTTACGATTGATCCCTCTCTGAACCAGCCGGGACGAACGGTTACATATTTTGCACCGGCTTCGTCTGTACCGGTAATATTCTCCTGTCCGATGGCTGACCTCAGCCTGTTAACCAGGTCTTCCACATTAAGCCTGCCGATTATTGCAGCCTGACTGATAGTTGTGATCCGGGCTATTGTCTTACGCAGAACAGGATTTTTCAGCCTCCTGAACTCCGGTGCTGAATCAATAAGAACATCTTCCAGACCGGGATATGCTTCAAGAAGGTCGTAAATTTTGGTTTTTGGTGTTATGATGAGTTTTTCCATACATTATTGCTTTTTATCAGTATATGACAGGATCCGCTGTTCAGCCCGGAGTTTTCTGAGATCCGTAAGGTCCTGCGACACTTCAAGGGTTCCGAGGTATTCGTTATTTTCATCCCTGAGTGCGAAATATTCGATATGTATAAATTTTCCATGCATCTGGATCCAGAAAGGGGCCCTGGTTGCTCTTCCTGATTTGAAATCATCAAGAATTTTTTCAACAATGTGGACGCTTCCCGGAGGATGGCAAAGCCTGACATCACGGTTGATTATAGAACGGCTCCGGGCAAAGATCCGTTCGCTGCCATGGGTAAAATATTTTACTTTGTCATTTTTGTCGACGAATGTCACATCGACAGGGAGAGTGTTTAAGATGGCCATAATTTCACCTGGTGTAAAACTTCCAGTTGGCAGCCGGACAGTGCCGTTTGCACCGCCCCCTGCGGTATCCTCCTTCTCAGCGGAAGGAAGCCCTTCAGGCCTCCAGTCAGTCTGGGGATCATACAGGGTAAATCCAAATTCGAGGGTTTGTCTCTGTATCTGCCACCACTCTTCTTCTGTCAGGAGGTCCATGGCCATAGGAAAAAGAATCTGTTCCTCTTTTTTTGTCATATCCTCAAGAGCCTGCAGGACAGGATTAAACAAAATCTCAAGGGCATCTTCAATGTCGGATTTTTTGAGTCCGGCAGAACGAAGTATTTCGATACTTCCTTTCAGCTGGTCCCTGATCTCATCATGTTTACCCCACATTACTGCGGGGGGACCGGTAATATCTTTTTTTTCGAGAAAAGGGAAGAGAAGGTATTCTTTCCTTTTATAATGCTTGTCGATGTCCATCAGATCGTTAAAACAAGCCAGTGTTTTAAGTGTATGATCTTTAAAATTCTCCCCGGAAACTGAGTGTAATGTTCCAAACTGTTGCTGTGCTTTTCTTATTACTTTCACAAGTTCCCTGTTTTCCTGAATGAAGACATCGATCGGATGCCCTTCCGGAATGGGCTTAGCGCTGCTCTGATCGATATGCCCTTCGAGTACTTCACCGTGGACATCACAAAGTCTCAGGACTTCAGTTTCGGGGAGCCCCTGACTGATCAGTTCCTGTTCAACTTCAACAACTTCTCCGTAGGGTATCTGTTGCAGGGTTGTTATGAGCTCTCTTCTAACCTTTTTAGGATCTGCACCTTCGTGGAGTTTCAGAATAAGTTCCTTCAGCTTCTCCTTCCTGAAATTTGAATTATTTATTATCTCACTCATACAATTACTATTAAGTTAAAAAAATTTAATTTTTACCGGTTGCCAGAACTTCTGCAGCAGGTGTCAGGGCAGAACAACCTGAAATAATGCAATTTACAAAACGTTGTCATATCCCTTTTTTCTGTATTTCCTGCGCCAAAGTATGTATCCGCTTATAACTACGGTAATCCCAGCAATTCCGCAAAGCGGAACAATAAGGATGTAAAAATCCCCTGCCAGGTTTTCATATATCCTTCCCGTATGTATTTCGAGGCATGCACCCCATAAGGAGATATTCGAATCCCTGATTACATTTTCAGGCATGCCGGGGAATCTGAGATTATTGTCAAGAGACTGAACTCCAAGATCATAATCGACCATGTAAAGGTTATCCGCGGCATCCTTAAGAATACCGGTGATCAGATAATCGCCGACAGGTCTTCCCCTGGCTGTTCCATTATAAAGGGCACCAGTTGCGAGATTATATATTTCCGGTCTTTCAGGATTCCAGGTAAACAATCCGGTAAATGACCCGATAAGATAATCTCCGTCACCAGAATTCTCAAAAACATTTATCCCCATTATACTCACAGGCGGCTGGTTCTTAAACTCAACAGGCATTAGTTCTCTGGTATTCATATAATAAACTCCGTCGTAAGCAGAAAGGAGTAAGAGATCGCGTCCGGGATCGTAAAGTATGTCGCGCAGCTTATCGTACCATGGATTGGGTTGGTCGAGATTAGAATATTTCAACGGCAGGATTTCGGCTTCACCAATAGCGATGAGCAATGGCGGGCGCAGGAACATTCCGGTTAAGAATAGAAGGATCAGCAGGATAAAGGTCCATGCCCCGGCTTTATTGTGCCAGAAGAGCGACCACCTGCCAGTTTTGATTAATCTGACAGCTTTTTTACCGTGTTTGAGCCGCCTCTTTATCCATCCCGGGGAAAAGAAATAGATTATTCCTGTTGCGGAAAGGAAGATTATAACAATGCCAAGAATGTCAACATAGATCTTTCCGGGTAACCCGAGAATTTCTCCAGAATGAATTTGCCAGATTGTTTCAAAAAGAGTGACTTTATGTTCATACCCTGGCGGAGGTGGCAACATTATTTGCGTGAAATCAGTATTTATTGCACGTGAGATACCCTTAAACAAATAGGATCTGTTTACAGCAAAAATTGTGTCTCCGATGCTTTCCAGTCCTGTAAATCGTTTTTCATCAGTACCGGTATTAAACTTATGCCAGCTTTCTGAATTGTTGTCATAGCCATACAGTCCTGAAAATGCTGCGGCGTAAAGATCTCCGTTCTTTGTCCTGTGGAGGTCGAAAATCTTGCGGTTATCGCTTCCTGCCGGAAATCCGGAATTGAAGGATGTATATTTCCGGAACGAGGAATCTGTGAGCCAGACCCCGATGTTTCCAAAGACAAGAATGCTGTCGTGGTTTATTATCAGATCACCCTTCAGGGCTGCATTATTCCAGTTTTTGTACAGATAGTTATCAGGCAGAATATTTCTGTTGAGATCAACACCCGATAACAGTTCCCGGTGATTCATAATTATGCCCGTGATCCCATAGTAAAAAAGGATGAATGATATAATTAATCCCGGCCACCTGTGCAGCTTTTTGTACAATATCCAGCTTTTGCCCATTCTATTGTGATTAATTTGTCAAGTAATTCAGATTATTTGCTTTTTAAAATTTCCTGAATATTTATGGGCAAGGGTCTGGATAGTCTCTGAAGAGACAAGGTCATCAATGGTGCCCCTTACGGGGGCATATTTTTCATGGAGCGGGCATTGGATGTCAGAATCACACTGTTTCAGGCCAAATACGCAGCTGGAGAATATTTTGCCTCCTTCTGTTGCAAGGACTACTTTTTTGATTGTAAGCGGAGGTTTATCGTCCTCAAAGAAAAACCCGCCTCCCTTTCCTTTAAGTGATCTGAGGAATCCGTTTTTTACCATCCTGTACAATATTTTAGCAGTATAAAAACGGGGAGCATCAATCTCGCGGGTAATCTCATCAATTCCAGGCCTTCGGCCGTTCATATTCTGCATCTGGATATAAACCAGGCTTCTCAGAGCGTATTCAGTTTCCTTGTTAAACATGTTTTCATTATTTGCGATACAAATATATAATTTTATAAGATATAAAAAGACCATTTAGTAATTTAATGAGTATGCATTTTAATGAGCAAGCACCACCTTGCCTGCTACCGCAGGCAGTCACCCTGAAGGGCATGCATTTATATGAGCAAGAACCCCCTTGCCTGTTTCCGCAGGCATTCCCCCTGAAGGGGGAAAAATACCCAATACGGAAGTTACTAATGAATTGCGAGTTGTCGCCCTTTTTAGGGGTGAAGTCATTTCATTTTACGGCGATCTTACCATATGGCACAATAACCTGCCTGTAGTCAGTACTCATGTAACCATGATTTGTAATGACAACAGTCAGATCAAAATCTCCCGGGTTGGGATATTTGTAACTGGCTGCCCATCCTCCGGTTACCTGGGTACATTTAAGCCCGCGTGCCCCAACCAGTCCATAATCGCTGAAGCAGTCACTCGCAATAAGCACGGGATGATTAAACATGTCTATCGAATCAATTGCTGTTCCTTTCTGCTTCATGATCCTTCTGATCCCTCCCGGCCAAACAGTGCATACCTCAGCTTCCGATTCCACAACGAATTTAATCGTTTTCCCGCTGCTGACTTCAGTTATAAGAGAGTCTTTGCCGTCGACAGCTGTCATAAACATTTTAACGGAATCAACCGTAGGATAAGGAATGTAGTCCTCTTTCAGGCATGATGAAACCAGCATCGGAAGTGCAGTTAAGAGGATTATATAGAATTTTATTTTTTTCATTTTTTTAAGTTTTATATGCTCTTTATCAATTCATCAGTACCCTGGATTCTGACTGAGAGTCGGATCTTTTTCGATCTCAGCAATAGGGATTGGCAGCAAAAGCTGGTACATTTCAATCGGTCCCACCCGGTTTATCTGATTATCGTGGTCAATTTTCGTAAGTAAGGCATAACTTATTTTTTCAATCGCTTTTCCTGTCCTGACCAGATCAAAATAACGATGCCCCTCAAACGCAAGTTCCATTCTTCGTTCATGAAGGATGTCATCAATTGTAAGGGATTCAGGATCCGTCAGAAGTGGAACCTGAGCCCTCTCCCGAACCATGTTAATATAATCAAGAGCCTGGCTTTTCTGATTTAAAAGCATCAATGCCTCAGCGTACATCAGCAGTGCATCTGCATAACGGGTTACCGGGAAGTTATAATCACATCCGGCAATCACAGCATAGGTTTTTACTTCAGCCGGAGGCGGGGATAATTTCCTTGCCCAGGGCTGGAGGGGAGGACTTGCAGCCGGAACTTTCCCGGAATCGATTGTGGTAGTGTATCTTATCGTTTCATTATTGTTTACAAATTCACGCATCAGGTTATGTTCAACCCCAACCTGCTCCCTCTGTTTTTTGGCACATAATACTGTTCCTATGTCAGGGCACATCCATCTGAAAAAATCACTGGGCTGACCTGCGGCAGTATTATAATTCACCTCAAAAATTGACTCTGAATTAAATTTATTGACCGGAAAGAATAGGTTTTGGTAATCTGGAAATAGCGAATAATCCCCGTCGGTTTTATCAACAATCAGTTTTTTGAGAGTTTCCGCTGCTTTTGAAGGGTTGTTAATGGTAAGATAAACCTTTCCCAGGATTGTGTGGGCTGCACCTGATGTTGCGCGGGCCTCTTCACCTCTGAGAGCAGGATCACCTTTATTGTAACAGTTGGAAACTGCATATTCCAGATCGGGGATTATAAGAATGTTGTAGATCTCAGTAACCGGTGTACTGCCAATCCCGAATGCATTATCCGGATCGTCAAATGGTTCGGTTACCATGGGAAGATCGCCGTAAAGACGAACGAGATTAAAATATGATAACGCCCGGAGAAAGCAGGCTTCACCCCTGTAAGCTTTTATTACCCTCTCTTCAGCAGCATCTTTGGCCTGATACCCGTCGATAGCTGCAAGTATGTTATTGCAATTCACTATCAGTTTATAACCATAAATCCATAGATTGGGATTTGAATCACTATTGGTTTTTGTAAAAAGGTGAAAAGAATTTGTAAGGTGAAAATCCTTGAGATCATCGGACATCAGCTCAACGGTGTGTGGCAAATAGTCTCCCAGCGAGGTATAGATACTCTGCAATTTTTTGTAACATCCAACAAGGCCGGTCTTTATTTCCACCGGATTTGTAAAGTAGTTCCCGATTGAAAGGTTATCCTCAGGTTGCCTGTCAATGAACTTTTCTGAACAGGCAAACGACAGAACTGCAAGTGCCAGCAACAAAATATATTTTTTCATTTTGATTTTATATTTGATTATTGATCAAAGAGTTATATTAACACCAAGACTGACGGTCCTGGACAGGGGGTATGCACCACGGTCAAGTCCCTGAGATGTCGGATCATCTCCTTTTGAACTGACTTCCGGATTATAACCAGGAAATCTGGTTAACATCAACGCGTTCTGGATATTCAAATAGAGGCGGGCATTCCCCATTCTCAGCTTTTGAATAATTGAACCGGGCAGGGTATAACCAAGGGTCACAAACCGGATATTCATATAAGACCCCTTGAATATCAGTGCACCGGTCACATCAGATTTATCATAGGATTTACGCGTTGGGCAGGCATATCTTCCATCTATTCTGTCAGGTGTCCAGTAATTGTTAAAATAGAAGTATGTGACATTTGTCTGACCGTTACCCTGTGCAGTAGTACCGTAGCTTACCATATTGATATCACCGCCTCTGGTGCCATTCATCTGCACTGTCAGATCGAAGCCCTTATATTCGAAACTGTTTGTCATTCCCCAGGTAAAGTCAGGATATGGTGAACCGACGACGGTATAGTCACTTGCATCCAGTATTCCGTCTCCGTTAACGTCTGCTATTTTTGGCGTCCCCGGATTTGACCTGGTTCTCCATAAGGCAGTTGTTGCACCGAATATCGGATGGGTCTTTACATCTTCCCAGTCATCAAATGCTCCCAGATCGGCCGGCCCCCAGAGGCATCCCAACGGCCTGTTTTCGGTAATATAAGTACCATCTCCGTTTAAGGGGCTTGTTATGTCGATGACACGGTTTCGAAAATAATAAAGGTTAAAATTCGTGGTCCAGCGGAGTCCTTTTGTCAGATTACGAGTAGTCAGCACCCATTCAAATCCGCGGTTACGCATTTTTGCAATATTGGTCAGATAGGAATCGAATCCTGTTATGACGGGAAGTGGCTTCTTGTACAGCAGGTCATCTGTCAACCTGTAAAAATAATCAACGCTAAGGCTTATTCTGTCTTTAAGGAATTGGATATCCGTCGCAATACTCCAGTCGGTGTTGGTTTCCCATCCCAGAGCCGAGTTTGCAACCTTGTTGGTTTCATAAGCGGCAGATACGGCAGAGCTCTTTCCGAGTACATAGTTCATTGCACCCAGAGTACTAATTGCGTTATAATTTCCAATTCCCGAATTACCTGTTTTTCCCCAGCCTCCACGGATTTTCCAGTCGTTAATAAACTGTTTCAGAGGTTCAAAAAAACGCTCATCTGATACCCTCCAGGCAAATGAGACTGAGGGGAATGTTCCCCATTGATGATCCTTCCCGAATTTTGATGATGCGTCCCTGCGGATACTGGCGGTAAAATAGTATTTGCCCGCGTAATTATACATAGCACGGCCGAAGGAGCCGATCAGAGCTTCGCTTGAACGCTTTGTGTTTGCGTCATTCTGAGCGTTCAGGATGGTAATAGCCTGATTTAAAGTATTGATCTGATCAACCGGGAAATCATACTTATTTATATATGACGAGCGGTATTTTGCTTCATCAGCAGAATACCCTGCCATAAGAGTCAGAGAGTGTTTGTTGAAAGTATTCTGGTAAGTTAAGATATTCTGGAGATTCCAGTAAAACCGGGATTTGATTTCATAGAGTCCCTGGGTCCTGTCTGTTCGGGTATTCCTTGTCGCTGCCGTACTGGGAGAATAAGTGTTCCTTTCCCAGTTGCGGATCTCATTATGTAACTCCGATCTGAATGTGAGTTTATCCGTTATTTTTACCTCTGCATAGATTGTAGCCAGGTTTCTGCCAGTCAGTCTTTTATCAGTTTTCTGATAAACATGGTAGGGGTTAACATACGCAGTAAGGTTCCAGTATGTGAAATCGAAATTATTGGCGCCGGTAAAATGAGGTGATCCGTCAGGATCAAAGACCGGTACGAGCGGGCAGGCGATTAATGGCGTCATCAGAGGATTTGTCAGATGAGGCTGAGCTCCCAGACCATCGGAAAGATCAGTATTGAGCACACTCAGATTTTCAAAGGAAGGGGAAAGGTTCAATCCTACTTTTAGTTTGTTATTTATTTTAGCTTCCACTTTAGCGCGCAGGGAAAATCTTTCATATCCTGTTGTGGGAACAACTCCTTCCTGGTTGTAATACCCTCCTGAAACAATGTAAGAGAAGTTTTCTGTGCCTCCCGTGGCAGAGATCTGGTAATCACCCACCTTGCCAATCCTTGTAGTGGCATCCTGCCAGTCAGTATTATAAGGACTATTGGCCATGCTGTCGACGGTTGTGATCCACCTGTAATGCATTGAACCCGGATCCTGCATGGCAGTAGCGTGTTGCGAGTACCGAGCCCAGTTGGCGATCCTGGCTTCAGGCGTATCGGTCCATTGCCATAAAACCGCCTCCGGATCATTTGTTCCCCAGTTCGGATCTTCAACCAGGTATGCCATTCTCCTTGCATCCTCAAAGTACTTCAGGTAGTCTTTCGCGTTCAGGATATCAACTTTGTTTATCCTTTTCTGATACCCTACATTTGCATTTATCGAAATTGTAGGTTTTCCGGTTTTACCGCTTTTGGTTGTAATAATAATGACACCATTTGATGCCTGCGTTCCATAGATGGCACTTGAGGAGGCATCTTTTAACACTTCAATTGATTCAATATCTGCGGGATTTATTGAATTCAGAGGATTTTCGTATTTGTCGAAGCCATCTTTCAATGGAAAGCCATCAACAACAAAAAGAGGACTTGTACTGGCATTAATCGAGCCAATACCACGTATGTGGATCTGGGAGCCGCCTCCCGGGGCAGCATTTGTAGTTGTCACACTGACGCCTGCCATGTTGCCCGAAATAGCCTGGGCAAAATTTGATACAGGTTTATCCTTCAGGTTTTCTGAGGAGACTGAAGATATTGCCGTGGAAACATCCCTTTTCCGGATAGTTCCGTAACCAATCACCACAACCTCATCCAGTCCTATTTCCAGCTCATTCATAATTGTATTGATCTGAGTCAGGGAACCGATGGCTACCTCCTTTGTTTCCATTCCGATAAAAGAGAATGTCAGGCTCTTTGATCCCTGCGGAATATCAAGCGAATAATTGCCTTTAATATCAGTGATAGTCCCAATAGTGGTTCCGGTAACCACAACATTTACTCCGGGAAGTGGCGCACCGGATTTATCGGCCACAGTACCGGTTATTTTTTGTTGCTGAAGGATTTCATTGGATGCGATGACGATCAGATTATTTGCAAGGATCTTATAATCAAAGTTTGAACCTTCAAGAGTCTTATCAAGCACCTGGTCAAGCGGTGTCTCTTGTGCACTTACGTTGACAAGGAGTCCATCGACCTCATCATCGCGATAAAGGAACTTATATGAAGTCTGTTGTTCAACCAGGCTTACTAGTTCTTTCAGTTTGGCATTGGTCAGGCTGAGCGTGACCTTTTCTGCCTGAGAGAACCCAATCGCGCTTAACGTAAACAGTTTCAGGAGCAAAAGGAAGGTGGTTAGTTTCATAATTATCAGAAGTTTGGGCAGGTAAATAATTCGATTACCCGGCAACGAAACAGGGATTTTTTTCATACCTTTGTCTTGTTAAATGGTTAGTTTAAATTTTCTTGGACGGATCATTTTTCATGGCGGAGGATGTCTGAAGCATCTTCCGCTTTTTATTGGTGTTTCATAGGCAGTAAGTAATTAATTATGTGAAATTTAATTCTTCATTATAGTTATCTGATTTTTTCTGATCTCAAACCTGAAGGGTGTAATTGTGGAAAGGGCGTGCATGACCTGTTCGACTGTTTCCTTGTCAAACTTTCCGGAAAACCTTGCGTTGTTAAGTTCATGATAGTCCACCTTAATTGAAACATCATACCATCGTTCAAGTTTGATAATCAGGCTGTTGAAAGGTTCATTGTCGAAAATAAGCTTATTGTCCTTCCAGGAGATTAGCTCTTCAGTTTTTGAGTAATCCTGTTTTTTTATTGTTTTTAGTTCAATGAGTTTAACCGGTTCCGGGGTATTATTGACAGCGGCTTCCGTTTCCTGTTTGCTGATCCTGGATTCTGCGATATTGAAGGTGGCAGTTTCATTGGGTTTGAGCACCACCGGCCTACCTGTTTCCGCTGTATTTGAACTTGCATAAATCTCAACTGAACCGGTCACGAGAGTCGCCTCTTCCATATTTTCTTCCGGATATGCCTTAACATTAAAAGTAGTACCGAGCACTTTTACCCTCATACCACGGGTAATTACGTAAAAGGGCCTTATGCGGTCTTCCTTTACGGAGAAGAAACCTTCCCCTTCAAGATTTACGCTTCTCATTCCGGAATTGAAGCCTCCGTTCGAATAGTTCAGGTTTGAACCTGAGTTCAGGATGATAACCGATCCGTCAGGCAATTCAACTTTAGTTTTTGAACCGTAGGGGACCATAACACGATGGAGCTGATCTGCGACCACTGGTTCCTGCTGCCGCGAAACCGGCTGAACAAGCCTGAAGAATGCAAATGCAAGAATAAAGACAGCAGCATACCGCATTGCAGGCACCAGAAATTTTTTAATTTTCCGGCGCTGCATGCTTCTGGTTTCTGCATCTTTATCCCCGCTCTGAATTAAAGAGATATCATTCAATATCCT
>Ga0075321_1000013_pt1 | contig 14911 bp, 30 predicted proteins | sample MayberryNW_Catta_6_FD_120083 | JGI IMG/M metagenome (GOLD analysis project Ga0075321, IMG submission 120083) | Natural and restored wetland microbial communities from the San Francisco Bay, California, USA, that impact long-term carbon... | ecosystem: Environmental > Terrestrial > Soil >... | reverse complement strand
CCTTGAACAGGGTGGCCGTCGCACATGCGGCAGCTACGTCGTCGGTTGATAGGATGGTGCTCAACGCGAGCGGCGTTGTGTCTGCAACAGCCTGCGAGATGAGATCGCCGCCACCGATGCCGGTCACGCCATTCCAGATGGAGACCGCCATGGTTTCGTCGGGAGCGCCCTCCAGTGCCTCTCGTAGAACAAGATGCCGGCGCCTGGCCTTAGTGAACGAAAGCATCTCAGCTTACCAGTCGCGAGCTCTTGTCGATGTCGAGGACGACTTGCTTGTACGCGACCATCAGATCATTGAGGTAGCGCTTGACGCGCTCCTTCATGTCACCCTGTAGACGACCGCCGTACTTGTGCGTGATCAGCTCTGCTGCCTGATGGAGGCTGTGTTTGAGATCGGGCAGACGTGAGACGTACAGCTTTCTGGCCGAAGCGTCTGACCAGGTACCGTCAGGAAGCACTGACCGCCGGAAGTTACGGTAGTTTTTCAATGCTCGATCGGTGATCTCGCGCACATCGCCAAGGATGCCCTTGTCGATGGTCGCGATGGCGGCGACGACAGAAGCGATCTGCTCTGGCTCGTTCCAAAAAACGTGCCCCAAGCAGTGCAGATGCTCCAGGTCGACGCGGTCGGATCCGTCGAGCCACGCGAAGGCCCGTAGGATGTTGATGGACTTGCCGATCGTACGATCGGAGACGAAGCAACCGGCCTCGGTCAGCGTACTCTGTAGGCGCAAAACGTTGTCGACGATGGTATCGTCCACGGGGACGCGGAGCGCCTCTTCCTGAGCCGAGAAGAGATCTGCGAGCGCCAGCCGCTGAAGCTCCGGGGCCTTCCGCTGGGCGATGCGGTCGAAGAGAAACGCCGCCCGAGTCTCGGCGTTGGAGAGAGACTCGAACACGTGGGAAATGACGAACCGATCACGCAACGCTTCGAGCCCCTCGTCGCCGGCGAGCTCGTTCGAGGCTGCGAAGCATGTGATGAGCGGCACCTGGTGACCCTTGACGATGCGCTCGTTCAGGAAACCTAGCCCGCAGTTCAGGGTGGAACCGGAGGACTTGAAGATCTCGTCGGCGAACACGATGTGACCCTCGGATAGGTGACCCTCCAGTAGCCAAGCCTCGCGCCCTTCCATGAGCTCAGGGATCGACTTGTGGGCGAAGACGTCGGCTTCCGTGCTCTGGCGACTGAAGAGGTACTCGCGGTAAACGGCGTCACCGAACTGCTGTGCCATCAGGCGCGCCAGCATCGACTTCGCCGTCCCGGGCAGTCCGAGCCAGAGGACGTGTTCCCGGGCTAGGAGAGCCACGTAAGCCATGCGAATGACCTCACCGCGCTCGTAGATGAAAGTGGACAGCAGCGCTTCGTTACTGAGGAGTTGTTCTCGGAAGTTCATCGGATTGTCCAGTGGCACGAGGGATCGGCAACATCGGCACGAACAAGTAGTCGACCTCGTTTTCATGTGTCTCCGTCTTGCTGATGCTACGCAAAGGACCCTTGGAGCCAGCCGAATGCAGACTTCCACAGCTGAGTGGAACTGTCGACTGGAGTGAACGTCGACTTCGCGAGTGGTTTCTCAGTTCGGAGTGACTGACCCTCGCGCTTGCGCCAGGGAGTGGGCGCTTCTTACCGGCCCCAAAGGTCCATTGCGTAGCATCAACAGAACTGTAGCTAGCTCAGCTAGCTTTAGCGGTCAAGCGCAAACGAAAGGTGCCTCAGGATCCCTGTTCGTGACCATACGGTAGCCTTCAGGAGTGAGCTGGTACCAGCTGCGCAGCTGTCCGTGAACATGCAGCAACAGACCCTGTTTGCGCAGTAGCGTCGCTGCATGACGGATTGATCCGAAGGCTCCTGCTACGTCTCGTGAGACATCGATGGCGCTGGGCCAAATTCCGAACTCAGTGTAGCGGTAGCAGATTGTTCGCAAGATGCGAGCCTGAAGCGGCGTGAGTCCAAGCCGAGGCTCCTGAGCTCGTCGTCGTGCTTGTTGACGGGTATTCATGGGCAACGTCACCAGGTTCGCAGTTTTATCGGCGCGCCAGCAGCCACCATCACGCAACGCTCGCACTCTCTGACGCACCAGCGATTCAGTGATCCTTGCCAGGATGGCCCGGGAGGCTTTGCGTCCATGCCCTCGTACGTTCCGGGATCTGCTGGGGCGTCGTCGAGTTCGCAGTCCGCAAGAAAGCGTCCCTCATCATGCCGCGGCCGCATGTTGATGCCCCATGCCTTGTCGCAGCGACGATCGCATGCGACGTCATACTGTGAGCCACAGAATACAATGCGTTGAGCAGTCAAGGTCTTCCTTTCAGTGGGCCAATTTTCTTGGGCTCGTAGTCTTCGCAGGTGTTGTCTGGGTTTTGATCACCACAGCTTGCGAAGCCTTTGGGGCGAGGATGAGCGAGACAGAGGGGAGCGTCGTGCCAGCGGCCAGCGTCCCAGACCATTCCATCTTTTTGGAACGTACACCTAAGACAGTAGCGCTTGCCTCGCTTGGTCTCCTCAGGCTGGCCATTCAGCCACACCAGTTCCGGGTCTCCTTCCCGGAGTACACGCAGTCGATACGGGTACCCGTCCTTGTCGCGCTCAACAGAAACGGGCACCTCAAACAGTTCCTCGAGTCGCGCGAGTTGCTGACGAACTGCGTACTCCATTCGTCGCACACGAAACCAGATGCTGATGTAGCCAGTACACCCAGCGAGCACAAGAATGAGCGTGGTCATGCTGCCGCCGCGTCGCCACGAAAGTTCGCCCGGAGTATTTCCACCGCCACCTCTGGAGGGACGCTGTTGCCGATGAGGCGCACCTTGGCCTTCTTGGTTCGCGCGGCACTGAGGTCGTACTCCTGGGCGAACTGGCCGAACTGGGCGCGCAGGAGCTCGTGGGGCTGCAGCATACGCAGACCGATGTCGATGATCTGGTACTCGACGCCAGACACCATCACGAGACCAAGGCGATGCCTTGTGGTCAGAGTACGCATAGGGTCGTCAAGCGCTTGACCAGTGGTGCCATCGTTCCCGTAGTACGCGGTTAGGAAGGCCCGCACCTCAGCGACGTGAGTTCCGCCGGCGGAGATCGTGGGGAGCGGTTCCGTGACAGGACCACTCGCAGGCTGCGCCGGGTGCGTGCCCCGAAACTTCGCGAGGCACACGGCGGCGAGACTGTGGTGATCGCGAGCCGTGATCGTGTCGATCGGTCGGGGGAGTTCCGAGCCGATCACTACGCCGCCGCCCCCGTCAGAGCGGCGCGGGTCGCCGTAGTGCTTTGCAAGAAACGCGGAGACCAGAGCGTGCTTCTGGCCGTCCACACAGGTGCCTAGCGGCTTATGGAGCCCAGGCACGCGCGCTGCCTGACCCGGGCGTTCGCCGTAGCCGGTCTGGACCAGGGTCGGCGCCAGCAGGTTGAATCGGTTGTCCTGAGTGGTGACCGTGCCCAGAGGAGCGTCCACGCCGTGGGGCGCGTTGGAGTGGTTCATCTCGATCAACGAGGGTGTCACGAGCGCGTGGCCGCGCTGCGTTGCAGTCACCGTCGTTAGAGGCTCTCTGAGCGGCTCAACGCGTCCTTGTCGCTTGCCATGGTTCACCTTGACGATGAACGGTTCCGGCGCCTCCAGAACGAAGCGTTTGATCCCTTGCGCGATGCGCCACATGGTCTTCTCTGCGAGCGGCCGTTTGCGTTCGAAAATGGACGGGCAGTCGAGGGACCAGTCGATGCACTCCGCTGCCGTACGGAGCGGCAATCGACCCGGGCCGTGGCTGGGCTCTGGCCACGTAATCGGTCTGCCGTCGCATCTGGCAACCAGGAACAGGCGCCGGCGCCGGGTTGGAGCTCCGTATTCCGAGGCATCGAGTACGCGATAATCCACCTGGTAGCCGAGCGCCTCGAGGGCCCTACGCCAACGCTGGAACGTTTCTCCCATGCGAGACTTGTCCGGCCTGCCGTCTTTCCCGAGTGGGCCCCAGCCGCGGAACTCCTGCACGTTTTCGAGACAGATGACGCGGGGACGCACCTCTTTCGCCCACCGGACGACAACCCAGGCAAGCGAGCGAATGCTTTGCTTGCGAGGCACATCGCCCTTGGCCACGGAAAAATGGGTACAGTCGGGGCTCGCCCAAAGGAGCCCGACAGGGCGGCCGTTCGTAGCGTCACGCGGGCGCACATCCCAGATGTCCGTCGTGAGATGTCGGGTGCGAGGATGGTTCGCGGCGTGAACAGCGAGCGCGACCGGATCGTGGTTGATGGCAACATCTGGCTCGCGCCCCAGCGCTGCGCGAATTGCGACTGACGCGCCCCCTCCCCCAGCAAACAAGTCAACCGTTATCTCTCGCTCTCCCACGCTTCTCTCCCTAGCTAGCAGTCACTTCCGGTCTTCTTGATGTTGACCGCGCTGCCGCGCCAACTCCTTGGCCTCGGCGAGCACATCTTTGGTGCGCGGGTCGAGCTGTTGCATCAGAGCTCGTAGCACGGTCGCCACGACGTCGTCGCGCAGCAGACAGGACCCGCATAGGTCCAGAAAAAGGGCCGTATCGTGGCTGGATGTCGGTCGCCAAAGGGCCGTTAGCCCGAACCCTAGAACGTGCCCATCGCGCGATCGTGATTCACCGACGGTCGCGCAAAATCCGTTTGCCCCGCAACCCAAACATTGGACGCTCAAGCCGTGTACGCGCGCCGTCCCGGAAGCGCCAAAGAGAGCCTGCTTCAGGCGCATCTCCCTGCGCTGCTCGGCGTCAGAACGACGAGGGATGGCGGTGTAACAGGGACCACGAGGAGAATTCTTGCAATGGGGACACGCGCAGTCGTTCGTCCCATAAAGCCCAACGGGTGGCGCGAACACATTGCCGCATTGCGCGCAGATGGTATCAGGGTCGCTCATGTTTACCTTCGTATCACAGTCAAGCTAGCAGAGCTAGCCGTTCTGGTTTGGCATCGCGGTTTCGCCAAAAGAGACGCCGCGATGTCGTACGGCTCGTCGCTGGGTTTAGCGCCCGCGCAGCTGCTGCTTCGCGTCGTGGGTGTAGTCCCTGGCTTCGAGCAGCTTGCGCCGCGCAGCTGCGATGTCGCCGTCGTCCATGAACTCGTCGGCTACCTGCAGGCAACGAATGGCGTTGGCGATATCCTTGGAGATCCCACTGCTCGCGAGTTTCTTTTGTGCCAATTGATGCTCCTTTTCAAGGGTACCGTAGTACCAAAAATTACTAGCCTCGGCGCCGATAGTCTGAAGCGATCTCTGTTGCCAAGTGCACCGCGGCTATGCTGGCATGGCGTTGCGCCTGATCCAGGGCGCTAATGGCAAGCAGAAAGTGCTGTTCGGACAGCGCGCCCAACGCTCCAAAATCAGGATTAAAAAGCGCACTTGTGCGCAGCATATCGCAGCGCTCTGCGAGTCGTTCGAGGTCAGTCAAGCCACCGGATTCCCGACGAGGAACGACGGAGATGAATGAACAGTGCAGCCTGTGGATAGCGGCAACGAACGGGTGCTTGTCGCTCGAGCGCGTGCGGACGTAACACATGGGACGGTCGTCACCCTCGCAGTCCACGCCAAGGAAAAGCGCTTCCTCTCCGTGGAGCGGATTGCCGGGCCAATTCACGACCACAGCAGTGTCCAGCAGTAGAGCCGGGTTGACCCCCAGGTGTTCCTCCACCTGCGCCAGTAGTTCAGTGTTGTCGGTCATTGAATTTCTTTCCGGGCAACGCGGTAGCAGCCCTAGCCAGGGAGGGGGTACATCAGCTCTCCGGCATCGATGTTGAAGTCAAATTGCACGATGCGCGCCGCTAACTGTGCTGCGTTGAGTTTTCGTCTGGCAAGTACGTCGCTCTGTACCGGACGTTCGTTTTCTAGCTGCCGTATCTCAGCCTGCAGCCGGTGATAGGTAGAAAGGTCAGCGAAGGCGAACGCTAGAATTCGATGATCCGCGGAGCTCGGCAGCTTTCGCAGCAGGTATCGGGTTTTCATGAAAGACCTTCCTGACGCGACGCCTTCATTCGGCTCCGTATCTCGATCGCTTGCTGTTGCGCGCGGCGCAGCTTTGAGCCGATCTCGCGCACATGGACATCGTGCGCGTTAGCGAACTCTCGCATGGCATCCTCCACAAGCCACACGCTGTGCTTGGCGTTGCTGAACCAGCAGACGCCACCCGATGGACTCTGCAGACCGACCGCTACCAGCCGCAGGGAACCGGATGCCAGCACGACGCGCTCACGTCCCTGGAGCATCCAGGCTAGCTGATACACACGCAGACTCGAGATCTCCTCCTGCAGCTGGGCTCTCGTAGGTTGTTTGGCCATGGCTCCTTTCACTTTCGGCGCTGCCAAATCTTGAGAACGCTCGCGAGACCCAGCAGCTCGATAGCCTCGTCAAGGTCGATGCGAATTTCTGGCATCTGACCGTTCTTGCGCGCGCACCGACGACAGTAACGGCAGTCCGCAATCAATCGATCGTGCTGCCAGATCAGTTCGCTACCGCAGTCGTGACACAGTGACCCAGGGGCGTGTACCTGGCGCCAGGCGATGAGCGCGTCAGCCTGCTTGGCGGCTTGCACAAGCGCTGACTGGTAGCCGTCGTCAATTGGTCCACTGTCAAAGGTTAGCGCGCCTTCCGGGTTCTTGGGGTAGCCAGTCGGAAACGGTCCGTCCCAGACTAGTTCGCGCAACGAGTACCGTGGGCGCCCCCAACCGTAACCACTGCGAGGCCCATCAATCATGGCCCCAATTCGTTTGCCGTTGCGACAAATCTTCCATCTAGCGCCTACCTGGTTGTCGCCAGCAAACTTGGCCTGAGTGATCTCTTCCAGGGTCGCGGCGTACTCATCGCGTGGTCCACTGGTCAGCGTCTCTGGAAGTTCGTGAACGCTCACGAAATCTACGGGCTTCAGCTCGGTCAGTTGTTGGCAACAGGAAGCCTTCTGGATGGTTGCCGTGATGTCGCGATCTTCTAGACGCTCTGCCAGTAGGTCTTGGAGTTCGCCGTCGTCGAGCATTTCATCCAAGATACCTTCGACACCGTCTGCGTCGCCGTCGATAACAAGCTCCACCTGGAGCGTCGTAAAGTCAGACATCTCTACCCTTCCTCAGACTGCTACTCGAAGCCTTCGACGTTGTTCTTGCGGCACAACTCTCGAATGCCACCGTCGAGCGTGCCACAGTCCAAAAGCCCGGTTTCCCCGTTCAGTAGCGTCAGGAACCCTGAGCACACCTCTGCGAACCCTTCGCTGAGCACGTAGTCGTCGCCGATCGCTGAGCCGTACACCCGTTGATGCGCGGCGGCGTACTCGTGCAGGCCGCGATAGAGCTGTACAAGAGCGCACACGTGGGCTCCACGAGGATTCTTCATCATGAGCTCGTGTTGCTTTTCCCAATACGCGGGCGTCACCGTGTTCTTGATCATGCCAGCCATGTTGACCTTTCCGGGTGCCTACGCAGGCACCCATCCTTTCTTGAGCAGACGCTCCCAGCAGCCATTGTTCCAGCGCAGTTCTTTGCCTCGCGCTGGCGGGGCCGGGACCTCGTTGCGTTCGCGGAACGCGGCCTGTGTGTCTCCGGCCCCAGTGCTCACCGAGCCCGTCGAGGACCGAGCCGCATTGGAGGTGTGCCAACTCCCCGTGCCCCGATATGTGGCATCATCGCCGGCGCCAGGGCGATCGGCGCTGTAGGGGTTGCCTTTGGTCGCTGTGACCAGCCAGTAGTGCACGTTCTCAAATGGCTCGGCGTATTCTGTGCAGGAGTACCGCACGTAGAGCTTGCCTTCGCGTTCAACGAGAGTTCCTTGCATCATTTTTGGCGCCCTTTCTTGTAGGGACGAACGTACATCAGAGGGAACGTTTCTTTGGGCGAGGCGTCCGAACCGCCGTACAGTGCGCGGCTCACATCGCAGAGCTCCGCGATCTCGGCGTCGCTCAGCTCGCGCTTAGAGCGCATGGACGACGCGCCAGTCGGCGTCCCGCGTGATCTTGCTCTGCATGTAGCGCTCTTCGGCACGGCGCAACGCGGTGCTCGCGGAACGACGGACCTGCGGATTCCACTCTGCGAGCCACGGCGTGCGGATCTTGCGCCGATCGTCCACCAGGCGATGATCCGTGGTGCCGTTCGGGCCGCCGCGTTGCTCGACCTTGAAGTCCAGGAGTGTCGCCTCCTGTTTCGCCCGGTCGCGTGCCTGGCTCGCCGTCATGCTGCAAAACTGCCCGACGGTATCGATCTTGCCAGTGGTCATGTCGCACCGGCGTACGCTGTACGCTCGCGTACCGTTGGGAGGCTGCTCGCTGGAGACGAAAAACGCCACGTCCCCAGCGTCGGAGCAGTACGCGATGCGCGCAATGCGACTGCTGAAAAACCTCAGCGTGTCGCGGTCGAACCAGTGCCCGTCATGTCGACGTTTCACCTCTGCGATATCGATCGTGAACATACGTTACTCCTGTCCGGCAAAGTGGTCGCGGGCCAGCAAAATTGCCCACGCACGCGGCGCCTCATAGAGTTCCATCACCTCGCGAGCCGATCGCGGTGCCCAGTTTGGGCTAGGCGGTGGCCGCAAGGCACGAATCTCCTCTGAATACCAGTCGCACAGCAACTCCAGCGCGTCTTTGTCGCTGTTGTGTCTGGCGCTGAGCTCCAGGAAGAACCTGGAGAAGGGGGCGGATTCCACCCGCGCCCAGTCGAAGCCGCTCGCTGCCCGCGCGTGAGCGCAGAACTGCTGCAGCGCCTTGTAGTAGTCCAGTCGTTCGCTTGCTTTCATACCCATCCCTCCACCAAGGGAAGCTCAAGCGCATCCAGCGCCTCGAGCGCGGCTTCGCGAGCATCCACGTCGTAACCCGAATCGTCGAAGTCGTCTCCGATAAAACCGGAGCAGTCCCAGGCAGACGTCCAACCGTCGACTGGATCCAGGTACTCCGCGCGCCACATCCAGACGCCATCGCGATTCGCTCGGTCAATCAGTTCCGCGAGCTCCCGCTCTGTTTCGCACCATGACACGTCCAGATCTAGGAGGTCGGTCTCTCCTACGAGCCGCACGCATGGCTCGCCGTCGAATCTGGCCCGAACCTTTGCCGCTCGCCATGCGTTACTTGCCGGATACCCGAGCTTGCGCAGGCGCGCATACTCACGCTGAATCGTCGAGTTCATGATCTACCTCGCCTGTTGATTGGCCGCGGAACGGCCTCGGTGCCTGGCGGTTGATAGGTAATCGCACGCCAGGCTTGTGTGCTTGTGCTCGTTTCCTCCTTTCACACCATGAGAACGCAAGCGTCCGGACCGAACGCTTCAAACGCGACTCGGAGAACCTCCTTTCGATCGATTGGGAACGATCCGTCGCACAGGGCGCGGATGGTTCCCAGCGCGTCAAACTTGCGGTAGAACCAGCGGAGCTCTTCCTTGTCGTCAAGGAATTTCACCACGCGAAGCTCGCGGTACTCAAACCCCATTTCATCCAGCCAACGCTGCTCTGCTGTCATGCTAGACCTCCGCTTGATAGTTCAGTAGACAGTCGGGCCCCGCATAGGGACACCGTGCGCATTCTCCGCCAGCGCGCAGCCGTACGCTAACGCCCGACCACTCTTCCGCGCACCAAACACAGCCTGACCATGCCTGGACGCCACAACACAGGACGATTGCGGCAGCTGCTACTTGGGACGACTGCCCGAGGCGCTCCGCGTTGCTAGCGAGCGTTGCCGGCTTCATGTTCGGCGCACCGGACGCCACGGACGCCGCCGCGGTCCCTTGGGGAGTGCCTGGCTTGGCAATGGCGCCCCCTCCCTGTTTGCTTCTGGGTGCACATCCGCATGTATCGCCCACAGCTGGTACACGTCATGCTCACCCTGGATCTCGACGCGCCCATCGGCGCTCACCCGCAGCCTAATATCGGACGCTCCTAGCGCATTGGCTAGCGCTTGCAGGTACTCCGCTGCTAGATCCAGCGGGTGGGGTTGTCCGGGAAACTTATCCCATTCCGGCAAACCCTCCGGCCACACGAACGGCTCTGTTTCGATGCGTGCCATGCTCAACTCCTAGCGGGGCCGGATCGGCCCTTGGTTATCCCAGGACAGCGAACTCGTGACGTGATCCCGCCAATCCCGTTCCGCAACAGTCGCACGTGCGGCGCGAGAATTCTTCGATTCCCTTTTCTGTTTCGGAATCGAACGCTGGCACAAGGTGCGGTCCGAGCTCGTTCAGTCCTTTTTCGATCTCGCGAAGACGCCGATCGGCTTCTTCCGCGCTGTAGTGGTAGTCGAGTCCAGTTGCGTCTCCGTTGACTGCCAACATCAGACAGTCGGAACAGAGCCATAGGTCGTCTTTCACGATCTCCACTGCGTGCCTCGCTTTCATCCAACTGCGGCACCGGAACGGGGTGGCGACGGCTCACAGTAGCGTCGCGCTGTCAAGCCCCCTATCGGGGTGCCCGGTGCTTCCACCCTGCAGCGGGGCCGGAACAGGGCCCGTCCCGGACGACAAGGTAAGCGTTGTGATAATCCCAGATTATCACAACGTGTCAAGCTATAGCGTAGTGATAACCTGTATTATCACAACGCTACTTTCCACTTTTGGGGGGACCCCGATCCGGACCCGCTGGACAGTGAACGCGGCGAGTCAGCCGCAGGGAGGCCCGTTACGGGCCCACTGGAGAGCACATGTCACACGACAACGCCAGTCAGCAAGGATTGTGGGAGCGCGCGGCCAAGTTCGGTCACGCCAGTCGATCGGGGAAGCTCGGCTTCAATTCGCGCCGCTTGAGCGCGAATCCGCGGGTGAGCTTCGGGGACGCTGGTCCCGATCGGATCTCGACCGCGGCTCATGAGGTCGCTGCTCAAATGAACTCTTTCCTCGGGCCGCTGGGCCTGATGTACGGTCCGGACGGCGCGATGCGAGCGCCCAGCCAGACCCCCGTTCCGGTGCCGCAGAAGCTTGTGCGGCTCGAACGGTCGGCTCCAGCGCCGGCGATGCGCGAGCCAGTGGTGACGCAGGATGCGGTCGCCATGGCCTTCCAGCGGTTCGGGAAGGCGCCGATCTTCAAGCAAGCCTTCACCGCGGGCGGCAAGCTCCGGAAAGGTTGGACCCTGGTCAACGGCGCGCCTACCTGGCGCGGGGAGTGAGCCGAATGGGCGACAAGTACGCTCGCATTCGCGGCAACACCGGCTTCAATCCGCTGCCCCCGTCGGAACGGGGGCACGGGACCGACAACCTCTGTTGTTGTCGCTACTGCTCCAAAGATGGATCTCCAGGCGACAACCCCGCCGGCGTCTGGGACACCCTAGCCACGGACCTAACCACTGGCAAAACCTGGAAGGTTCACTTCCCGGAGCTCCACGGCCGTAAGGCCAAACGCAAACTCACGGAGTGACATCAATGCGAAAAAACATCGAGCACGTGATCAAAGCATTCGCTGATAAGCGAACCTGCAACGAGAAGACTTGTTCGACCGACGGAGAAACTATCTTCTCCTACGAGACACCGGTAGCGCTTCGTACGGGGGACGGCAGCATCTATCTGCTGAGTCACTTCCCGACGCGCACCACTCAGGCCCACATCTCGGCGATCAATTCGATGCTTGAGTGTGTTCTGGTGGATTCTCTTATGCCCTGGAATATCGCAGCGCGACGCAAGCTCGACGCCCCCTTGCTGAACGGACCAATCGATCCACGCTGGCGATACTTAGCCACGGCAGAAAATACGGCGCCTGATGAGCCGGGGAGATGCGTTGTGTTGTGGTCGCGACACCCAATCCGTGCCGCGAAGCTTGCTCCGATGCAGTTGCGCGGCGTCCAAACCTATGCCCGCACTGAAACTGGCTGGCGCGAGGTACCGTGGCACGCTTCGAACGAGACGACTCTCTGAGTCGCGCCCACGTCGAGATCCGCCGGCGAATAGCCGCACTGCCTGAATTCGCTGAAGCTCGCGAGCTCGTGCTCGAGCAAGCATTCGCGGAGTGCCGCGGCAAGTCCATCCCTGAGATGCGCGAGCTAGGCGGCTTCTCCGCCGTGCTGGAACGACGCATACAGGCGCTGCCAGCGAGGTGCCAGCTCAACCATGGGAGCCAGTTGATTCCCTACTCCGTCCAAGACTTGCTGAGGGCCGAGCTGGCGTCCCTCCGCGCCCACCTACAAAGGAGGCTGGCCAATGGCGAGCCGTATGATTCTGACCGAGGATGAGCTCCAACTGCTGGACAACGCTCTGCTGCGCATGTCCGACGATTGTCGGAACGCGGCATGCGCGACCGACGACAAGCGGGAACGCCGCGCTTTCGAGGAGTCCGCCAGTCAGTACGACGCCTTGCGCGTGAAGCTGGAGAGTTCTGACTTCATCGAACTCGAAACCACACAGAAACTCGTCTGTGACATGGGCCCATGTGATGCGGCAGTAACCCACATCGACGATGAAGGGTGGATCTACTGCGGAAAACATGGCGCGGTTCGGCGCACACATGGGCACCGTTGTCGCAAACTGTCGCGCCTGGAACTCGATAGTCTCAGGGCTCAGGGCCGGTAACCCCATCTCGTACAGCGGGACCACCATGAAAAAGCACAACCACAAATTCTGCCTGTGAAAACCATCGTCGACCTGAGCCGCGAACCCTCGACACCCGAGCAAGCGGCCTGGACGTCACTCGCGTACCGCCTGGTCGCGAGCTCACCCGGAACCGATCGCCTTGCGGCGCTGCGGTTCGCCCGAGCATGGCACCATGTTGCGCTGGCACGGGCCATTCGCGTCAGCGGCGTTCTACCGGCATGGCGCGACTCAGCTTGACACCAGCATTTAGGCGTGCTCGCACTACCACCAGCTAGCACAGCTAGCTATACTGGGACTGCTACCATGAACGCTCAGATCCGTTTGCTCCTTAGAGCCAGGATCCTCTACCTGGCAGCGCATCGCCTCGCGGCTCAGCGCGATCCGGCGGCGCACTGCGCGGAGCGCCCAACAGACATCACTCTCACGTGCGGTTGTTCTATCGCACGCAAGTTTCGCTTGGCGCAAGCCAAGCGCCGTCTAGCCATTCAACACTGGAGTCGAGAATGACCGACCTGTACGTGCCCGTGAAAGAGTTACCGGAGTCGCTCCGTGCTTGCCTGCATGCCGTGGGCTTCGCGAAGCAAGACGTTAACGTGACGGCGAAAGAGACCGTTACGCCGAACGCCAGCCCCAGCGGACAGGGACTCCGTTCCTTCTTTGCGCTGGTGAACCTGGCCACTGGCGAGTGCCAGTTGACCCAGGGCTCCTGGGGCGGAACGAACATGTTTACCCAAACGGTGGCGGACGACATGCACGAGGCGGTTCCTTTGCTGCCTAACATGGCTGCCGTGTTTGGATATACGGGCCACCGGATCAACGCCTACATCGTTTTGCACCCGAGCAACGTGGCTGCGCTGCTGCCAGCGTCCCCTGACCTTACGCCACGGCAGCGCTGGATCCTGGGCTGTTACAAGTCGCTGACTAGCGCTGGCCGCAAGAATGAGTTCGCGCGGCGCAAGCACGGACCTTCGCAGAGCGAGCTCGCGGAGCTCGCCGCTGGCGGCTACCTCAAGATCAACAAGGCCGGTGCGGTGAGCATCACCACCCGCGGCAAGAACGTAGCCGGCCGCTACCTGGATTACGTGGCGCCCGAAGGCGCCTAAGGAGGACCCTGATGACTGCTGTCAAGATCGCCCTGGACATGTACGGCCGCCATTGCGCCGTAATTCACCTGGGGCCCGGGAGTAGACATTCTGAACTGATGGGCAGTCTGGTGTTCGCCCAGTGTCGCTTGCCGCGAGGCGTCATGCGCCGCACGCCCGCGGACCTCTGCAAAGAAGTCGCCGCGGCGCTCTCGGCGTACGCCGAGGACACACACCAGAGTCAGCTAGCCCGGCTCCGCGCTCTCACTGGACCAGGCGGCTACGTGCGCGGCTGGCACTGCCCCCAGGACCACGGGGGCAACACCCGCGGCGTGCTCGATACGGGCGCCGTCCACTGCCAGGGGTGCGGCTACTGCGAGCACCCGAGCGAGGCTGTCGGCCGACTCGAGAGCGACGTGGCGTCGTGAGCCGTTCGGTGTATACCTTGCAGTGTCGGATCACTGGTGAGGTTCAAGAGTGTGTAGTGTGCGAGCGCTGCGCCGCGGACATGCCCAACGTTGACGGGGACAGCGTTCAGGTCGCGCCGGCGGACGATGACTGCGGCTGCGAGTTTTGCGACGAGAGCGGTATCGCGCGCGCATGCTACGTCCTAACATCGGACGGGCGCGTACTCGTGCAGATCCCGACACGCAACCCGTGGGGATTCTCGTTAGCTGACGAAGACCAGACGTGGCCCGGCGGGGTCGGGATCGCGGAATCGTGGACAACCGTATCGGCGTCGATCGTCTCAAAGGAAGATCGTGACCGGCTAGAGTGGATCCTAAAAGCGAGTGAGGTGGCGTCATGAGCCGCGTTGCCCGATACGCTGTCCAGGGGGACGGCAGTCGCAGCTTCGGAGTGACCGTCCGCGGGCTCCGGGTCCTGGTGACTGCCTCCGATGGTAGTCACGTCGAGGCTGAGGAGCTCGCCGAAACGATCGCCGCTTTGGGGCCAGAGTGCGTGACTGAGGCGCCCGCGCTCGCGCCCGCTCCGGAGCCGCCTCCAGTCCGGAAGGCTGCCCAGCGCTTCGTGGTCGGGCAGGCCGTCTGGTGCAAGGTTCACGGCGCCCAGGGTTGGTACACCGTGACCGAGGTGGGCTCAGGGCGGAACGCCGGCCGCATTCGGGTCCGCGAGTACCGCGGGTGGTGCCCAGCTCACAATTTCGACGCCGAGGTGGCGTCGTGATCCGCTCCGTGATCCGCAGGACACAGGCACATGCAACCCAGGGAATCGGTCACCCGAACCCAAACCAGGGCCCGACTTTTTCGACGAAAGGAACCTACCATGATCTACACCTACACCATCCACGACGCCCACCCGGGCCAGAGCGGGCCGTGCTCGT
>Ga0075321_1000012_pt1 | contig 15176 bp, 18 predicted proteins | sample MayberryNW_Catta_6_FD_120083 | JGI IMG/M metagenome (GOLD analysis project Ga0075321, IMG submission 120083) | Natural and restored wetland microbial communities from the San Francisco Bay, California, USA, that impact long-term carbon... | ecosystem: Environmental > Terrestrial > Soil >... | reverse complement strand
CCGCCTGCCGCTCGCGCTGTGCATGGCTACCACGTGCCTCTTCACGAATTTCCTCGGCTGGGCGCCCCGCGGACACCGCATCCGCAGTGTCGGAGAGCACTTTCACGCACTCGTGGAGTTTCGGCGATAGCAAGACCGGCTCCTTGCCCGCAGCTTTTCTCTCGGCGTTCAGCGCGCGATGAACCTTTTCGAGCTCGCGCAGTAGCCAGCTCTGCGCCGCAGCCGATCCGCGCGCAAAGCCGTGGTACATCGAGAGCGCCTGGTCGCGCTCGGCAATGATCCCGTCGATCAGATCGAACCGCTTCTGCGACGTGGCGGCCTCTGCCGCAAGCTTCGCCAGAAGCTCATCCGCTTCATGCAGCGCGCGAAGATGATCTCGCTCGGCCAAAAGGCGCCGGCCGCGCCCGTTGAGCCACAGGAGCAGGAATACGCTGGCGAGAATTGCAAAAATGGCTGTCAGCATGTTTCACGTGAAACGCCGCGCTGCGTCAGCGGCGGTTTTTTCCACCCTGCGGCAAGCGCGCCGGTTTCTCGCCCGCGCGTAGTGCCGCCGAAGGATTGCCGCCGTCAAGCCGATCGATGATCCGATCCAACACCTGAGCCATGCGCAAGTTCAGGACCTGCGCCTCCCGCGCGCCGCCTCGGGAGTGTGCCCCCGGGTCGTAGTCCGGCATGGAAATGGTCCCGTCGCCGAAGATGCCACCGGCTGTTGCTCCGCCGGGCCCGTACACGCCCTCGGTGTCTCCAATTTCCTGGTCGCGCCAGCGCGCTTCGGCCTGCGCCGGTGTTTCGTAGCCGTACTTTCGAATGCCGCGCTCGTGAGCCGGGCCGAAACGTTCGATCGCCTGCTCGCGCGAAAGACTTTCTTCCTCGAGCGCCAGTCGCGCGGCGCGCTCGCGTCGCTCGATGGCCATCGCTGCGTTCGGGCCCGCGGGAAATTCGTCGTTGGACACCGCGTCAGCACGCTGGATTGCTCCCTGAGCACCGCCGCGCTTCTGCATTCGACTTTTCAGCAGTTGCTTCAGGTGCTCGCGGTCCTCGGCAGTGAGATTTTCTTCTGCGATCTCTTCGAGGAGCTCGTCGAGCAGCGACATTCTTGGAACCGTACCATGGTCGCGCCAAAAGTAAATCACGATGCGCGCGTGAACATGAGTTCCGCTTCGTCCGCTTGCGACTCACTTGCGTCTGCGCTTTTTCGTAGGCGCTGGCGCTGCCCCCAATCCCAACGGCCGCGCGATCCCGCGCAGCTTCAACGCCACCAGAGCGACGTGCCGAGAAAGCGGATCCCGCGGCACCACGCGAACCACAAACGGTGTCCGCTGCACGTTCCCTTCCTGCTCGAGTAGTGCCACCAGCGTCGCGCTCACATCGTCCGCTGGCGTCGCCACGCAAACCGGATGGTCATCGCCATCAAGACCCACACGCGCCTCTGTGCGCGCATCGAACCAAAATCTCGCGGCCACTAGCCGGGCTTGCTGTTTTGTTTTGAACAGCCACCAGCCTGGATCTACGAGCGGTCGATCGTCCACCACCCTGGAACTAGCAGAGCTAGCTTTTGAGGTCAACTGCCGTTCCGCGCTCGCGACGGTACAGCCTTCGAGCCGCGCATAGCGCGCTCGCTTCGAGGCGCCACTCGCCAAGTTTTTTTGGCACAACCACGTAGCCTGTCTTGAGCGACACGCCGAGCTGGTCATGCGACACGGGCCACACCACCCACGCGCGACCGCCAGCCACTTGCGAAAAGTTGACCTGCTTCACGCGCCCAGTGCGGTGGATCAAAGTCACAAGTCCGGCCGGCTTGAGCGGAGCGCCTACCGGGTGCGGCGCGTAGGGTTCTGGCTCGTGTCTTTTTTGCTCTGGCACCGTGCACTTCTCGAGCGATGCCTCGACATCCGGCAGACCTAGTTCCAGTTGTTTTCCCATCACTCAAACCCTTCGTCGAAGCCCCAGTCCGAGTCGCCGTCTGGTGCCGTGTAGAAGTTCGAATCCTCGACGTAGTTCTCGAACCGAGCGCTCTCCGCCGCAAACATCAGCTTCACGGTGCCCGCTGGTCCGTGACGCTGCTTCGCAACGATAGCTTCCGCTAGACCCTTCAGCAAGGGGTCGCGTGCGTCGTAGTACTCGGGCCGGTAGAGGAAAATGATGATGTCGGCGTCTTGTTCGATGGCGCCCGATTCGCGCAGGTCACTCAGCTGCGGTCGCTTGCTGCCGCGCTTCTCGGCCTCGCGGTTGAGCTGCGAGAGTTCGATCATCGGCAAGCTGAGCATCTTGCACGTTTCCTTGTTCTCGCGAGTCATCGAAGACACGTCTTGCTCGCGGTATGAGGAGTGTCCGCTGGACGGACACTGAAGCTGCAGGTAGTCAACGATGGCAAGACCCACGTTGCCCTGATGCGCCTGGACGTAGCGGCCGAGACGCAGGTCCCGTTGAAGCTTCTTGAGTCGGTTGCGCACCGTGAGCGGACTGATGGCTGCCGTGTCGTCGATGAAGAATGGAAGCTCTGCAGCGCGATCGACGGCCTTCGTCAGTTTCGTGAGTTCCGTGGCAGAGATCTTTCCTTCGCGGAGTCGCTTCAGGTCGAGGTGCGCTTCTTGCGCGAGCACACGCAACGCAATCTGTTCCTTTGGCTGCTCTAGCGAAAAGAATGCTGTTGCGTGCCCGAGTTTGGCTACGCGGATCCCAGCGCTGACTGCGAAACCGGTCTTGCCCATGCCGGGGCGTCCGGCCACGGTTGTTTTGTCTCCGGGCTGCCAGCCACCGATTTGCTTGTCAAGGTCGACGAAGCCGGTGGAGATACCCAGACCAGTACCTGAAGCTCTCGCTTGCACTATGGCGTTGTGTACATTGCCCACGACAGCGCTCAGCGGCACCAGTGCCGACTGCTCGGTGCCGTGCACGAGCGTAGAGAACGCCGCTTCGGTTTTTTCAAGCCACGCCTGCACAGCGGCATCGTCACTGACCGGCTGCAAGCGCGCCTCCGCGTCCGCCTGCTGAGCGAGCGCTGTGACCTGACGCATGCGGTACAAGTTCCGGAGCAACCGAGCGTGCTCCGTGGCGTTGCCGATGCTGGGCGTCGCGTCGATTAGCTGCAACAGGTATGGGCTGCCGCCAACGATCTGTTCTTGCTGCTTGTCGCGCAGGCGCTGGATGACGGAAACCATGTCGATCTTCGCGCCGGCATCTGCCATTTCGCAGATGGTTGAAAACACCACGCGGTTGGCGACCTGGAAGAATTGCTCAGCGCCGATGATCTCTCGCACCTGTTCGAGCGTCCCACCAGTCTCAGCGTCCAGCATCACGGCCGAGATCACGGCTGCTTCAGCATCGCGATTGTGCCGCGGCGGTTGACTCATGGAATCCTTTGATCCTTGCCGTTGAGCACGAGCACGACGGGTACCATGGCTTCAAGCCGTGAGTGCGCCCGCGCTCCGATCGCTTTCTCGTAGTGCCCCAAGTGACGGTTGCTCGTGATCAGCACTGGCAGTCCATTCGACCAACGAGCGTTGATGATGATCGTGAACTGCTCGCGCACCCACTCGGTGCTGCGTTCTGCGCCGAAGTCATCCAACACCAACAGATCGCATTCACACGCGGTGCTGAAGAACCGCTCGCGGTCCTCCCTGTCCCAGTCGTAGCTGTTCCTGAGCTTGTTCAAGAACTCCGGCGTGTACATGAACATCGCCGTGTGTACAGCGTTGGTGCGCACGAGTTCCTTCAGCACAGCGACAGCGAGATGTGTTTTGCCTCGACCGATGTCGCCTGTGATGTAGAGCCCCTTGCCCTTGAATGCGCCGCTGAACTCAGAGCAGTAGTCGATGCATGCTTCCTTGGCATCGTTGTCGACCAGGAAGTCGTCGAACGTGCACGTAGACATCTCGAACGGCACACCGAAACTTCGCAAGCGGTCGTTCAGTCGGTGCCGCACGTAGCGACTGCACAGTTGCAAGTCGAATCCTTCCCCGGTCCAGTGATGGAAATATCCGCGTCTCACGACTGGCGCGTCGACCGTGTCGCAGGCACTGCCGTCGTGGCAGCGCTGGCACTGTCTCGCGCGCACCATGAGCTCTTCGAGCTCGACTTCCGATGTTAGCTTCGCAAGCTCGGCTGGCTGCATGTCTGGCGGCAGAACGCGCAGTACCACGCGGGCGTCGAGCTCAGTCAGAAGCTCTTCTAGCGTCCGGTACTTCTTCCAGCGCTTCACGCGGTCCTTCACTTCGCGCTCGAGGAGACGCACGGTGTTCTTGCTGATGCTTTTTAGATCCTCCATCAGGTCTTCTTGTTGGCTGAGCGCTTCGCTCGCGCTTGTTCAAGAAGGGCATGCCCGCGCTCGATTCCACGCCGTGTGGAAGGATCGGCCATGTAATACGCGAGCGTCGTCGGTTGCTCCGTGGAGGTAGCATCGACTGGTTTGCTCTCGCGTGCCGCGAACGTCTTCAAAAAACTCTTGAAGGCCGCGTCGTGTGCGCGCTGCGTTGCAACCACCTGACGCGCGGTCTGCCGGTAGCGCCCAAGCGCGTCGTTGACTACCTCGAACGCGATGCCGGCAGAACTCGCCTGGTCCCAGATGAACTGGGTCGGGGTGTACTCCTCGCGAGGTTGCGGAGTTACGTTGTCGCTGAAATCTTCGTCCGGGTGCCGGCGACCGCCGACCGGCTCGAGTGAGGTAGGCTGGGCTGGGTTAGGCTGGGTTAAGCTGGGCTGGGTTAGGTTAGGGGTGACGCTGTGTGACGCTGTGTGACTCGCTGTGACGGTTTCATCACGGAATGTGAGTGAAGCGTCATGATTCGTGTCGGATCCGTCACGTTCCGTGACAGTGACATTTCTGACACCAGCGTCAGAATTTGAAAAACTGCCATGAGGGCTATCGCCCCCGTCACGATTCGTGACGTCACGATTCGTGACGTCTGAATCACGTTTCGTGACATCATGCAATTTGGCTAGGTCTCGCCGGCGCTCACGGGCGGCGCGGGACCTTGCAGCATCGGACTGCCGTGCCTCTTCCTTCTCTCGGAAGGTGGGATCGAAAATGCACCCGCTCCCATGGTCGTAGTCGGGGTTGAGTTGAAACTGCCCGCGGGGGCCAACTAGCTCCGGGAGCGCCGCGGAGACCACGTCTTCAGGCACCCCTGTGTTGGCAGCTATGGCCCGAACAGGATCCTCGCCTTCCAGATCCAACACGCCTGCGCGGTCGAGTTTGCGTGAGATCAGTAGGTAGAGTGAGCGCGCTTGCCAGGACAAGAGACACCAGTTGGTGGTGTCGCGCGTGAAGATGCGAACGTACCGCTCGTTCGAGTAATCGAGACCTTTCATGGTCTAACCCCTCGACAGCTAGCGCCCGACAGCTTGTAAGTTTTTCTTGATTTGACGGTGTTGTTTTTCCGCCCGCGCAGCGACGCCCATGGCGTACGCGCGAAGAGCTCGCCGAAGGACCTCCACCTTCGGTATCTGCTCGATAGCGCTGATCTCTGTCAGCAGTTGCGAGTCCATCACCGTGAACCGAACGCGTAGGTCGTACGGTGTACGTCGCTTTCCGGACATTAGCGTCGTTTACCGGTCAATGTTGCGGGTGTCAAGTTTGGTAGCAAGACACCCTTGACGATGTCGGCTAGCACTGATAGCTCTGCACCCAGGAGTGCAAAGCACGATGAGTCCGCCACTGATAGCGCCGCTGTGTGGTGCGCCGTTCGACTGGCGTGGAGCTATCAGAACGCTACCAGGCGTGACAAGAGACGGCGAGCCGTGGTTGCGCTGGGCAAAAATAGAAACCGAGAGCGGCTGGTACGCGGTGGGCACCCGCCAGCAGCAACAGAGCAAGCTTCCACTGGTGTCGTTTTGGGAGCGGACCTTCGAGCTCGCTCTGCAAGTAGGTAACGGTAACATGGACGCGGTCCATGGCGTGGGTCCGGGAGTGCTCTCTGCAGGTGCAGTTGGGTTCACGGCCGTCGGAGAACTCGCCAACCTGCTGGCTGCGTGTTTGACTGCTGCGCCAGAGCGCGTGGTGTCTGCGCTGATGCCAGCGTGGCGCCTAACCGGCGCGCACCCCGTGCTCGCGGATCGAAAAGGCATCTGGTTGTTTGCGAACGCCGAGGGCCGCGCAGCGCGTACGCATGCCGAGATCGAACAACTGTTGCGCGGCGACAAGAGCACCGGAAAAGAGTGGGTGCGATGCGTCAGTAACCTGCTGAAGGACGACCACTTCGATGCTGTGCAGAAGCTGCATTTCGTCGAGGCTGCGGAGCGCGCATTCACAGAAGAGCAACGGAAGATCACGCACTGGCCCGCTGCGGGTGCGGCCAACGTGTGGACGTACACCGAAGAACAGCAAGCACTGTGGTGCACGGTGCTGTTGCTCAGCTTGCTTGATACGCCAGTGACTACAGCGCTGTTGAACGGCGCAATGAAAGCCTCCGCGCTTGAGACGCTGCTTGCGATGCGCGAGTTGACGAAGGACGTGGACCCACCCTTTGGAGACCGCGCTCTACGGGTACTGAGCGGCGCGGCGGAAACATTTGCAATACGGGAGTTAGCATGAGCCGCATGTTGCGCATCTACATCATCGACGATCCAAAGACGCGGGTTTACGTGCAGTCGCACGCGCCTGACGCAGAGCGTATCGCGGCGCTGCTGCGACAGGGGTGCCGGTTGTATTACGTCGACACAACGCTCCCTGATGAAGCGTTCGTCGAGGTTGCAACGAAGCGGCCGGAAGCCACGCTCAACGCGCTGTCCTCTGGGGAGTTTGGAGAGAACGAACGCAACGCCGCCCACACTGCTGGGTGGAATGAGGCGGTGGAGGCATCCGGGCAGGAGATGATAGCCGCAGCGAATTCCAACAGGCCGTTGCTACAGGCCATACGCGCCCTCAAGAAGCCAACCGAGAAAGGCGATGCACGGGACCACGTCGACGCGGCAAACCCAAATTGCAGGCTCTGCGGTAGGAGGCTTGTCGATCAGAGCGACCTGTTGGTAGGACGTTGCAATAACGAGAAGGCGTGCGCCAGTAGAGCAGCAAGCAGTGAGACCGTCGCAACGAAGGAGCGCGATGGCAGCGCCGAGGAAGACGACGGTGCCAAGGCGGCTGCGCGCTACCTGGATTACTACTATAGGGAGGGCGCGGACGCTCGAACGACAACAGGTGATCGCCCGGTCGGTGATGGTGTTCAGAAGATCGCGCTGCAGCTGGAGCAGGTGGCGGATGTGCAGTGGTTGGTGGCGGACCTGCAGACCCACATTGAACGGGTGAGGCGCAAAAGACGGCGTGAGGAATATCCCTCGATCGTCCTGACCATGGTCCAAGCCCGTGATGAATTGAAGGTGCTCCACCGGCAGGCCGCCGAGTTCCGACACCGGTTGGAGGGTGCGGAGCGGCTCGCGGAGCATCGTGCCGCGGAAATTCGCCTTCGTTGCGTCGAGCGCGACCAGTTGAAGCGCGACCTCGGAGCCGTCCGCAGGGTTGTGAAGGTCGGACAACGAGTAGAGGCGCGATTCCCGAAGCCATCTTGGACGCCAAGGTCTGGCGTAGTGGAGTTTGTTGATGAATCGGAGGTGCGTGTGCTCTGGGACCGTGACGTAGGAAACAAGCACAGTGTACTCACCTACACCGGCACATTTTCTCTGGCTGCGTTTCGGCAAGCGCTGGCCGATGGGCGCCTACAAATCTCGGCGGAGAGTGAACGATGAAGCGGCGCTCCAGCGCGCCACGGCTGCAGATTCAGGTGCCGCTTGGTCGAATGGCCAGCGCGTTCCTGGCGATGATGCTCGAGCCGCATGTGCGAAAGATCCTTGCTCCGCTAGTTGACCGACATGCTCTCGAGCTTGAGTTCGACGTCGTGGACAAGGAGTGGGTCGCGCTGGTGAATGGGATCGAGACGGGTGCTCAGTTCGAGCGACTTCAGGAGCTCGCGTACGCCGCGCGTGAATTTACGGATGCGGCTGTGTACGTCGTCGACTACGTGGCACACGCGATCAGGGCAGGCGTGCAAAAATGAAGCTTTACATGGCGAGGGGTTTGCAGCTGCCGCCGGACGCAGTGACTCAGACGTTTGGGTTTCTTGGTCGTAAGGGCAGCGGCAAGACGCACAACGCCGGCAAGCTGGTCGAGGAGCTGCTCTCGGTTGGTGCGCCGGTGATCGTTCTCGACCCCGTGGGTAACTGGTGGGGGCTTCGACTCGATGCCAGCGGCAAGCGCCCCGGGTTTCCAATCCCCGTCATCGGCGGTCAGCACGGCGACCTTCCTCTCCAGCTGGAGTGGGCAAGGATGCTCGGACGCCTGGCGTCGGCTCGCGGTATGTCGGCCGTCATTGATGTCTCGGAATTTCGCAAGGCGGAACGCAAGCGGTTCGTAACGGACTTCGCCGAGGAGCTGTTCCACCAGGCCAAGAGCACGATGCAGCCGATCATGGTCGTGTACGAAGAAGCGCAGGTCTTTGCTCCGCAGCGCGTGCAAAAGGGCGAAGAGCGCATGTTGGGCGCCATCGAAGACAACGTGCGACTTGGTCGAAACTACGGGATAGGCAGCATCCTCATTTCCCAGCGCCCGCAATCGGTCAACAAAGAGGTACTGAACCAGGTCGAGTGCTTGTTCGTGGGACAGATGACCGGGCCTCACGAACGCAAGGCAATCGAGGGCTGGATCGTGACGAAAGGCGCAGGGAGCCTCAGCGAAAGCTACGTCGACAAGCTGCCTAGCCTCAAGCAAGGCGAGATGTTCGTGTGGTCGCCGCAGTGGCTCGAGAAGTTCGGAAAATTTCAGATCGATCGAAAGAAGACCTTCGACGCGAGCGCCACGCCCAAGTTGGGGGAAAGACGGATAGGCAGCAAGCTTGCCGCGGCCCCGGTCGACCTTGAAGAGCTGCGGCGTGCCGTCGCGAAGGAGCTAGAGGGCGCCAAGTCAGAGGACCCGAAACTCCCAAAGAAACGCGCTCTCGAGTTTGCAACGCGGCCCTCCATGGGCAACGAAGAGCATCGCAAGCAGCAGCAAAGGATCGCGGATCTAGAAGCGGCGCTAGAAGAGACCCGACAGTTACTCGTTAGCGTGGAGAAGTTGGTTACGGATGCGGAGGTCATGATCAAAAGCGCCCGCGCTGCGCGCAAGGACTGGGCAATCGTCAAGATGCGCAAACGACCGCGCGCGTCGCTGCCCCAAGAGCCAGGTGCCAAGCAGCATGCACCCCATCAAACAACTCACGGCAAGCTTGGCAAGGTCGAGAAACTGATCTTGACCGCGCTAGCTCAGCACCAACATCAAAGCGTTTCCCAAAAACGACTCGCGCTGCTGGTGGGGTATCACGCAAGGTCGAAGGGCTTCACGAACGGCCTCGGGGCTCTCCGCGGACGCGGAGCAGTAGACAGCCTCGCCATTACGGAGCAAGGACTCCGTGAACTCGGAGCGTTCGAGCCACTACCGACGGGCCCGGAGCTGATCGATTGGTACTGCGAGCGCAAGCTCCGCGCGCCGGAAGCGAAAATTCTCCGCGCGATCCAACGAAGCCGCGGCGCGCTCGACCGTGAACAGCTAGCGAACGAGGTCGAGTACCACCCGCGTTCGAAGGGCTTCACGAACAGCTTGGGAAGATTACGAGGCTTAGGTCTCGTTGAAGGGCTCGATTTGAGCAAGGAACTCAAGGAGAACACATGAGACTGAACGACTTGTGCACACAGAGCTACGAGATTGCCGTCAGCAAGGGCTGGCACGACGCGGACGCTGAGGAGGCCACCTTCAGCGACCGAATCGCGCTGATGGCGAGCGAAGTTGCCGAAGCGCTGGAGGCTTACCGCAAGGTGGGAGCCGCGCAGTGTTGGTTTGTGGCAACTGCGGAAGTGCCAGAGCCAGTCTTCCCGTCGCTCGCCAGAACAGAGAAGGGCCCTTCTGATCCGGCTAGCGTCGAAAACACGATCGCGACGGCCGCGAAGGGCGTGAAGCCAGAAGGCTTCATCATCGAGATTGCGGACGTCATGATTCGCATCGCGCACGAAGCCGGCTTCCGCAAGCTAAACCTCGAGATGGCGTTTGCGAGAATCGACGGTGTCAGCGGCGTCCCTTGGACGAGCTGGTTAAACGAGCGACCGATGGAACTGACAGCGTTCGCGGAACGATGCGACGAGCGATGTTGCTGGCGCGACACGGACGTGAACAATCAGCCGGTGGCGCTCGAGCCACAGTCGCTGAAACCGACGCCGATCGGGTGGTCAGTGGGTCGTCTTCTGAACACCATCACGAAGCCGCTCATGAACGCCGAAGACGCGATGGACCCGAGCGGAAACCCGAGCTGGTACAGCGTCATCGAGCTCGCGCGAGCAGTGCGCGCTTGCTACACGGTGGCGAAGGTGCTCAACCTCGACCTGAACGCCGCCATCGCCATCAAGCTCGCGTACAACAAGACGCGTCCCCATCGGCACGGAGGGAAGAAGCTCTGATGGCCGAAGCTGAGGACGACGACTTCGGGATGTGCACGTTCACGGGCAAGGACTTCTATCCTCTCGAGCCTCGCTTGGAAGACATCGATATCATCGACATCGCGCACTCGTTGTCGTTGCTCTGTCGCTATGCTGGCCACACGATCACGCACTACTCAGTGGCCCAGCACAGCGTCTACGTCGCCCGGATCGTGGAGTGGAAAGTCTGGCAACAGGCGCGGCCCATTACCGTCGCGGCGTTGAAGTATGCGTCGCCGGAAGAGCTCGAGGACGACGCACGTCGTCTAGCGCTGTGGGGTCTCCTGCACGACGCTTCTGAGGCTTACACCGGAGACTTCATCAGGCCAGTCAAGGTGAGCGCGCTCGGCCACAACTTCCAGTTGGTTGAGCGCAAGCTGATGGAGCTCATTGCTCAGCGCTACGGGCTGGAATGGCCAGAGCCGCCCGAGGTCACAGACGTCGACGGGCGCATCTGCGATCTCGAGAAGCGCTACCTCATGCGCAGGAACAGGCAATGGCGTCAAGAAGGGACGCTCGCTGACAGCGAGATCCCACGGACAGTCGACTTTTCACAGGCATGCCTTTGGTCGCCCGCGCTCGCCGAGCAGCAATTCTTGCGCGAGTTCAGTCGACTACATCGATAGGAGGAGAGATGCATTCAGCAAAAATCTTGGCCGATTCAATCAGTCCGCAAGGGCACCGCTTGACGACGTTCGTGGCGACGTTCCCGCGCATCGTGCTTGCGGAACTGAACACGCACCGGGACTTCTCGCGCAACAGCGCGTCGTCCCGCGCCATCCCCATCAAGAAGATGATCCGAATGATCAAGGAGGAGCCGTACGTCCCAACGCACTGGGGGCGCAATCAAAGCGGCATGCAGGCCGAGCGTGAGCTCAGCGAAGAAGAGATCGCGGTTGAGCGGCGCGAGTGGCTTGCTGACCGCGACTACGCTGTCGCTGCTGCGGAGCGTCGCGAGGAGCGTGGTCTTCACAAGCAGCTCACGAACCGACTGCTCGAGCCGTTCATGTGGCACACCGCGGTCATCACGGCGACGGAGTGGGACAACTTCTTTCACCTGCGCTGCCATCCTGCGGCCCACCCGGAGATCCGGAGACTCGCCGAGTTGATGCACGAGGCACAAGAACAGAGCGTGGCAAAGAAGCTTGGGCTCTCGGATTGGCATTTGCCTTTCATCGACGACGAGGACTACGAACTCGCGATTGCCGAGAGTCCAACGGACCCATTGGGCGTTGGGGTTCGCCTGCAAAAGATCTCTGTGGCTAGGTGCGCCAGAGTTTCGTACCTGACTCACGATGGGCGCCGCGACCACAAAGAGGACGTGGACCTATACAAACGCCTTGTTGGAGCTGGTCACATGAGTCCCTTGGAGCATGTGGCGACCCCGATGACAACGCGCGAATATGCGGCTCACTGCGCTCAAGACGTTCTCGTGCGCTGGCCTGATGGGCGGCGCGAGGCTCATCGTTACAACTCCAATGTGGACCTGAGTAAAGTAAGGACATGGCTCACGGAACAAAGCGTGGAAATTCTGTCAACGCGAGAAACGCACTTCCTGGGCAACTTCAACGGCTGGGTGCAGCATCGCAAGCTGGTCGCGCGCGAGTACGACATCCTCGGAGGCCAGTAGAGGTGTACGACACTATCGTTGAACTCTGCGTAGCAATGGTCATCCACGAAGGCGCTGGAACGGCGCCCCGCTGGACACCGGCGTTGGTTGCCCAGAGCGCCGACGGGCACGACGTGCCCGTACTCGCTGTAGGTGCCGAACGCCACCTTCGTGTCGTTCCAGAGAATTGGTTCGGCAAAAAGATCACCCCGACCCTGGGGCTCAAGGAGTAGCCAGAATGTTCATCGTCATCGAAGGGCCAGACGGCGCTGGCAAGAGCACCGTAGCCAAGGCACTGGCCGCTGCATTGCAGGCCGAAGGAAGGGACGTCTTTCTCACAGCAGAGCCCACGCGCAGCGCCATCGGGACGCTTGTCAGGGGGCTCGCGCAGGAAGGCAACGCGGTTCACTGGGAAACGCTGGCAATGCTTTTCGTTGCTGACCGACGAGAGCACGTGGAGCAGATCCGTCACAGTCTGTCGACGGGCAGTGTCGTCATCTGCGACCGCTACGCGCTGTCCACGGTGGTCTATCAGTCCATGCAGGCGCGCGCGGCCGGGTGCGCAGGCAGGGTGGCTTACGGCCGATTGGTCGATCTCCATCATGCCAGCTGGTTTTTGACTCCAGACCTGACGATCTTGCTGCGTCCGCCCATAGGCGACGAAGGCACTCTTCGAGAGCGCGTGACGCGCCGGCGCGGCGCAGAGCATGCGTTCGAGACGGATAGCTTCTTGCGAGAGCAGAATGTTTGCTACTGGGCCGCGGATTACGCTCCCCGCTTGCTGCTCGGCAGCATCGCGTATGTCGATGCGACAGGCACGCCGGGCAAAGTGCTGGAAGACGCCATTCGGGCAATCGCGCAACACAGGCCATGACCAAGCGGACCGTCTGCAATCAATGCTGGCAACCCAAGCCAGATGACGGCTACCGCAACTGCGTAAGCTGCTGTACGTCGAAAGGCAAACGGCAACGTGCCTTACGAGCCGGAGCGCGCTTCAGGCGTCGCGCACTGCGTGAGGCGGACGATCGCGGCGTCTTGTGGCTGCCGTCCACCGGGAACCGAAAGCTGGGCCCAATCCCGGCATCGATCGTTGCCGCCGGTACCTGTCCTCCGAGTTGTCCTTTCTGGGGACGCGGGTGCTACGCGGAAAGCGGCTTCATGGGCTATCACTGGGCGCACGCAAAGGGCAACGATTCCTGGGACTCGATGTGTCGAGCGGTCGCCCTTCTGCCGAAAGGCCAACTCTGGCGGCACGCGATAGCGGGCGACCTGCCTGGGCGTGGCGAGAACCTAGCGCTGGCGCGATTCTCGCGTCTCGTGAAAGCGGCGTCTCATACCGCTGGCTTTACGTTCACGCACAAGCAATTCAGGCGCCGCGAGGAAATGGCTGCCGTACGCAATGCCAATCGCAGGGCGGCCAAGGCACGCATTGGACTCGTCATCAATCTGAGCGCCAACGGACCGGCGCACGCGGACGAACTCGCCGCTCGCCGGCTCGGTCCAGTTGCGACGGTGCTGCCGTTCATGAAGGAGCCTCCGGCGCTGCTGAAGACGCCGAAGGGTCGAACGATCGTTGTGTGTCCAGCGCAGCGAAGCGACATCACATGCGCCGAGTGCGGGCTCTGCGCGAAGGCATGGAGGAAGTCTATCGTGGGCTTCGTAGCCCATGGTCAGGGACGGAAGCTCGTAACGAGCGTTGCGGAAGGGACAGCACCATAATGCATGCAAGCCAAATAACGAAGCAGCTCTGGGTCGGCGGAAAAGAATCGGTGCGCGGCTGGAAGTACGGGCACCCGACGGGTATCGTCATCGCTTGCGCCCGGGTAGAAGACGCCGACGAGTACTTCGTGTTCGAGGACGATTGGCTGGGCGGTATGTCCAGAGAGGAGCAGCGCACTGCTGTTGGGGCTGCGGTTAGGGCAAATGAGATCTTGGACGCGAAGCGGGAGTGTCTCGTTGTATGTCGCGAGGGGCGCAACAGGTCGTGCTTGGTGGCAGTGATGGCTCTTCAACTCGGCGGAATGCCGACGCAAGAGGCCGTGGACCTCGTTAAGACAGCGCGCAACCCGGCGCTTGTGGGACAGGCGCTAACCAACCGATATTTCAACGAATTCATCGCGTCGGAGTGGATCGATGACGCGGAACTTCGGTAGCAAGTCATGACCAAACTCGGGCGACCGATCTTGAAATGGGCCGGCGGGAAGGCGCGACTGGCACCAGAGGTGCTGCAGCGGCTGCCAGAGAAATGCAACACCTACTACGAGCCCTTCGTGGGAGGCGGAGCGGTGTTCTTTGCGCTCTGTGCTCAGCGCCCGTTCAAGCGTGCGGTGCTGTGCGACATCAACGCAGAGCTGATCAACCTGTACCGCGTCGTGCAGGAAGAGGTGGAGCTGCTAATCGATGGTCTCAAGGATCTGAGGTACGATGAAGAGACGTACTACACGATGCGATCGGCGCACGATCCTGCGACGCCACTGATGCGGGCGCTGCGCACCGTGTATCTCAACAAGACCTGCTTCAACGGACTCTATCGTGTGAACCGCTCCGGGAGGTTCAACGTGCCGTTCGGCAAGTACAAGAACCCGCTCATCTGCGACGCAGACAATCTGCGCGCAGCCCACGAGTTCCTGCAGGGCGTAGAGCTTTGCGTGGAAGACTTCGCTATCGCGATGCGCCGGCCGAAGCGCGGCGACGCTGTGTACTTCGATCCGCCGTATCTTCCGGTGTCCGCAACATCAAACTTCGCTTCCTACCAGAAGCTACCGTTCGGGATCCGTGAGCACGAGCAGCTGCGCGACGTGTTTGTGAATTTGCGTGATCGCGGCGTGCACGTGGTGTTGTCGAGTTCGGATTGCGAGGTGTCGCGTAAGCTCTACGAGAACCTTCCCGACGTAAAGGTCGACCGGGTCGAAACCACGCGCGCCATCAACTCCAAAAAAAGTGGCCGAGGCCCGGTTGGGGAACTCCTGGTCACCGGCGGCGCTCCCCCGTGAACTACTTCTGTAACTGGTGGCACCCTAGCGGAGAGGAGGGGTTGCCTGTCCGGCTATTCATCAGCGCCTCCGGCAGCGGCGACGGCTTTGGATATGGGTTTGCGAGATGGGCCCACGAGTGCAGCTACTTAGGTATCGGG
>Ga0075321_1000011_pt1 | contig 15929 bp, 11 predicted proteins | sample MayberryNW_Catta_6_FD_120083 | JGI IMG/M metagenome (GOLD analysis project Ga0075321, IMG submission 120083) | Natural and restored wetland microbial communities from the San Francisco Bay, California, USA, that impact long-term carbon... | ecosystem: Environmental > Terrestrial > Soil >... | reverse complement strand
CTTCTTTCCATTTCCATAGCTGTAGTTTTTAGGAAAAAAAAAGGGTCTCTTTTTATTTTGGGTTCTTTGTCTTTTTATTATCCATTTCTTTTATACTAACACAAAAAAGCACTTTTTCCTATTTGATCGTCCTGTGAGTATCACAAATTTGACAAAGTTGTCACACTTCCACATAGCCCAATTTTTTAGCTGCAACATATTGTGTAGAATAACTCCAAGGTGCTCCATTTTGTCTTGCCCATATTAGTACTTTCGTATGTCTTCCCTCTGCTGCCCTTGAGCATGTTCTCTCATCCCAAGGACATCCATTCTCTCGAAGCCATTTCAAGACATCCAAGTGTCCTCCCCTTGCTGCATTTGCACATATCAACTCATGCCAAAATGCTCCATTTTCTCTTGCCCATTTCAACACGTTCAAATGTCCTTTCCTTGCTGCATTTGAGAATGTATCTATATCCCAAGGACATCCATTCTCTCTTGCCCATTTCAAAACATCTAAATGTCCTCCCAAAGCTGCATTTGAGCATGTTCGCTCATCCCAAGGACATCCATTCTCTCGAAGCCATTTCAACACACCCAAATGTCCTCCCATTGCTGCATTTTTACATGTCTTCTCATCCCAAATGTACCCATTCTCTCTTATCCATTTTAGTACTTCCAAATGTCCTCCCTCTGCTGCCCTCGAACACGTCCACTCATCCCAAGGACATCCATTCTCTCTTGCCCATTTCAAAACATCTAAATGTCCTCCCTCTGCTGCATTTGAGCATATATCTTCATCCCAAGGTGCTCCATTCTCTCTTGCCCATTTCAAGACATCCAACTGTCCTCCCAAAGCTGCATATTTGCATGTCCACTCATTCCAAGGTGCTCCATTTTCTCTTGCCCATTTCAACACGTTCAAATGTCCTTTCCTTGCTGCATTTGAGCATGTGTACTTATCCCAAGGACATCCATTCTCTCTTGCCCATTTCAATACTTCCAAATGTCCTCCCATTGCTGCCCTCGAACACGTCCACTCATCCCAAGGACATCCATTCTCTCTTGCCCATTTCAATACTTCCAAATGTCCTTCAATTGCTGCCCTCGAACACGTCCACTCATCCCAAGGACATCCATTCTCTCTTGCCCATTTCAAGACATTCAAATGTCCTTCCTCTGCTGCAAATGAGCATGTGTACTCATCCCAAGGACATCCATTCTCTCTTGCCCATTTCAACACATCCAAATGTCCTCCCTTTGCTGCACTTGAGCATGTGCTCTCATCCCAAAGACATCCATTTTCTTTGAGCTCCTTCAATATATCCAAACGTCCTTTCTTTGCTGCACCTTCACATGTCCATGTAGACAAATCACAACAAACTCGCTCGTATACTGTTCTTTCCATTTCCGTATCTGTAGTTTTTTAGGAAAAAAAAGGTTCTCTTTTTATTTTGGGTTCTTTGCTCTTTTTTTTTATATTAATACAATTTTGGTAATAATACAAAAAAATTCAGGAAAATATAAAAAAACAAAAAAAAGTTAAATCAAAATCTAGGAAAGTACACTTTAGGCGCAGACCAAAAACTATGGACTGGTGGAGAAGAAAGAGAAAGAGAGAAGAATGTACAGGAGAGATATAATTCCAGGTGGTTTATGCACATGCGACGGGCATAAGTGTGGGTTCTGTGGAAAACATGATCGCACAATCGTACATGCTAAAGTGAAAGACGAAGAAGAACCTAGTGGATACATAGAAAAAGTTGGATGTACTTCATGTGTTGGAAGTGGCACAATTTGTGAATGTCCACTGAAAGCACGTCATCAACGCGCTATTCCATATGCTGTTCCATATGTAATTCAACCTTCTGTCGAAATCCCTTTTTTTATGGGAGGAAGGCGCTTTTAAACTTTTATTTGTCTTTTTTTATAATAATACAAAAAAAAATTGAAGTGGCACAACTAGTCCTTTTTTTTCATTTGCATCTTTTTTTTTCTCCTTGCTGTGAGCTATCTGGAAAAAAAAACAGCTCTCCACTTCAGTTTATTGTCAGTTTTTTATTGGTGCCCAATTGACATGGAAGCAATTGGAGAAATGTATCATCCAAACACTCTTCCTGGATTTCAAAGCGAATTCTCTGATAGACCTCTCATACGCAAATGGATAAACCGGGATTCTGTGTATATGTCGATTGTATTGTTAGCTTTGATAGTGATAGGGTCTGTGGACTCTGTTCTCTATGTAAGGATAGCACACAAAATGGAAAACTATGAGTGGTTTCTCTCACAGATTGTGATTTCATTCTGCTTTATGTTGATTTCGTGGCCAATTGTGGTGTACAAGAGATTTGTGTCCAAGACAATAAGCAAGTCTTCCAGACAGGTTTCTGCAAAGATATTTATTTTTGTGGCTCTGTTTGATGGAGTGGCAGATCTCCTTGGGACGCTCCCGGCTCCCTATATTTCAGGGCCAGTGATGACTGTGATTGCCCAAATGAACATTCCCTTTTTGATGTGTTTTTCGTACATTTTCCTCAAGGCAAGATACAAGTGGAATCACTTTTTGGGTGTATTTGTCATTGTCACGGGAGTTCTTGTCAGTTCTATTTCCCTTGTGACAGGAGAGCCACTCGCCACGAAAGAGAACACCCTGATTTGGGTATGTATGCTGTGTCTCGGTTTGATTCCAGCGACTGTATCCAACATTTGGAAGGAAAACTCTCTCAAAAATGACGCCAAGGGGACTATGGACGTGTGGTATTTCAACGCCAAAGTGGCTTCTTTCCAGTTCATATGGGGTATTCTTATGTTCTGGGTGATCTACGTGCCTTTGCCAGAACCCTCTCCCCATGAAGAGTTTAAGGACACCCCTCAATACATATCAAATTCTGTTATGTGTTTTTTTGGACAGAGAGGGGAAGAAGAGCCTCAATGTGACAACGTGTGGATTGTCTTTTGTGTATATATTATGTTCAATGTAGGGGTAAATGTTTTGGCGCTCTATGTGTACAAAATTGCGAGTGCCCTTGTGGCCATCATTGTGGGAACTGCTGCTCTCGTCTTGGTGAATCTTCTATATCACGTAAAGTTCATTGCAGGAGAAGCACTGGCCACCGAATTCTCTGTATTCAACATTATAGCTCTTGTAGCTATACTGTTCGGCATTGTTGTCTTCAGAGCAAAGGAAGAAAAACGCAAGGGAGAAGCAGATACCTTGGGTCTGGTATATTCCACTGGTTCTCTTCATGAAGTTTCCATTGTAAACAGATCGCATTCTTCTCCTTCCTCTTCTGGTACCGACGAGAGTGAAGGAAATGACAACAGTTCAGGCGAGGAAAATATGCAACATGGAAAAGACTTAACTCCTGGCAAGGGACATAGAGAATACTCCAAGTTGGTGGGAAAGGATATTGAACGTGGAGCAGAACATCAGGGCGACATAGAAATGATGCCAATGGAGCGCACTCGATCACAAACCAAAAAGACTTCTGAGGGGAAAAAAAGAATCGCTCGTCCAACTACTGCGAAAAAAGGAATCTACACTATCGGAGATTCTTCTTCAGAAGAAGGAGATCATTCAACAAGTGTCTTGCTGCATACTTCGATCAAAGAAGAAGAGGAAGGAAGAGAAGACGAAGACGAAGACGAAGAGGGGGAAGAAAGAAAACAAAGAAGAGATGCAAAAAACAACAGAAAAAAGAGTGTCACATGGCGCCCAACTCTTACTGATATACCGCGACCAAAGTATGTCACACTTAAAGAAATCACCCCAAAGAGCGCCAGTACCACTATTCCATCCGAAGGTAACTCAGGTGTGAATAGACTCACCGCAACGACCGAATCCATGAGAACAAAAGTTGGTGGGTTTATAAATCGATTGGCAGCTGTATCTACAATTCCGAGTGACCCAGACGATACACAAGACTACGTGGAAATAGATCTATTAAGCTCCCAAAAATTGGAATAATGTCTATATCAAAAAAACCAAGTAATTCACATTAGACACACACAAGGATACAAAAAAAAAATTTTTTTTAATGCCCAAAAAGTTCGAAAATTGCATTGCAGGTGGAGGGCATGTGAGAAGAAAGACTCTTTCAAATGGTAGATATATAAATATATGCTTCCCACGGGGGGGAGGATCGTCTACAGCCGGAGAAGTGCACAAAAAAAAACGACTTCCCAAAAAGAAAAGGCGCCGCTAGTTTGTTCAATCACAACCGGACTTTGTAAAAAAAAATTTTTTTTTGTTATTAATACATTTTTTTTTTGAGCTGCACCTTAAAATTGGAAGGTTTTTCCAAAATATCTTTTTTTTCACCCAACACAACGACAATGATGACAATCTTGAAGAGAACAGTTAAGAAACAGGATTACGTTAAACGCTGTTCAACATGTGGAAGGAGAGTGCACTTGGACCATCCGAATGACAAGATTATGACCTGCTTCTACAATGGAAACACTCACTACTGCCTCAAAAGACCGAAAAAGGAAAGGAGAATAGCCGATGTACGGGATGCAAGCCGAATCCCCCTTTTCTCGGATTTCGTATCAAGTGAAGTTTGCGAATGAAATGTTCTCTTTTTCAATTACCTGTTTGTTTATTAAAAAAAATTTTTTTTTTTGTAAAGTTATCAACTATGACCATAATGGCTCAATCTTTCGCGTTTGGAAACCACTGGAGCCACCACTTGTATATAAGATTGTCCCGAGTCAGTTAGCATGTAGTACGAATGATCGGGTCGCTCTCTCGGATCATGATGACCATAGTGAGAGATTTGTTTTAAATGACCCAATCGAAGGGCCATTTCAAGAAGCCCAAAGCAAGCTGTTCCAGCGTACTCTTCAAATTTGATGTCATAATATTCTCTATCTCGTGGACTAACGTGCTTCACGAGGTACTCATTCATATGTTTTGAGTCCATCCACAAACGTTTCAACTCCGAGAAGTTGAACTTTTTTGTACTGTATTGCAACACCCCATAACTCGCGCAAATGTTGTACACTTCCACAAAACAAAATCCGCGTATGTGTGCGCAAATGGTTCTTCCTATAATCTGCCTACAAAGTTCATGGCAATTTGGCTCATAGCACGGAAATGCAACGTTCTTGGGAGATTCCTCAAATGGCGTGTCCTTCAAGGAAACGCATTGTATTGCCTTTTCGAGTCTTTCTAGTTCTTTTTCATTGGGAAGCATATATGTTGAACATATATGCTTCTCATGACAAGGTTCCAAATCGGGTAAGTCGTCGGCACTATCGTCTCCTTCTTCTGTGGGAAAAACGCGCTCTTTTCCTTTTTCTTTTCCTCCTTTTTTCAAAAGTACTCCGGCAGTACCATCTAAAGTCAGCTTCAAACAGCTCGATCCCGGAGGGAGAGAGAGAAAAGCACATCTCAGTCCCGGTGTAGTCTTCACATTAATCTTGTCTCCCTCTTCGTCTACATACGAAAGTTTAACACCATCTGAATCGTACATGTGAAACTCAGAGGCAATACTACGACGTGTTTCTGCGAAAACAGGTAGACCCTTTTTGTTGCATTTTGCACTGACTATGCGCGTTTCTCCTTCAAAGGAAACTTTTATCGCAGTTATGGGAAACTTGATCTTTGTCAAGGGGGCTCCAAGAATGAATTTATCTTCTCGTGTGGGTCGAGGCATGTGTGCAAAAAAAAAAAAGATTTGAGTTTGCTTTGTTTGTGGAGCAAGTGTTATTTCCTATCGTTTTTCATTATGTATTTTTTCTGTTATTTCTTTAATTTGTTTTAAGTAACACGCAACGCACTTCAGGTTATCGCGTCTTTATACGACAAAAAAGGGAATATATATATATATATAAAATTGTGAAGACATGGAGCAAGCGTTGTGTGGGTGTATTGATTGTTCCAGTGGAGACTACTATTATTACATACATATTACATTTTGAAGCACTCAACTGTGATCAAATAAAAACTACTTTGTTGTTATCGCACCTGTGGCGCATTATTTTATATCGGTGGAGGTTGTCAATACGGCAAAAAAGAGAATGCTCCGTCGCGGCAACCTCCGAAATGAAGACAATGTCAGAATATGGAGGACAAAAACCAATCGACCAATCGAATCTCTGATTGGACAAGACGCCAAAATACACACTGGAACAACCAATGACTCCTCTCAGACACATTACTATAAAGTGCACACCCACAACTACGACCCAACATACGATGATTGGTTTTGGTGGATATTTTTTATTGGGTTCATATTCTTTTTTTTGGTGCTCATAGTTGCATTGGCGTTCTCTCCTTACTCGTGGAACACCCACAGGCACTGGGATGACGACGATGAGGGAGCAGACGACGACGATTCTTTGTTGGTGGAAGAGAGGGACATTCCGTTTGCAATGGAAGTGGTCAAAGGAATGCGAGATAACCCAGAGGAGCAGAAAAAAATCAAGGCATTCAATGTTCTCAAACATGACCCAATGGATTCACAAAATCCAACTCTTTCCAAAAAAAAGTTAAAGCAGCCGATCAAAATTACGAGGACTTCTTCTCATGTGAAAGGATTCAGTTGTCCTTCGGGAACTTCTCCGTCTTTGGGTGGAGAATATGCGTACCTTTCGACGAGTGCATGTCTTCCCAACTACCCAATACCCACGGCAATTGACGGGTCAATTGTTGAAAAGACAAAGAATGAGTGCACTTCTTTGTATCAACATGCTTGCTCCAAATGGGATGGTATTGGAATGCGTTCTTTCACCTACTCTTCTGCAATAAACAGCAAGATCAGTAAAATGGTACAAAACTTGGACGGAATAGGCACAAAGTTTATGTGGAATCCTGGGAGCGACGAAATTGCAACAGGGGAAAACAGCGAAAGTTTGTCTATAGAAAGACAAGTCTTTTCGAAATTCACGCAAAGCTGCTTCAATTCGAGAGGACAAGCAGAAACTATTGAAGAAGTGCCAAAATCTGAAATGATTGATGCTTTTATTCACACTCTTATGAAAGATGTGGAGGATGAAGACTGGGCCTCCCTTGGAAAATATTTTGGATTTGCGTCTTGTGTGGGAGTGAATCCAATGTTCTTCATTCGCTCCGAAGTGGATATATTCAACGTATCACAACCTGTTTTATATGTACAACCAAAGGGTGTAATAGGTGTTGATCCCTTGAGCGCTCGACATTTGGGATACCTTCAGCAGGCGTGCAAACTCATTTCGAGGTACATTACTGAATCTGAAGAAGAGAAGGGAAAAGAAACTTCTTACGAATCCACTTGCATGGAAAGTATCAATGCATTTGAAACGCAAGCAAAGAGGATATTTCGTTCCATTGTGGAAGACAACGACACCCCAAACACAGAAAATTCCGATTTGTTCAGCAATTACGCGGAAAAGTCCAACAGTATGGAACGCTCTGCTTCTCTGTATTTGAATGATGGCAATAGAAAAGATGGAAGACAGAGGATGGAAGAGAGTGGCGCATTTTTCCACTCAGACTTTTTTGGTGGGTTTTTGAAGGGTTTGACAACTTGCTCTTCCTTCAATATATATGAGGATCTGCAAAACAGGGCAGCCTTTGATACGGAGCCTCGAAACGAAATGAAAGATTCACCGACTTCTCAAGTCTCAAAGTCCGTTGATTTGACTCAATTAATGCTCATGACAGTGCGTGCAACTTCGAGTGACGAAAGCAATGTACATGGAAGTCCAAATTCCCGTCGTCTCAACAGATTCAAACGAGACTACGCTCCTTTCCTTTCTGATAATCAATTAGATCTTTCGAGCGAGGTATTCATTTGGCAAGAATATCCGCAGTTCTTCGAGAAAATGTACGAATACATCTGTTTGCAAAAAAAAGGCGCAGAGTCTTCCGACTCCTCCAACGACAAAGGAAATTCCTTGTTGAGTGCGTTTTCGATGCTTCGCTATGTCGTAATGGCAGCGATGGCAGTGGATAATTTGGAAGTATCCGGCCACTATGCACATTATGATGCATCTTCCATTTCCGACACAGAAGAGTCAAGTAATTTCCATCAGAATCCCTCCTCAAATGTACACAAAAAGTACCAAATGTCGCTCGTACGTGAAGATTACATACCCCTTACAGACGATATAAAGGAGCGTATAGAAGAGAGAAGAGGAGCTATGGAGCTTCGAGACAAACAAAGATCGGCACCTCGTAATCCTGGAAAGGCGCACTTTTCTTCTGTTGACGAGTCCAACACACTTTCTGAACACGCAAATGAGGAAAACGTTCAAACGGAAGACAATCCAAAGGATGATGATTTGCAATACGATTCCCTACCAGAGTCTGTAAAAAACCGGATATTACTTACACCCTATATCAAGAATCAATTTAAGAGAAGTGGATTCACACGCAACCCCAAGCAAACAAAGAGGCCTGTTGTTACTGCACAAGACCACTACATCATAAGAACACAAGAAAGAGAATCCACCAGCGACCTTGGTAGATCCATCTTTTCTACGGAAGAACCAAGTGAGAATCCTCTCTATTTAAGTGATTCTCAGCAACAAGGAAAATCCGAAACCCAGGTGGGTCATTCGTGGCAAAGTTGTTTGGATATTGCAAGTGTTTACTTTCCAGAGATAGTGGACAACTCGTTTGCTTCCTTTGCAACGACTCCAGCAGACAGGGATAAAGTTGCAGAGGTCATTGACCACATCACAGAAGCTCTTCTGAGAGACATACTCGTTTCGAAACAAATTGACAACGAAACAAAGTCCTTTTTGCAACAGAAGGCCATTCATATGAAAAAGAGAATTGCTGTTCCTTGGGTCATCGAAGAAGAGAATTCGGAAGAAGGAAGAGATAGAACACTCGAAGAAGACAAGAGATATCCAATACCGGTGAACCACGAGCAAATAGGTCTTACCGGCTATTCATTCTACGATGACACAATTCGAGTGCGCCAATGGGTAATGAAGTTGGAAATGGAATCTTACAGGAAAAGACTACGAACGAATAGGGTAGACTCTGTTCCGGAGCTACATTTTGACATGAGTACATACAGCACCAACGCATTCTACAACCCGACCCGAAATGACATAAACATTTTGGCAGGAATCATGAAGCCTCCCTTTTACCATTTGAAGTACACTCCAGCTTCTCTTTACTCCACTCTGGGGTCCATATTGGGCCATGAGATGTCTCATGCATTTGATGCAAATAGTGTTTATTTTGACAAAGTTGGGAGTTTAGACTACACCTGGTACAGTGAAAAGGAACGTAATCAGTACGAACAAAAGGAAAAGTGTTTTGTCGATCAGTATAAGTCTCGATCCACCATCTTGGGGAATACAGTCAATTCCAGAAAGACCCTTGGGGAAAACATGGCCGATAACGCTGGTCTTCAGGCCTCGTGGGACGCCTTGGTGAGTGTGGTGGAATCGGAGGCAAACCCTCCCTTTCCAAATACAAAGGCTTTTCTACAGAAAAAAATCGATCTCGCACGAGAATTTACCATGGCATATGCGCAACTGTGGTGTTCTTGTGCCACAAAAGAAGACGAACAAATTCAAATCCAATTGGATGAACACTCTCCAGCTCAGGTAAGAGTAGATCGAACTTTGAGCAATTTGTATGATAGAGGATCACAGGAGTATGTAATGCATTTGGCATGGAATTGCACCAAAAAGGACACCATGATCAATGATGAAAGGTGTTTTATGTGGTAAATTGCAAGTGAACAAAAGAGAGAGTAGCTTCAAGTAAAAAAGATTACGTTTTCCAAATGGTATTCTCAAAAGTTTTGAAAATGACAAAATTAGAAATTTATTTTTTTTTGTTATTAGTAACTTTTTTTTTTATATTCTCGAAATATGTTCTTATAAAAAGCGCGCACATTTTCAACCCAAAAACATGAGCACTAAAGTGGTTGCACCAATTGAAGATAGAAAAAGAAAAAGCAATTTTGATGACGCAATACATCGTATAGAGCTACATATTGAAAAACACAGTTCAGAAACAGCACCTGACGAAACAGTGCTGGGCGCCGTCGAGACAATAAAGATTCGTTACAAATACAAAAAGAGTAGAGTAAAAGAACTATCACAAGAACTGGAGGATTTGATCGACGACCATCGCGAGGCCGTTTGTGAAAGGGATGAAATAAAAGAAAAGTATGGAGACTTTAAACGTGATATCAAAATGCTTATGCGAAAGTAGTGACAATAAAGGCGTAATTTCTTAAGTTTTTTTTTCCTTTTAATACGCAATGTCCGTTCCGTGGCCATCATCTAAATCGCTCTCTTCTTCGGAAGATCCGCCAAGTTCTCCAGATGATTGTTTGGCGCTGCCAGAATATTCAAAAAAGATTTCTTCTTCTTCTTCTTCTTCTTCTTGTTCTTGTTCTTCTTCTTTTTCTTCATCCTCCTCTTCTGGTGATTGTGTTTCCTTTTCTTCACCATCTATCTCCACCAGAGAGGGCACTTTTGGGCGTTTATATGACCGTAGCAAAGAGAACAAAAAGTATAAACTGTAGAAAATTGCGCGTTTCATCAATATTACCATATACACAGTCAATACAACAGCACAAGCTGATATAATCGGACCAAGTGCTATTGGCCAACCGAAACACACCAAAGTTCCCTTCAAAAATCGCACTTGTATGTCGAAGCAGATGTCAACTATTTGTTGTCTAAAGGTGATCTCTTGAGCACTTGTTACTTCCTTGGACATAACAGCGTAATGTTCTTGATCTTCATAATAATCGCCCTCCTCTTCTTGTTCCTCGTCGTTGTCGCCATTCTCCTCAGACTCTCTGCGTATCTGAAAATGTCTCCCGTTTTCGAAATTCAATTGAGCCCTTGGAATAGAGTCAAAATTGTGAGTATATGCCACACACAATCTATACCACGCGTAGCAACAAAGATCCACAAGGAGGACAATTAGCAGTGCCACGCAAATGGCACAATATATTGCAAACAGGCTGACAAAGGGAGAAAATATTTCGCCCGAGGCTTGATAAAACTGTTCGTAGGGGCCATGTGCACTTTGAAAAGACTCCTTGGTTTTGTGAGACATGCTCGGGTGTAGGGGCATCCTCATTTTTTTGAATAGAGAAAGGAAGGGGAAAAAAAAGACAAAGCAATGGCGCTATGTAACACAAGAAAAAATAATGTTAAATATGAAATTTTAAAACTTTGGCATGTCTTTATTTTTTTTCCAGTTGGCTGCTTTAACATTTCTGATAACCTTTTTTTCCTTCCTCCTTTTATTGGTATTCAGTAATCTGCATTTTCCAACGCTACCAAATGTAGGGGTGCTGAAGTGATTGGTTTGTCAGTGCGAATAATTTCCTTCGAAAGGTAATGTGGTTTTTGTGGACCTGGTAGTGTGATCTCGTTTGGAATAGGAGATGAAGTCGAGAGTTCTCTCACTCTGCGGGGTTTGGCAGATTTTTTGTGGCGTAGTGGAAGGGGAGCAGATGCGATAGATCGACGGGGTGTTCCATGTACATATTCCGCAACAACTCTTTCAAAAAAGTTTGTTTTGCCGCGCATTCCTATTGTCTCCATCCACGGAAAGGGATTCCTGGAGTTATACAACTTAGAAAATCCCAGATCAACTATCATTTTGTCTGCTACATATTCTATGTACTTGCACATCATCACTTTGTTCATTCCAATTAGATTGACAGGTAACGATTCTGTGACAAACTCCTTTTCGATCTTCACAGCATCTCCTATAATGCGGTGTACTGTGTCTTCACCCGAAGGGAACTTGAGCTTTTTGAAGAGGAGACATGCGCACTTGGTGTGAAGTCCCTCGTCTCGACTGATAAGCTCGTTGGAAAAACAAAGGCCAGGCATGATACCTCTCTTTTTCAACCAAAATAGGGCACAAAAGCTTGCCGAAAAAAACACTCCCTCAACCGCAGCAAACGCAACCAACCTAATGGCAAAACTTTCCCCCGATTCGATGTATTTGACGGCCCAGTCGGCTTTGGCCTTTATCGTGGGAAAAGAAAGTACCGCTTTGAATAGCATGTCCCGTTCATTTTGTTGACTCACCAAAGTGGTTATCAACAAAGAGTACATTTCCGAATGAATCGACTCGAACATCATCTGTACTGCATAAAAATTTCTCACCTCTGCAACTTTTACATCCTCGAAAAACCTCTTTGCTAAGTTTTCCAAAACTATTCCATCACTGGCAGCAAAGAATGCCAACACTGTTTTTATAAAATGTTGTTCGTTTTTATCCAAAGTCCCCCAGTGAGTAACATCAACAACGAGATCAATTTCTTGTGCAATCCAAAACACGTCGAGGTGCTCTTTCCGCAACGCTACAATGTCATCGTACTCATCCGCTGCTCCAGGAATAATCACATATCGACTATACCCGGTGTCGTCCACCAGCATCGGTTCGACTTCAACCCCGCCAGTATGGAGATCATCAGCTTTACCGGAAGATACAGCATCAGCAGCGGTAAGAACACGGGACATCTGGAAAATGAGGGTTCTGTGGATATAGAGAGAGAGAGACAAAAAAAATTTTTTTTTTTACTGTTGGCAAGTATTTACTAATGCTAATTTTGGTCTTCCGGTGATTGACAAAAAAAAATTTTCCTTTCACCAAAAAAAACTTTTTTGTACAATTATCATTTTATCTCAAAAAAAAGTGGAAAAATTTTTTTTCAGGGTTCGCGGCATCATCCTTTTCCAGTAAAAATGCTTTGGTTGATCCAAATGTCCGTTTCAGATGTGGTCATGATCAAACTGGGGTTATCAGATCCCGATTCAATTGAACTGCTGTTGCTTAACATTCTTAGCAATGGAGAATCTGATTTCATTCCTTCATCGGACACTTCAGAGTTATCGACTTTGTTGGCCACACTTACGTTACCATGAAATAGACTTGGAGAGAGCTTTTTGGCTTGATTCTTCAACTTATTCAGGAATTTACGCGGACTTTTTGGTCTTTTCTTCTCAGGGGAACTTTCCAAAGGTACTCTGCCATCCTTTTCTCTTCTGTGACTGCTGGTATCTCCAATACTCGCTCTCCAACGCACACGTTCGGATTTCTTCTTTTTATCCTCTCTAAGTGGACCAGAGCGTGCGCTAATTGAACCGCTTGATTCGAATTCACTTTTATTATCGCTGTCGTTGTCGCTTGTGTCAATTAATTCTGTTTTTAACACAAGGCGACTGCTAGCGCTCCTATGAGCCACACTTAGCATATCATATACACAAAAAAAAAACTCTTGCAAAAAAAAAAGATACCGCAGTTTGTTTGTTGTTGCCACAGTTTTTACGTGAGACCCTTCTGAACAAGTTTTTTTTTTAGTATATGCACATCTCAGGTACGGGGTAAATAGGAAAAACGTTGTTTATTCTTTACTATCGCATTCGAGCGCATTCATAGATCTAAATCTGACCTGGCTTTACTTATTGCATCTTCTAAATGTCCACATTCTTGCTCAGCTTCTGTCAATGCCTCTTTCATGATTTTTATCTTTTTTTTGTATTTTGAATTCGATTCTTTGAGATCGTATAGTTTCCCTTCAGCTTTTTGGGCCCTGTCTTCAGCCTCCTTACACTTTTCTTTCAGCTTCTTTTTTGTGTGGGCGAACTCCTTTTCCATGAACTTGATATGCTCTATAGGAGCACCCTCAGTGGACTGTTCAATCACCCATTCTGTCAATTTGTTGGCTGTCCGTTCAAAGGACCGCTTCATGGCAAAAACTCAAATAAGAAGAACAAGAAAAGGAAAGTTAATAAAAAAATTGGATTAATAAAAAAAAATTTTTTTTTAATATTTAATTATCGAGTTCGAATGATTTTTTTTTCTCCCGTCGTCAATTTCTTTACTTTGGTTTCTTTGGAGGCGGTGTCGCTAATATTCAGGGGGGAAAAAAAAACCTCATTATCGCAAGGCATCACCGAAAGTGTTTATATCGAATTCTCCTTCTGGATTAGGTTGCTTAACAAATATGATCAAGGCCAGTGAGAGTATAATACTACCCACAATTGAAGAAACGATTACTACGGCAAAGACAGTTACGTTTACGTATCTCTCTATCTTATCAGTTTCTTTGACTCTATCTACAGCTGCTCCAGTGACATCTGCTTCGTCTGTGAAAACGTCCACCTGTTGGCCAAAGTAATTCAATAAGTTTTGTAGGTCTGCTCTGGCCTCGTCCCCAGTGACAGGAGCTCTTGTTTCAATAAATCTGGCATATCTTCGGCCAACAATGAATTCTGTCAAGTTGCTCACGTAGAATCCATAGCGCTGTCTCTCTTCTAGGTTGAAAGTTGGTTCGATGTCTTCTTCATATGCAATGACAGCACTTGCTGCTGACCGTATAGAGTTTGTTGTAATGAAAGCAGCTTGGATAGCGCGTTTTTGTTTCTCTTCTATGACAGTCTTTTTTGACTTTCCCCATAATTGTGCTTGTGCACTTTTGTAGTCTGTTCCAGGTGAAGACGGTGTAGATTCGCTCAATGTTTTCGATTGTTCATCTTCAGAGGGTTCAATGGAATCTACTTTTGATGTGTCGGTTGGAGTCGCCGGAGTACAGTCACATCCATAGGTCGTACCGTTGATAGACATTCCGGGGAGAATAACTGATCCAACCACTCCTCCACTGAGAGTAGAACGGCCGAGTATATGCCGACCAACTTCTCCCTCTGGAACAGAAAGTCTTGCAAAGCGTACCACTCTGCGCAAAGTTGATAAGACAACTTTGTCTCCCAATTTTTTGACAGGAAGGTGAAGAGATGAAGAACGTGAAGAAAGAGATTTGGCGGTATCTGTCCACTCTCCTGTGGTGAGTTGAGATGATGTTGTTCCTCCACTACCTCCATTTGTCATACCATTAATGAAACCTAATTCGTCTTCATCGACGCGCGTTCCGTCGGGTTTCACATAGTAAGTGGATCTAGTGTCTGATGTTGGGTATCCCTGTACGCATACGTATTCTCTTCCCTTTTCGGCTGACGCACATTTCTGGCAAACTGATCCTGTATATCCAGGAAAACAATGGCACTTGTCCACCCTCCAGTCGTAAAATCCATGTCCCGAACAATACTTCAGCTGACAATATCTACCTGTCCATCCCTCGTTACAACTGCATTGCTGTGTATCCATTTGGCAAGTCCCGTGGCCCGTACAGTCTACTGTAGAATCTGCATCCCTGCACTTTGGAGTGAGAGCTTGGCAGAAGAAACCGGTGTATCCCTCGTAACAAAGACATCCCTTTATCGAAATGGAACAAATGCCTCTTCCTCCACATATACCACCGAGTCCACAGCAGGTTGAATTGTCACCTGCGCAAATACCGCATTGGTCCACAAAATCAGATCCATTTACAACGCCTCTGCAATCCCGGCACTCTGAGTTATCTCCTCCACAGACACCACAGTCATCCCACAAAAGTCCCGAAAAGGGTTCGCCATCACATCCCACACAATCGTTTGAACCTTCACATACTCCACACTTGTCTATTTTGCTTTTCCCCCATGGCACATCCTTACAATCTACACATGTGTTATTTCCTCCACAAACTCCACATCTGTCAAAATATAGACCCTTTCCATACTCTCCACACGGCACTTTTCCGGTGGCATCTGCTTTTGGAGGACCGTTGAGTGCTCTGTTTGTTTGATCTGAAGGCTTGTCACTTCCTGTTACAACACCAGAGCCTCCAGATTGTGGTGAATTCTGAAAGACAACTCGATGCTCTGGATCAACATCACCCTTTGTAAACACTTTGCCCTTCGAGAGGGAATTGTGCCCTCCTTGCTTCAGTCCAAGAGGAGCAATCATTTTCTTTCTCAACCCTTCGATGTTTTTGTTGAGCATTTTTGGTGTTCTTATGCCTTTTAAGTTGGACGAGGAGGAAGAAGAAGCTTCTGTGTGCACCGATGATTCGCATATTGGAATTATTATTACACTTGAAAGTACTATAATAAAGGACAGTGCAGTCACCAAGTCAAACTGCTTT
>Ga0075321_1000010_pt1 | contig 15939 bp, 5 predicted proteins | sample MayberryNW_Catta_6_FD_120083 | JGI IMG/M metagenome (GOLD analysis project Ga0075321, IMG submission 120083) | Natural and restored wetland microbial communities from the San Francisco Bay, California, USA, that impact long-term carbon... | ecosystem: Environmental > Terrestrial > Soil > Wetlands... | reverse complement strand
TGTTGTTATACCTTTTGTTGAGGATCTCCCTTCTTCTGATGTGCGTTGTTCAGTATAAGCCGTGTGATACAACCTATTAGGAGATAATAAACCCATTTTCAATATACGATTGACCAAATGTGTTCCCTCCGCATTCTTGTTTCCAAATAGAGTACTCGATATAGCAGGAAAAGACCTCGGCAGTACTGCGTGTAAAGAACAATGCATTGTAAAGACATAAAGTTCTTGGTAAATTTCAGTGAGCAGCAACTTTGCCTCTACAACTGGCAATTCTACAGGAAAGCTCCACTCTTTGAACTCTTGCAGTTGATAGAACTCGCGCATATTCGAATCGAAAAAACCAGGTGTAAATGAAGATGTAATCGGTTGAAACACGGATAGCATTTCCCATAGTCTGTCACAAACCAACCCTCCCAGGTGGTATACAGATGTATAACCCATTCTTGTGTACAGAGACACCGGAGGACTCCTTGATAGACTCCCTTTCGTGGGATAATAGTCCTGAGATTGTGAATACAACCACTCCAAAGGAGCCCTCGAAGTGACCATAGATTGGCGAATATCTCGTTTCAGACGGTAATTCATTGAAGTCAGCAAATCTTGGAATTGTTGGTGAACGTGGTCCCGCACAAAAGATGAAAACTCTTCGTTATCGCTTATATGAATAGACTCTCCCCTTTTTTCGACTTCATCAAACCCCAAAACAGAAATATCGTCTTCATCTAACGATCCCACCATTTTAATACCTGTGGCTTCCCTTTTCTTTCTTATTTGCTTCCTGAGTTGTTCAGCGCTTTTTGACAGCAACAGTCCTATTGTTTGCTCCACACGCTGTTCTATCTCTTTCTCAAGAACATCACTGAGAAATTTGGTTCTTTGTTCGTCTGAAACTGGCATAAACTCGGTGAACGGCTTTGAACATGAAATGGCGTCGGGAGGAAGTGATTCCTTCTCGTTTTGCTCCGATGAGGGTATCATGCCCCCAAGTACCACACTCTTCAAATACCTCTCTTTCTCTCTGCTTTGGAGAATCAAAAGAGCTTCTTCTCCAACATCCCTCTCGTCTCTAACAGATCCTAACTTATATGATGAAAACTCGAACAATTCGCTTACAGAAGGAGGTCTAACCTCTGACGCAATAGCGCGCATTATAAGAATTCACCTGTCCACTATCTATGATTATATAGCTTTTTTTTCCGCAAGGAGTTCTCTCTCTCAGAAAAGACACAAGCTAAAAAATATTTATTGCCACTTGAAATCAATATTAACGCAAAGGGTTGCAAAAAACTTTTTTTTGCAACTTTTTTTTTCTATCGTAACATTGCAAATACAATTTGAAGATCTTCCTATCTATGTTTGTGAAAAAGCATTATTCAACTATTGTGTGTTTAACAACACGAGGTAAAACTTATATGGAATAGCGTTTCTGCAAAGATTCCATCAATTCAGATAAATATTCAGCCTATTGTACAAAAAAAAAGAACAAAAAAAATTTTTTTTGTATTAATAACAAAAGCAAGGGAAAAAATTTTTTTCTCTTGTGCCACCGTTTTTTTTTGAAAGTAAATTCCACAGCGGCCGCTTCTCTTTTTTTTGCAGTGACAACGAAGGCAACCTGTCACTCTATGTCCCTATTTGACTTAACAGAGGAATTCGCAGATGAGCCGGAGTGGGAAACAGCGATTACTGATAAGGTTGATAGTAGTGGTATTTCTCTTGTACATCGGAGCTTTGCTGATAGCCCTGAGCCGGAACGTTTTGGATTATCGGTCATTGAACCTGACCAAGTTCCTTTTTTCGGAGACTCAAGATCAACCTCTTCTCCAATTAGAAGAGAAAATCGCACAAACAGAGGTACCAGAAAAGACCACTCTGGAAAGAGAAAAAGAAGCAGAGGTGCTACAGTCTCTATGGAAGACTCCATGGTAGCAGAGAGGAAGGCGGAGAATAATAAAAAGTTATCTGCCGACAAAAATAGAAAATTGAAAAGCGGAAGCTCTTTGGGAATCACTTCTTCAAAGACAGATTTAGTTCAAGAAATGTCCAAGAAACATAGGAAGAGAAATCGTTCTAATGTTGATCGTAATCTCAGTGATGATAGTGCTTCTGGTGCTCCCGTACGCTCTAAGAGCAGGTCTATTCCTTCTGATTCGACTGTATCTCTTGTTGGGGGGGGAGGAGCAGCGCCCAGGAAGCGCGGCAAACATATCCCAACGTACTGCAATTGGAGCCAGAAGAAGTGCAATGATATCAGAAAGAAGGCGGTTGTGATTGTTCCACCGACGTGTATTTCGTGGCTACCGTTGGAGATGAGAGCACAAGTCGAATCCAAGTTCAATGATCTCATCAATGCAGCGATTGCTTTCTTTGAGAATCCGGATTCTCCTTACAATGGGATGTACCTCTCAAAGCGCGAAAAGCACAAAGTTTCCCTTGCCCGAAAGATATTGGACAAAAAGGAAATAGGCTACTATGACTTGTTTGGACTGGCCGTTCCACAGGGCGCAAACTATCCCTTTTTCGTCTTTTCCTATATGGACAAAGACAACAAGGAGAAGCAGAAGGCAGTGCCTCTCACTGTGACCAAAACAAAAAAGTTTGTAAACTCGTGCAGACCTTGGACCCTGAAGGATACACCTACGAAAGAAGGAATTGCAAATCTATGCACCTTTCTGGAGCCATTTGCAGAGAATCAGAAGGATAGCCACACCGAAGAATCTGTCACGATAGATGACTGTTGGGCAAAGTATTCTGATCTTATGACGCATCACAAGGACGGCTTGATTCCCGTGAGGAGGATGGCTTTGACCTCCGATTCAACCCAAAATCCATCCAATTCTTCATCTTCACGGAGTGACAGCGCTGCACCCAAGCAGAAAGTACGGGTGAAGCAATACCATCTGATTCCCTTTTCAATCTGCAAGAATCTCGACGAAAATCTTACAGACTATCGTGAAAACTTTCGCATTGTTCTAGAGGCTCGTGAACAAGTAGATCTCGACATGGAAGAAGATTTTATACAGAGCGACGCTCCTCTTTCCCATGGAGTAGACCCACTTCCAAATGGTGATGGTGATGAAGAAGAACTAAGAGACGCTGTGGAAGAAGACTCTATCCCTCCGACTCCTCGAATAATCATTCCTCCTCCTATTGGTGAAAGTCGTTCTCGTCCCCGATCTCGACCCCGTACTGGATCAACAAATATAAGATCAATTGGAAAGAAGGCAAGGAAGATAATCTCTACTTCTGGAAAGATTGGCAGCGACAAACACCCCAACGAATTGGAAGCTTTACTACCCGTTATATTGAAGGCGCCCTATATTTCTGTCTTGCATGACCTGAAGCCTTCCAGTCGAAGGAAGACCTCGCTCACATTCGTACCTATCAAAGAGTCCGGAGGGAACAAAGTCGCCGCCAATTTAATTTGGTATCTTTGTGAATTCATCTTGGAGCAGAAGTACTCGAAACTCGTAATTGTATCTAACTTGGACATTTCGTCTGTTCACAAGTCTCTCGAATGTCCTCACACGTATTGTTGCGTTACTGGAGAAGCCATTGAAGGAGAGAATGCTACAAATTGCGTTGCACTAATGCGAACTCAATGGTCCACCGCTTCCGGGAGCACTTCCGCTGACGAAATGGCCCATATTATGTTGATGAAACCTGGTTCATGGCAGAGGGTGGCTCCTCTCGTTCAAATGCTCTACTCGTGGAAAAAGTCAGAAAGGCTGCTAGAAGTGATTATAGCCTATCTCACGGATACTCTGGGACAGCCTCCTTCACTGATTGATGAATCGGGTGCTCCTCTTGTTGGTGGAAATGAGAATCGAGTCCCGGCAGAAGACTATGCCACTGATGTGAGCGATTGGCGTGACATATTGGATGTTCATATAGGAGAGATGGGAGTCAAAAAATGGTTCGACGTTATGAAACAAGACTACTTTCCAAAGATGGGCAAAGTGGACATTTGCACATACCTTCTGTTCCACAGTCTCCCTTCGAAATGGCCCGAGGGTGTAGAAGAAATTCTCCCTACTCCTTATGTGTACAGGTCTTCTCTCATGTACTATATCTTAGTGGCACTGCGCATGGTAGAACACGAGTATAGAACAGATCTATCAGGATTTGATACTCTATTGAAGCCCTTCGACAAAGGCGTCAACTCCCTTCACTTTGAGCAATCAATATTGAGTCGAATGTTGGCCCTGAAGGAGGAAGAAGATGCCGAAGCATACATGAGCACCGGGAGGAACGAACTCCAAAAGACCTTGCAGAGGATTGGATTCTCTCAGGAAAATCACGCCCAAATGAGACTCCACGGCGACCAAGTCATTTTGATTCCACCTGAACTGCTCCACCAAAGCACCGAACTTTTCGAGAATGATGCCTACTCAAAATGTCTATTCGCTGTCTTGTCGAGTATGGGCGCCATCGACGGTGACTTCAATTCTGCTGCATTGGTCAGTAGAAAAATGAATTGGTTGTACGCTCCACGTGCTCCACCTCCATCTCCAGAAGTCGTACCCTCCTTCGAGAAAGAAGTCGAAAAACAGAATCACAAAGGAGGAGAACAACTTGATAAATCTTCGGACACAGTGATCCCGGAGAAGACAACAACTCAACTTACTACAAAAAAGAAAAAAAAGAGAGTTGATAAAGGAAAGGAAAGAGTTTATTCTTCTGTGGATGACGACAACGATAGCACCACAACGACTTCTGAGGTGATTCCAACTGATTCTACAGAATTACCTGCCAACTCAGACTCGAAGAGAGTGAAACTGTGGTCCGACGATGTCAAAGAAGTGGTTTTCGATCCTGTGTACGGGTGTATCACGAGTTTCCAACCCTTCAGAGTTCCTTTGCAGGGAGGAGATTGGCCCCACGAAAAGGTTCGAGGACTCACAGATCTACTCACTGCAATCCGAAGACAGATATTCGATATGAAGGATCAGAACGTCAGGATTTCGAATGTGGGATGGTGTAACACATTTCCTTCCTTGGATCATAAAGGAACAGCTGGAAATGCACTCGCCTTACTGAAGACATGTCTTTCTCATGCAATTCTCCGGCGTCACTTTACATCTCTAAAGATAAAAGACATAATGATGGGATATCTGCTTCCAAAAAGATGTGAACTCCTTCCTTCTTTGGCCAAAACTGTGGGAGGAAAAACGGCTTCTTTCTTTAGCGATCCCTTTGGAACCATCTACATGATGTTGAATGTGGGGTCCACAGAGTTTATTTCCTTCCTTTACTACATGAAGTCAAACACTGCGAAAAGAACAATGCTTCCCGTGCAGCTTTCCACAACATCCGCACTTATATTTGGAGGAAAGACAATCTCTTCTATTGGACAGAAGCAAAAAGGAACGCCTCCTGGAGAAGTTGAGGACGTGCCTTCCTTCCATTGGGGAAAAGGAAAACAACCCTTTGATAACGGACGTGTAAAGGCATTCGTGATTTACAAATTTATTACGACCCGTGTGCCACAGGAGGACATTCATTTGTATACTGCAAGCTAAGCAAAAAGAGAGAGATACAAAGCAGTCTTGTTTGTCCTAAACTCTGTAGTTTTGTTCTTGCATGGTTTTCAAAATAACATCGTCCAATTTCACCTTTCTTTTCTGAGTACATTTAGTGATATCTGAAATACCGTGGGTATGGTCTGTCTTAGTGGAGTCTTTTACTTCCGTAGAGTTGGTTAGCGCACTTGCTGATACCTCTGCAATGGTGGGGAGCCTTGCCTCGTCAAAATCCATTAAAATTGTTCGGCCAATACTTTTTTTCCTCCGCTTTGAGGAGTTGTCACTCGCTTGAGATATACCCATGATTCTTTTGTTTTCTTTCTTTTCTTGGAGTGCGAATTCTGATATTCCTCTTCGAGTGGTATACTCTCCAGAGGTGTTCTCGCATGAACTTGAACGAGGAGCCTCCCGTTTTTTCGATTCTACATGGTCCGATTCAGAGGGGAAATGGAGGAGTAAACTGCTGGGAGGGGGTTCGTGAAAGTTAAGATCATCCAGCAAGTACTCAGAAAGCTCTTTGAGAGACGCAGGGCCGTTGTACTTGGAAAATAAAAACTTTACCAGATTTTTGGAATCCTGTATGCTTTTTCTTGTGTATTTCCTGTTTGTATTCCTACCAAATGGGCAAATTCCATGGTCGTATAGAACAGCTTTACTGATGCAGGTAGAACTGTTGGCAGTAGCTGCTAATGGTGTTGGAGTAGTAACATCGAATGTAACAGTAGTAACCGAACTGCTATCAATAATATCTCTTTTAGTGTCCTCTTTGATTGTAGGTGTAATTGATTCCTTGTTTTGATTTGTCGAAGGACAAGAGTTTATAGTTTCTGTGGATTCTTCATGTGCACTTTTCATTGGTTTCATAAGATGTTCTGGAGATTGATCTCTTTTAGTTGTTTCCACATTAATTGGTATTTTTAAATTGTCAATTGCGCTAATACCGACTGCCGAAGAGAGTTGAGCATTGGCAAGTGCAGCAGCGGTTTTTTTTTCAGCCCGCAAGTGGAAGTAGTCCATAATGGCAGGTTTTGATCCATCGAGTGTATCTAAATCATCTTCATTGGGAAGATTCTGCTTTACGAACCAATCGTAGGGCACTAGTTGTGCACCATCAACTTCATAACCCCCTTCTGCCATCAAATATAGTAAACCTACAATGAACGAAAATAAAGATGCCTTTCTTTGATTTCTTTCACTGGCGTATTCTTCTCTAGAGAGAACCATCCAACACCTGAGTATGTATTCTTTCATTGTAAGATGAACTCTCTCGTCAAAAGAGGGCGCGGTTTTAACCTCTGTTTTGCTCTTAAACTCTCTAAAGATTGAATAAATGGTAAAATAGTTGGGAGGTGCGAATTGCATCATTTCAGACGACTCCGAATCTTCTCCCTTCAATGATGTCCTCTGTTGGTAAAGAGATTCCTGTGTTTCCCAGTCTTCTCTTTCATCGTCACTTTCTTCTGCTTCTTGTTCTCTATAGTTGGCACAATCTTGTAGATATTGTCTTGTTGCCCTGTCCATGTTCATTTTCCAAGTGACTTTGTGAATTTTGGCAATAGAAACTCGGGGCATTCTGTCCCACAACAAATCATACATGACTCCCTTTACATCGTCCAACACAATTTTGACCATTCTTTTGAGAGACTGAGAGTCTTTGGCAACAGGCCATTTTCTGGCATTGGCAGCCGCCAAATCTTCCATCGTTAGAACCAAGGATCTTCCAGATGAACCCATTCCAGGTTCTTCACATTCATCTTCTCCATTTCCCATACGTCCTATAAAAGGACTTGGTAAGCACTCTGGAGAGGAAATTCCTGGTGTACCCCTAAAAGAAGCCGGGGCACATGGAGTCGATCCTCTATTCATCATGGCTTGTATTCTCAGAGGAGTTGTGTTCAAGGGAGTTCCTCCTTTCATGATGTTCAAGGTGGAAGGATTTTGAATGGGTCTGTCCCGTGGAATCAACATAAACTCTCCATCACTTCCAAAGTGGATAGGAGCTTGTGTGTTGCACTTTGGTGTCGATCGTTTATACAAGGCTATGGGAGATTTTCCGTACCTATCGTTACAACCACTTGATAGCTCTCTTGGATTTACTAACAAAGATGAGGGAGAAACAGGAGAGGAAGATGGAGACGATGGAGATAACAAGGAGTTCGTTTCTCCTTTAGATATAAACCCTGTGTTATGTTTCTTTGAGGTACCAAGAGGAAGAAGAGTGCTGAGAAAGGACTGAATCTCACTTTCTTCTATTTCGTCGGGATACTCAGAAAGAGCATCAATGGTATTGTGTTGTTGACCAAGTGGAATTGCTTCTCTGGATAAACCTCTTTTCTTTCCTTTATCCCTTTCTTCTGCTTCATCCTTTCCGAACATAGTCACTCCTAGAGAAAGGGGGTCTAGGAGTTCCACATGATCAATGTTTTGGCGTGTTAATACAGATGATCTGCTTTGTGTACCTCTTTTCTCAGAAAAGCAACTGCGGGTTGTTATTTCAATTGCAGCACCACTTCCACTTCTGTCTCTAAGCAAGAGTTTTGGTGCAGATCCAATTGAAGTGGATACAGCCCTGGCGTAAGCAGCATTCCTCTTTCTTTTCTGCTGTCTCTCTATCTTTTCTGCATATCCCAAATGCATTGCTTCCTTTTGCTTTCTGGATTGTTCAAGTTCCTTCTCTCTCAGTTTTTTCCGTTCATGTGCTTCGTGTATCTTCCAAAATGTTGTCGTTCCGTTCCACACATTGTGGTAATCATCTAGAGATACAACAATGGCTCCAACCATTATATCAGCTAAGTGGTCGTCCTTTGGTGCACAAAAAAAGAGTGCTTCGAGACTATTTACATGTGAACACCCATATATGTGCGACTTGTCCCTGTCTATCATGTCTTCCATTGCACCAATAACAAACCCTTTTTCTTCCAAAATGGTTCGGTTGTCTTTTGGGTGTTTCTTTGTTGGAGATCGCCCCATTAATTTCTCTATCCTTATCGACTTGAACACGTAAGAGTCCATATCCTCTACACTTTTTGGTGCAGAAAGAGCATCTCCAGTTGAGCCAAATTCACCTTCCTCCTCTCCTTCAAACAAAGATGTTTCCACTAGACCCCGATAATTATAGCCTCTTTTGGAGCCGCGACCATTTCTTGGACTCATGCCATGTTCGCTATTCGAAATAGCAGCTCCTCCCCCACCAATTTCACCAGTAGAGGACTCCAGAGTTGTCATTATGTCTTGAAACTTCTTTTTGGTGTTGGTGTGTGGAACGCAAAATTCGTTGCACACAGACCCCGAAAAGGTACAGCAAAAATCTTTTGCAACATTTGGTTCTACCCATATGCAATCTCCCTCTTCTCGACAATAATGCACGACACCCGAGAGAGTACATCCGTAAAGACCCTTTTTCAGACGAGAAATGTAATTTCTGCAACTTGAACTGCATCTGTGACCTATATCGAACAAAACCAGTCCCTTACTGGCCCTGTTAGCGTACCAACTTCTTACTGCTCCAAACAAGCTATCATATAAAGGTAAATTATGTACATCTTTCCTGCTTCCTCCTCCTGTACGCAATCGATCTGCAATATTAAATTCTTCCAAAATGGTAGTCCAATCAGCATAGTTATCGTTATAACGTGCTTTCTTTGCTCTCTTTTTGCTCTTTGGGGTATGTGACACCACTATACTATGTCTCAAACCACTTGAAGGTCGAACTTTCCCAGAATCACCATCCATCTTAGAGTGTACACGTGATTACTCTTCCTCCAAAGGAAAAAAAAGAGAAAATGTGATACTTACACTACTACAGATGCTATCAGATGCGAGACAAAAAAAAATACCGCAAAGACCGCACTTTATAGAAAAAAAAATGTGTGTATGTGCACAAAAGGAGGGGTTTTTTTTTATATCCTACAATTAATTGCAATTGAATTTGCACTGCTCAAAAGGTGTCGCGATTTATATTTCAACGTGTTTATACTTAAGGAGATTCATCCGAGGAAAGGCAAGTGCAAAAGTGGTCAATATTATGGGAGAAAAGGGCACACTAGAAATGGCCATCAGAGAGGATATGTCTGAGGAAGGTTGTTCGATATTTTCCTTTTTCATAGTTTCGAAAGGGTCTAAATATCCAAACTTCTTGGAAAAGTCTCTCGGTACTTTCGAGAGAAGCTCTTCGATTGTACGGCGTATTGGATTGTTGCTGAATGGACATCTCTTTGCAGTTTGCATCATGAAAATGTATTCTTCCTGTTTGAATGGGAACACGAAAGGAGCGCTCCATGGACTATCCTTTTCCAGAGCATTTTCTTCAGCTTCGTCCTTTACAATCAAGCAGTTCGGAGGAACGAATCCACAAACGGGATGCTCAAGGATAGATCTCTTTGCTGATTCTTGAATTACCATCTTTGGCATTTCTTCTTGAGTAGCACCGGGAGAGCAATTTTGTTGGAAGACAGACTGCCAAAAGGCGAGAAAGTGCACACTGTAGGTATCCTTCCACTTCTTTGTGATGTCAGAAACGCAAACCATATCCGCTGCAATTTCTTCCATACAAGCACGTGCCCGTGGCCAATCAGTAGAAAAGCTTGCCACCAACCGGTCTATTTGGTCTTGGGAAAGTCCAACAGGTAGTCCATCTTCTTTGTGCAACATCCTATCGCACATCTTCAACAGGTTTGCACTACCCTTTCTGAGAGTAAAGGGAGAACTGTGCGAGCTCGTGTATCCAAGTATAGAAAAGCCCACCCTACAATCTCCTTGGGTGTGATTGAAAAGAGGTATTCGAAGCTTACATGAGGATTTACTCTGTTCAACCAGCTCATTCCAAACTATGGAAACCGAAAAACCGGAGGCTTTCTCGCCCTTTGGTATCACGCTCCCAATAGTGGGAGGTACGTCACCACCATCCACTTTTTGTTTTTCCCCCTTGAGTTCTTTCTTTGAAGAGGATTTGGAGTCTCCATTGGCATGATGGCGGTGCTTGCGCTTCTTTTTATGCTTATCCTTCTTCTTTCCCCTTTTTGGATTTTCTTCCTTTGGACCTCCAGTGACAGACTTTGATGAAACCGATGATCTCTTCCTCTTGGATTTGGGAGTAGGGGAAACAGAATCAACCACAGGTTCGCTTGGCACAAGATTCTTTTCTACAACTTCTCTTGGTCTCTTTTTGCTACTCGAAATAGCACTCCCTTTTGTCTTTCTGGGATGTGGCGCAGATGCAGGTGCAGGTGGAGGTGCAGGTGCAGGCCTTTGTTCCAACATCTCTAAAAAGGGAAGAAGTTTTTCAGCATCTTCTATCTCCATAGGAGCTACGAACTCAGAGTTATCGAAATTGTCAACTCTTTTGGGAGCACATTTTTGCTTATCCTTTCCAACAGCGTAACCAAACCTCCAAAGAGGATTTTTGTTATCTCTTCCAACTGCATCAAAATCCACTGGAGTCATAATATTGAAATCGAGTAAAAATTTTGAGGAGCTAACTTCTTTGCTCCGTATTGAATTTTCCAGTTTGGTTCGTATTGCTCCAGCGAGAGCCGCGTTTCTCCCCGTAAGCTGGCCATAGAGTTTACGCTTGGTATTTTCTAAGTCCGCTTCGTCTTCCACAGTGAGAGAACTGTCCAAATGCTTCAAGGGGTTGTTCACGCAAATACCTCTCCTTATTGAGGACTGGAGTTGTTTGTCCTGTTGTTTGAAGAACTGTCGTGATTGAGATGCAATTACAGACGCAGGCGTTGGCTTCAATCGACGCCGCGTGGCATTCTCTGGTACCTTCTTTGAAAGAGAAGATCTCGGTGTTTCGTTCGTAACTGGAAACGCCTCTTTCAGTACAGTTTGAATACCGGAGTCCAAATTGGCAACTCCTTCCAATGCAAGACACACTTCTGTGCTGTAATTGTGTAGATCTGAAACAAGTTTTTCTGCAATAGGAGACGAGGTTGCCAGTTTATATATCTGGTCTCCTGTACTCTTCAGTTTTGCTAAAATGCGCTGCTCTTCTTCTATTCCATGGGAAGGGGCGGGTGTTTCCTTGCCCTTGCTCTTCCTCTTTAGATTTCCTTGCAAGTCGAATATGCAAGCCGGGTTTTCTGAAGAGATGGTGCCTCTAGGTGGAACATAAAACTTTACAGGGAGTGAATCACTCAAACATGTATCAGAGACAGTTTTGTAGAGAGCCCGGATGAATTGTGAAGTATTGGCGATCTTAGAAACCTTCTTGTCATTCTTCTTTTTCTTTTTCTTCTTTTTGTCTTCCCCTCTCCCTTTGGCCCGTTCCTTTTCGGCTTTGTCGCCCTCTTTGGTCTGTTCCTTTTCATCGCTTTTGGGAACATCCAATATACTTTTTAGACCTTCTGGAGTAAACTTTTTGGTAATCAAAAAGCGCAACCTCCCTTCATCAATTTCGTACTCGTCTTCGTCGTCCTCGCTTCCTAATCCGCCGATATCTTCTTCAGATCCAATTGGAACAATGTCAAACTCTTCACTGCATTGCATTTCATCATCATCTCCATCCGCATGAAAGTTTGTGTCCAAAAACTCTTCTTCCTCATCGTTGTCTTGGTCGTCATACTCTTCATCTTCGCTTCCAATATTCGAGTCTACTTTATCTTCACTCTCTGAAAAGAGGTCGATCCCTTCGCTCTCCCCTTCTGAGAGACATATCTCCTGGGTTGGAGGGGGTGACACCAAAATATCCTCTTCTGACCCCGTGTCATCCAAAGAGAGGGAAACTACATCAGTGGTGGCCGATTTCCTCATGGCTCGTCTGGGCAATAGTTTGCCTGGCCCTTTCATTTCTTTTTCCTTTTCACCAGGGGTTTCCTTTTTCGAATTTTGGTCACGGGTGTTCTTTTGAAGAAATTGAAGAAATTCTTCTTCTGCAAGGGAAACATCCTCGATTGAATCTTCTTCCTCGCTGAGTTCTAGTTGACTTATGGACTCCATGCGTTTTGAGCCGTCACATGCATCCTCGTTTTCGTCTGCCATAAGGGACCTGTATTCTACTCCTTCACTGGGAACACTTCCTTGTTTTTGTTGTAGTCCTTCTTCTTTTTGTTCTTTTTGTTCTTTTTTGGAGGAGCGATTTTCAGAACCAACTTTTTGTTGCGACAATCTGCGTTCAAAAACTTTTGTTTTCTTGTCGTCCGAGACCAAAACAATTTCATTTATTGAAGGGGGATCTTCTTCCTCATCCAAACTGCTGTCCTCTCTTCCTGTAGAAGAAATAGATCTTTGGGCTTCCTTGGATGACATAGCAATCAATCGCAGTAGTTTCGTCTGCTTTGGGTCTGTATCAGCTTCTCTGACCATTTCCTCCAATGCAGAAGGTTCAAGAGGTCTGTACTTAGAAGATAGTTTATCCATGGACAATCGACTGGAATGAAAAAACAAAGTGTCGGAACAAAGACTTCAAGAAAAAAAAATTTTTTTTTTGTTGTTGACTGAAAATTGATAATAGTAAAAAAAAATTTCGTTTTTACATAAAGGGGTTTTTTTTGAGGGGAAAATTTTTTTTGAGGTGCAAATGTATATAAATATATATTTTGGGGCATCACACATTTATTTCAATATCTACATCTCTCTCTTCGCCATAGTCAGCGTTAATGACGAGTTCAAATGGTTCTTCAAACTTTGAAGAGGAAGAACGGGGTGTGTGCACTTGTTTCGAATTGCTGTAGGCGCTGTATGCATCTGGACTCACAATCACTTCTACTTCTTCTTCTTCTTCTTTTCCTCCTCCTCGGTGGTCTTTGTATTCAAAATGGCTCGTTGTTCCTACTCCTTTTGGTTGATGTTCATGGCGTCCGTCCAGGAGACCTTGTGTAAGTTTGTCGTAGGAATTTCGTTCCGAGATCTTTTTGGACATAAGGGTTCGCATTACACCGATTTTATAAGAAAGGAATCCAATTTGGACAAGTCCTATCAGGATGAAATATGGGTTCACAAACAGAATCCACCCGGAGGTAAATATGAGTCTCTCCCAGCTTCCATAGAAAAACTGTTCCGAATTGAGGTAGAACAGAGCATCCACATTGATGGACGTATCTTGTGTCACAGTATCTCCCTTCTTTCTCATCCCCACTGAAGAAGGTGACGACGACGATGACGATGTTGTTGCTGTGCTCAAACCTGTTCCCACTCCTATTCCATTACTTGACAATCTATTTTGACCAGTCTGGGCAGCTACCATCCACTGGCGATACATCAACTCGTTTTCTGTGGAACCAATTAGAAACAGCGTACAGAAGAGCGCCGTTTTGATGACCACTACGAAGACAGAAGAATTCATCAAAAGGGATGATTGTGTTCCAAACAACATGGCAGCAATGAGAAATATAGACTCAAAAGCCAATCTCACTACGAACCACTGGTACACATAACTGTGGTACATCGTTATCACGGTCATGACCACACAAGCGTCTGACACCAAGTCATACATTTCAGCATGAAATCTGTTGGCCCACTGCATCTGAACAGAAGAGAATACAATCCAAATAGCCCAAGTCATGCACATACAAACCGAGAGAATGTGACCGTACTGGCCTATCCACGTTCGATTGAACATATACAACACAAAAGCAAGCAAAAGCATAAAGATGATGAAAGGACTCGTGTATATGTCATTCGAGTCGATACATATCATCGAAGTTGCAGAAACTACTACACACGAGCAAATGAGAAAATTCAGTTTTTCTTCTTTAGAAAGCATTAAAGTGGCTCCCATCGTCGGTTCTATTGGCACTATAGTTTCTGTTTCTGTTTCTGATTGTTTTTTGTATTCTCTGGAGGAATTGCCTTGCGGCCAATCGCTTAATTCGGGTATTGTAGGCTCCACCCTTTGTGTTTATGCTTGAGTATGTATATACGCTCACACACGCGCACACACACAACACTAAACAAATGCGCACCGTTATTCGTTGCCGCAGAAGACTCAAAAAAAAAAAGAAGAGCGATTCCAACTTAATTTTTTTTTTATCTCAATTAAAATGGTACAATTAGAGCCTTTTTTTCAAGTTGTCCAAGGCTGCTTATTCTTTTTTTCCAAGCCGCGTCCCTCTCCCCTCCTCTTTTTTGGTTTCCTTCTTTTCATGCAATGGAAGTAGATAGAGTGCATTCTCATCACCACAGCAAACGTTATTCCATGGATAACAGAGGTCGCCTTGATGAAAATGTCAAGAGATTGTTATCTCACCCGCGCAACAGGAACATATTGACTGGAGAAAATGGATGGATATATAAAGATCTTGACGGTACAATTGCCAAGGCCCACGGGATTGGAAAGCTCCTGGAGAACTATTGTGACAACTACAAAAGACCCACTGATAAACAGTTAAAGTCTGTCATTTCAACTTCAAATTGGGTCGATAAAAAGAAAGAAACTGCTGACCGTGTAAAACCTGGAGATTCATGGTCAAGAGCAAGCAAGTTGTACCACAGCTCTGATAACCTCACCGGAAGGAAGTTGGGAAACCTCGTTCATCAAGAATTGTGCCTCTACGCAAGAGCAGAAAACATCGAGGAGTTTCGAAGTTCATGTCCGAGTCCCCATCACTTTACTAGAGCAGTCATCGAAAAATTGGAAGAAAAGAAAATTACCCTCATCTTCGCCGAGTGGGTTGTCTACGATGAATACTTGAAATATATCACTCCTCTCGACCTGGTGGGTGTAAATCACAGGGGAAAATTGACAGTAATTGAAGTAAAAACTGGATATGCAAACGTATTTGGGGGAGCCCGTGCCTCTTTGAAGCATCCCTTCTCCTCATGGCCAAATTCCTATTTGAACCAGGCTCGCCTTCAGTTGTTCATACCTTGTCTCACCCTAAAATATCAATATGGAATCCCCGTGGACTCTGCATGGGTAGTCAATGTCCATTATTCTTCTACCAACTCCCTGTCAAAGCGAATGGAAAAACCTTTGTATCCGAAAAAGTCAGCAACCTCTCGTCGTGGCTTTCTTGAACCTTGTGCTGTTTCCTTCTATGCTTTGCTTCCAGATATGATAACCCAAGGTAAATATATTTATACTACGTTAATAGGACAAGTTGGCATCTGTCGAGACCAGAACTTATTAAAAAAACGGACTCGTCCTATTTCATTGTCCTCTTCTTCTTCATCTTCTTCTACACGCCGTTCCTCTTCGACACGCAGAAGAAGGAGACGAACGAAAAAACGTGTTGCACAACAACACCGCAAGTAAATAAAAAAAAACTTTTTTTTTATGCCCGTTTTCAAAATTTAGGTCCTGCAAGGGTGGGAAGAGGCAAGTTTTGGCTCACCTATTCTACATTATGTAAATCAAAATGTTATTAATAACATTTCTGGTATAAGCAGTCAAAAAAATTTTTTTTTAAAGAAAAATCGACAATCAAATCACCAAAAATCATATTTTGTCATTAACTAAAGATTTCAAATCGCT
>Ga0075321_1000009_pt1 | contig 16766 bp, 16 predicted proteins | sample MayberryNW_Catta_6_FD_120083 | JGI IMG/M metagenome (GOLD analysis project Ga0075321, IMG submission 120083) | Natural and restored wetland microbial communities from the San Francisco Bay, California, USA, that impact long-term carbon... | ecosystem: Environmental > Terrestrial > Soil >... | reverse complement strand
TCACGCGGTACAGGTTGGGGCCGGCTTTCACCAGACCGAACGTTTCGCGCCCTTGCGTGAGCGATCCCACCATCTGGATGGATTCCAGCGGGAACGCTTCGAGCGGCTCCTTGGGTCGGTCGAGATCGGGCTGCTTGCCGCTCGCCGCCGGCGCGGAGCCGGCCGCCGCGGCGACCTCGATGCGGTCCGGCCGGAACGGGTCGACTTCGTTCTCTGCCTGGTAGGGCACCGGCTCATAGGGCCGGACCTGCGGCAGCGGGTCGACCCGCCCGCGCAAGTCCTGCGTCATGTCGTTCAGCTCTTTTTTCAGGTCGCCGTACTTCTCGCCCTCGCAACCCGCCAGAAGAACGACGCACAGCAAGAGGCACAGGCGCGTCATCGCCGTCCCTTGCGCGCGCCGGCCGCCGCCTTGCGCTGCGCTGCCAGTTCGTCTTCGTCGAGGTAGCGGAAGGTTCGCGCCGTGACGTCCATCACCAGGCTGCCGTCCTTGGCGGCCTGGATGGCCACGTCGTTGAGCGTAACGATGCGCGAGAGCTGGCCGACGTCGCTCGCGAACGCGCCCATGTCGTGATACACGCCAACCACTTTCACGGTGATCGGCAGCTCGGCATAGAAATCACGCACGATTTCCTGGCCCGCCGGCTTGAACAGCTCGAATTGCAGGCCCCGGCCCAGGCCCGCCTGGTTGATGTCCACCAGCAGCGCATCCATCTGCGACCTGTTAGGCAGCTGCTTGAGCAGCGCGCCGAACTGCGTGTCGATTTCCCTCAGCTGCTGCTTGTACAGGTCGAGGTTCACGGCCTGCTTCTTCTTGTTCAGGTAATCGAGCTTGTACTTCTGCTCGTTGGACTTGCCCGTCTCCAGCTCCTGGAGCTGGCCCTGCCACAGGCCGAAATAGCCCAGCACCGGCAGTGCCACGACGATGGCAATGAGCACCACCGCCTTCGGGATCACGCTCCACGTGCCGGGGTCGCGCCAGTTGGTGGCCTTGAAGTCTTCCGCAATCTGCTTGAAGTCGATCGCCATCGCCATGCGTCAGCCTTTCTTCGCCGGCGCCTTGACGGCGTCCTTGGGCGCTTCCTTGAGCTGGACGCGCTTGAGCTGCAGATTCATGGTGAACTCCGACAGGCGCTTGCTGCCGACTTTCGCTGCCTTGATCTCGATGAGCTGCGGGCTGCCGAGCCACGGCGAGGACTCGATGTTGCGCATGAGCGTGGAGACGCGCGCGTTGGACTGCGCGTAGCCCTGCAGATTGACCAAGAGGCCCCGCTGCCTGAGCTGGCGCAGGTAGACGCCCTCGGGCATCTGCCGCACCAGCTGATCCAGCAGGTGTACGGTCTGCGCGCGATCGGCCTGCAGAGTCTCGATGATCTGCTTGCGCGCCAGCAGCGCCGCGATCTCGTCCTTCAGCTTCTTGATCTCGGCGATTTCCTTGTCCAGCTTCGAGATTTCGGATCTGAGAAACGCGTTGCGCTGGTCCTGCGTCGAGATCAGGCCCGCGATGTACAGGTAGCCGGCACCGACGACCACCGCGCCGAGCGTGGCGGTCAGTCCGGCGAGCACCGCAAAGTGCTGGCGGCCGCGCTTGCGCCGCTCCTCGCGGTGCGGCAGCAGGTTGATGCGCACGTTCATGGGTCGAACCTGCGCATGGCCAGGCCGCAGGCCACGATCAGCGATGGGGCGTCGACCATGAGCTTCTTCATCTGAATGCGCGGCGAAGCCTGCATGGCGGCGAACGGATTAGCCACCATCGCGGGTACCTGCGTGCGCGTCTGCACCACCTCGTCCATGCCCGGGATGACCGCCGAGCCGCCGGCGAGCAGGATCTGGTCCACGCTGTGGTACTGCGTGGAGGTGAAGAAGAACTGCAGCGCGCGCTGCACTTCCATCGACAGGTTCTCCATGAACGGCCGCAGGACCTCGGTTTCGAAATCGTCGGGCAGCCCGCCCGAGCGCTTGGCGCTTTCCGCCTCCTCCACGCTCATGCCATAGCGGGCGACGATATCCTGGGTGAGCTGATTGCCGCCGAACGCCTGCTCGCGCGAATACACGGACTGGTCGTTGCGCATCACGCTCACGTTCATCACGTTGGCGCCGATGTCGACGATGGCGACGTTCAGGTCCTTGCCGCCGCCGGGCAGCTGCTGCACCACCAGCGCCAGCGCCGCCTGTTGCGCGAACGACTCGATGTCCATCACCGCCGGCTTCAGGCCGGCCGATTCCGCGACCGCGACGCGGTCCTCGACCTTTTCCTTGCGCGTGGCAGCGATCATGACTTCCTGCTCGTCGGCCGACGTGGGCGAAGGCCCGACCACCTGGAAATCGAGATTGACCTCCTCGAGCGCGAACGGGATGTACTGGTTGGCTTCCGACTCGACCTGGACCTCGAGCTCGTTCTCGCGCAGGCTCGCGGGGACGATGATCTTCTTGGTGATCACGGCGCCCGTGGGCACCGCCATGGCGACGTGCTTGGCCCGCGTGCCGAGTCGCTTGTAGCCCCGTTTGACCGCTTCCACCACCAGCTCCAGGTTGCTGATGTTGCCGTCCACGGTCGCATCGCGCGGCAGCGGCTCGATCACGTAGCGCTCCACGCGATAGGCCCCTCTGCCCGCCTCCACGATCTCGAGCATCTTCACCGACGATGAGCTGATGTCCAGCCCGAACAACGGCGGCGCCTTCGGGCTGAAAATATCCAGTTGCATCGTTATTTCCCTTTTTGTATCGGCCCTTAGGCACGATACGTAGAATTTGCGTTAAATGCTAGCAACAACTACCCCCCGTGTCTAGCGAATCCGTCACCCTCCGGGGGAGGGCTATAATGCCCCCGAATTTCCACCCCAGCAACTGCGGCAGCACTCCTGCCGCGATGAACGTCTAACCCTTGATGTGGCTTCGTTTTTTGACGTTTCCGCTGGCCCTTTTTGCGGGCCTGCTGGCGGCCGGCCTGTTCGTCGCGGGGCTGGTGGTCGCGCTCGCCTACCCGAACCTCCCGGGGCTGGACACGCTCACGGACTACCAGCCCAAGGTTCCCCTGCGCGTGTACACCGTCGAGGGCGAGCTGATCGGTGAGTTCGGCGAGGAACGCCGGGTTCTGGTCGACATCAAGGACGTCCCGCCGGCGCTGATCAACGCCATCGTCGCGGCCGAAGACGAGCGCTTCTACCAGCATTCGGGCATCGACTACATCGGCGTGGCGCGCGCGGCGTACGCCAATCTGCTGACGGGCGGGCGCCGGCAGGGCGCGAGCACGATCACGATGCAGGTGGCGCGAAATTTCTTCCTGTCGTCCGAGAAGACGCTCACCCGCAAGCTCTACGAGGTGCTGCTCGCGCTCAAGATCGAGCGCAATCTCGCCAAGGACCAGATCCTCGGCCTGTACATCAACCAGATCTACCTCGGGCAGCGTGCCTACGGCTTCGCCTCCGCCGCGCGCACGTACTTCGGCAAACCGCTGGACAAGCTCACCCTCGCCGAGGCGGCCATGCTGGCCGCGTTGCCGAAGGCGCCGTCGAGCTACAACCCGATTGCCAATCCGCAGCGCGCGAAGCAGCGCCAGATGTACGTGCTGCGGCGCATGCGCGAGCTGGGCTACATCACGGCGGACGAATTCGAGAGCGCGGCCGCGGCGCCCATCGTCACGCACAAGACGGCGGAAAGGTACCCCGTGCGCGCGGAGTACGTCGCCGAGATGGTCCGCCAGGCGGTCTACGAGCAGTTTCCGGAGGATGCCTACAGCCGCGGTTTCCGCGTCTACACGACGATCCGCAAGGCCGACCAGGAGGCGGCGGTGGAGGCGCTGCGCAACGGCCTGATGGAGTACGACCGGCGCTGGGGCTATCGCGGGCCCGAGGCCTTCGTCGAGCTCGCCGCCGACGCCGACGAGGCGGACTTCGAAGAGGCGCTCGCCGAGCGCGAGGACGACGACGACCTGCGCGTAGCGCTGGTGACGCAGGTTTCGCGGCGCGAAGTGAAGGCGGTCCTAAAGAACGGCGCGTCCGTGAGTATCAGCGGCGACGGTCTGCGCTTCGCCGCGCCATCGCTGCAGCGCGCGCCCGCGCAACGCCGCATCCGGCGCGGGGCGATCGTGCGCGTGCGCGAGCAGGGCGCGAATCGCTGGGAGATCGTTCAGGTGCCGGAGGCCGAGGCCGCGTTCATCTCCATGGACCCGGGCGACGGCGCAATCCGCGCGCTGGTCGGCGGGTTCCAGTTCTACCGCAACAAGTTCAACCACGTCACGCAGGCCTGGCGCCAGCCCGGCTCGGCCTTAAAGCCGTTCATCTACTCGGCGGCGCTCGAGCGTGGCTTCACGGCGGCCACCGTGGTGCCCGACGCGCCGATCGCCATCGAAGCCGACGTGACGGGCAGCCAGCGCTGGGAGCCGCAGAACTTCGACGGCAAGTTCGAGGGTCCGATGACCATGCGCGCCGCGCTGGTGAAATCCAAGAACATGGTGTCGATCCGCATCCTCGACGCGATCGGCGTCAAGTACGCGCAGGACTACATCACGCGCTTCGGGTTCGATGGCGAGCGCCATCCCCCCTACCTGACCATGGCACTCGGCTCGGGCACCGTCACGCCCTGGCAGATGGCGCGCGCCTACGCCGTGTTCGCCAACGGCGGCTACCTGGTGCAGCCCTACTTCATCCAGAAGATCGTCGATGATCGCGGAAATCCGCTGGGCGTCGCGCGCCCGCAGCGCGCCGGGGACGAATCGCTGCGCGTCATCGACACGCGCAATGCCTTCATCATGGACAGCCTGATGCAGGACGTCGCGCGCGTGGGTACCGCAGCACGCGCCGCGAGCCTCGGCCGCAAGGACGTGGCGGGCAAGACCGGCACGACGAATGAATTCATCGACGCCTGGTTCGCCGGCTACCTGCCGACGCTCGTTGGCGTGTCCTGGGTCGGTTACGACCAGCCGCGCTCGCTCGGCAGGAACCAGACCGGCGGCCTGGTGGCGCTGCCGATCTGGGTCGGCTACATGGGGAAAGTGCAGAAAGACGTGCCGGCGATGCGGCGCATCGTTCCCGACGGAGTGGTCACCGCGGACACCTTCTCTCTTGATCCCGGCATGCAGGGCGAGGCCAAGCACCTGCCCGAGTATTTCTACCGGGAATTCGTGCCGAAAGACGATTCGCCGCCCTTCCCGCTGCTGCCGGTCTATGTCCCGCCGTCCGAAGCGTCATCGGTACCCGCGAGCCCCGGCGCGCCGGGCGCGCCGCTGCAACCGGGATTGCCGCCACAGCCGGTTTTTCCACCCCAACCACTCCAGCCGGCACCCGTGGCGCCGGCGCCTCAGCCTTCGGGTTAGCCCGGGGACAGGATGACGGCCGTTCCGCTGTGCGCCGAAACCAGGCGCGACAGCGCTGCGAACAGTTCCGTGCCCTCGCGCGTGTCGCGCCACACGCCGTCCGTATGGCGGAAGTGGAAGCCGCCCGTTTTCGCCGCGACCCAGATTTCGCGCGCGGGCACATGGCGGTTGACGACGATCTTCGCGCCATCAGCGAACTCGACCTCCACCACGCCCGCGCCCTTGGCGAGCACGTCAACGTCGAGCTCGACCCGGTCGAGCGCGTGTTGCACGCTTTCCAGCGTGGCGTCGGCGAGCGACTCGAATTCCTCATCCGTCATGCGCGGGTTCCCTGATAACATGGTCATTTTAGCCGCCGCCGGATGCGTTCTCTCGCCCTCATGGCCGCCGCCGCGCTGCTGGCCGCGGCCTGCGGCCAGCGCGGACCGCTGTACCTGCGCGACCAGCCTCCCCCCGGCGTAACCCCGCCCAAGGCAGAGCCCTACCAGCCGGTGCCGTATCCCGCGGACACCGAGCGGGCGACCGACAAGAAGTAACACCCCATGGATTTCGCGTACCGCGACGGCGCGCTGTCCGCCGAACAGGTACCGTTCGAGGAGATCGCGCGGCGCTTCGGCACGCCGTGCTTCGTGTACTCGCGCGCCGCGATCGAGCGCAACTACCGGGAATGCGCGCAGGCGCTCGCTGGGCGCAGGGCGCTCGTCGCCTACTCCGTAAAGGCCAACTCCAACCTCGCGGTCCTCGCGCTGCTGGCGCGGCTCGGCGCGGGGTTCGACATCGTCTCGGGCGGCGAGCTCGCCCGCGTGCTCGCGGCCGGCGGCGACCCGCGCAAGGTGCTGTTCTCGGGCATCGGCAAGAGCGAGCACGAGATCGCGCAGGCGCTCGAGGCGGACATCCTCTGCCTGAACGTCGAGTCCGAGGCGGAGCTCGAGCGCGTTGACGCCGTGGCGAGGCGCATCGCCAGGCGCGCGCCGATCGCCCTGCGCATCAATCCCGGTATCGATGCGCGCACCCACCCCTATATCTCCACGGGCCTGCGCCAGAGCAAGTTCGGTGTTCCCGCCGCCGACGCCGAGCGCCTGTACCTCGAGGCGGCGCGTCGCGCGCACCTGCACCCGATCGGCATCGGCTGCCATATCGGCTCGCTGCTCGCCGATCCCGCGCCCTGGGTCGAGGCTGCCGGACGCGTGGCGGAGATCGCAGATCGCCTCGGGCGCGCGGGCATCGCGCTCAGCCACATCGATCTGGGCGGCGGCATCGGCATCCGCTATCGGGACGAAGCGCAGCGCCCGGTCGGCGAATTCATCGCCGGCGCACTGCGTGCACTTGGCGCACGCGGGCAGACGCTGATCGTCGATCCGGGCCGCTCCATTGTCGGCAATGCCGGCGTGCTGCTCACGCGCATCGAGTACGTGAAGCCGGGGGCGGCGAAGAACTTCCTGGTCGTGGACGCGGCCATGAACGACTTGCTGCGACCCGCGCTCTATGGCGCCTGGCACGAAGTGCGGGCGGTGCGCGAACGCCGGGCGGGCGCCGCCGAAGCCCTCTACGACGTCGTCGGGCCGGTATGCGAAAGCGCCGACTTCCTGGCCAAGGATCGCGTGCTGGCCGTGCAGCAGGGCGACCTGCTGGCGCTGATGTCGGCGGGCGCCTACGGCATGAGCATGAGCTCGAACTACAACACGCGGCCGCGGGCCGCCGAGGTGCTGGTCGACGGCGCGCAAGCGCATCTCGTGCGCCGGCGCGAGCGCGCCGAGGACTTGTACACTGGCGAGTCGATTCCCCAATGGTGATCGCTTGAGCAACGGGCGCAAGGCACTTGCCGCGGGAACGGCCTTGCTGGTCGCGGTGGCCGCGGCGGCGGTCCTGTATTTCACGCATGACAGCGGCGCGCGGGAGAGTCCCGCCGCGCGCGTGCCGCCTGCGGTGCCGGTTTCCGTCGCACCCGCGGTGCAGCGCAACCTGCCTTTCCGGATCGCCGCGATCGGCAACGTGGAAGCATTCTCGACCGTGGCGGTCAAGGCGCGCGTCGACGGCCAGATCGTCGCCGTGAATTTCCGCCAGGGCCAACAGGTCAAGCGCGGCGAGGTGCTCTTTCGCATCGACCCGCGACCCTTCGAAGCGGCCCTGAAGCAGGCCGAGGCCAACGCGCTGCGCGACGCCGCGGCACGGGGCCAGGCGCGCTCGCAGGAGCGGCGCTACCAGGAGCTGCTGGAGAAGAACTTCGTCTCGCACGAAGCCTACGCGCAGATCGTGACCAACGCGCAGACCGCCAAAGCCGTCGCCGCGGCCAGCCGCGCGGCGCTGGAGAACGCGCGGCTCAACCTGGAGTACTGCACCATCAAGTCGCCGATCGACGGCTTCGTCGGGCGCGTGCTGCTGCAGGCGGGAAACCTGGTCAAGGCCAACGACGTCAATGCGCTGGTCGTCATCAACCAGGTCGAGCCGATCTACGTGAGCTTCTCGGTTCCGGAGGAGCAGCTGCCGGCGATCCGCAAGCACATGGCGCGGGGCCCGCTTCCGGTCGAGGCCACGGCGACCGGCGCTGAGCAGCCGCTGGCCGAGGGCAGCCTGGTGTTCGTCGACAACGCGGTCGACCCGGCGACCGGCACGATCCGCCTGCGCGCCAGCTTCGACAACCGCGATCTCGCCCTGTGGCCCGGGCAGTTCGTCAACGTGCAGCTGCAGCTCTACGACCAGATGAATGCCATCCTGGTGCCCGCGGGCGCGGTGCAGACGGGGCCCGAGGGGCAGTACCTCTATGTGATCAAGCCCGATGCCACGGTGCAGTTGCGCCCGGTGACGGTGGAGCGAAGCGAGGGTGATCTCGCCGTCGTCAAAGGGGTCGCGGCGGGTGAGCGCGTGGTCACCGGCGGCGCGCTGCGCCTGGTCCCGGGTATCAAGGTTCGCATCAGCGGACAGGCGCAGGGGTCGTGAACCTCTCCGAGATATTCGTACGCCGCCCGGTGATGACGGTGCTGGTGATGGCCGGCATCCTGATTTTCGGCATCGTCGGCTACCGGCTGCTGCCGGTGAGCTCGCTGCCCAACGTCGACTTTCCGACCATCCAGGTGCGGGCCGAGTTGCCCGGCGCGAGCCCGGAAACGATGGCCTCCGCGGTGGCGACGCCGCTCGAGAAGCAGTTCTCGACGATCGCCGGCATCGACTCGATGTACTCCGAGAGCGGCCAGGGCACGACGCAGATCACGTTGCAATTCGCGCTCGACCGCGACATCGACGCCGCGGCGCAGGACGTGAACTCGGCGATCGCGGCCACCGCGCGCCAGCTGCCGGCCGCGATGCCGGCGCCGCCGTCGTTCCGCAAGGTCAACCCCGGCGATTTCGCGGTGTTCTACCTCGCGCTCAGCTCGGACACGCTGCCGCTGTCGACCGTGGACGAGTACGCCGAGACCTTCCTCGCGCAGCGCATCTCGACGATCAGCGGCGTCGCGCAGGTGCAGGTGTTCGGGCAGCAGAAATACGCGGTGCGCGTGCAGGTCGACCCCAACAGGCTCGCCGCGCGCGGCATCGGCATCAACGAGGTGCAGCAGGCGGTCGCGCAGGCCAACGTCAACCTGCCCACCGGGACGCTGTACGGCAAGGAGCGGCTGTTCGCGGTCCAGGCGAACGGGCAGTTGTTCGACGCCGCCGCCTTCGGCCGCGTCATCGTCACCTATCGCGGCGGAGCGCCGATCCACCTCGAGCAGCTCGGCCGCGTGATCGACAGCGTGCAAAGCGACAAGGTGGCCGCCTGGTACAAGGACCGGCGCGGCATCGTGCTCGCGATCTACCGCCAGCCGGGCACCAACACCATCCAGGTGGTCGACGCGGTGAAAAAGCTGATGCCGACGTTCCGATCCGAGATGCCCGCGGGCATCGGCATGGAGGTGCTGTTCGACCGCACCGTCGTCATCCGCCAGTCGGTCGACGAGGTGCAGTTCGCGCTGCTGCTCGCGCTTGCACTGGTGGTCATGGTGATCTTCCTGTTCCTGCGCAACATCCCCGCCACCCTCATTCCCAGCGTCGCCCTGCCGATGTCCATCGTCGGCACGTTCGCGGCGATGTATGCCCTCGGCTACAGCCTGGACAACATCTCGCTGATCGCGCTCACGCTGTGCGTCGGCTTCGTGGTCGACGACGCGATCGTGATGCTGGAGAACATCTCGCGCCACATGGAAGCCGGCAAGAGCCGCCTGCAGGCCACGCTCGACGGCTCGAGGGAGATCTCGTTCACCATCCTGTCGATGACGCTGTCCCTCGCGGCGGTATTCATCCCGGTGTTCTTCATGGGCGGCATCATCGGCCGGCTGCTGCACGAGTTCGCCGTCGTGATCATCGTCGCGGTGCTGATCTCGGGGTTCGTCTCGCTCACCCTGACGCCGATGATGTGCGCGCGCATCCTGCGGCCGGAGCACGAGCGCAGCCACGGGCGCCTGTACCGCCTCTCGGAGCTGGGCTTCGAGGGGCTGCGCCGCGCCTACCAGCGGACGCTGGACTGGTGCCTGGCGCACGCGCGCGTGGTGCTGATGGCGTTCTTCGCCATCACGATCGCCACTGGAATCATGTTCGCGCGCATGCCCAAGGGCTTTCTGCCGACCGAAGACACGGGACAGTTGTTCTGCTTCACCGAGGCGGCGCAGGACATCTCGTTTGACGCCATGGCCGGCCTGCAGAGGCAGGTCGCAGAGATCGTGCGCAGCAACCCCAACGTGCACGGCGTGATGTCGTTCATCGGCGCGGGGGGCAACAACCCGTCGCTCAATCGCGGGCGCCTGTTCATCACGCTCAAGCCGCACGCCGAGCGAGTGTCCGCCGACGAGGTGGTCCGGCAATTGCGGCCCAGGCTTTCGCAGCTGGTGGGCGTCAAGGCCTTCATCCAGAACATCCCCACCATCCGCATCGGCCAGCTCACCAAGAGCCCCTACCAGTACGTGCTGCGCGGAGCGAGCACCGGGGAGTTGTACCACTGGGTGCCGATCATCGAGGGGCGTCTGAAGTCGATCCCGAAGCTGGTGGACGTCTCGAGCGACCTGCAGATCCACCAGCCGCAGGTGCGGGTCGACATCGATCGCGCCAAGGCGTCGGCGCTCGGCGTGTCGGCACAGCAGCTCGAGGTCGCGCTCGGCTCGGCGTATGGCTCGCAGCAGGTCTCGACGATCTACACGGCGTCCAACCAGTACTGGGTGATCCTGGAAGTGGAGCCGCGCTACCAGAGCGGGCCCGCGGCGTTGCCGATGCTGTATCTGCGCTCCAGCAGCGGCGCGCTGGTGCCTCTGGATGCCGTCGCCAGGCTTTCCTATGGGGTCGGCCCGCTCACCGTGAGCCACCAGGGCCAGCTGCCCTCGGTCACCATCTCCTTCGACCTGAGGCCGGGCGTGGCGCTGTCCGAAGCCATCGAGTCCATCCGTGACGCCACGCGCGACCTGCAGGTGCCCGCGACCCTCAACGCGAGCTTCTCCGGCACGGCGCAGGCGTTCCAGGACTCCCTGCAGGGCATGGGCATCCTGCTCGGGCTGGCCATCCTCGTCATCTACCTGGTGCTCGGCATCCTGTACGAAAGCTTCATCCACCCGTTGACGATCCTGTCGGGCCTGCCGACCGCGGCGCTCGGGGCGCTGCTCACACTGCGCCTCTTCGGCATCGAGCTCAACATGTACGCCTTCGTCGGCATGATCATGCTGATCGGCATCGTGAAGAAGAACGCCATCATGATGATCGATTTCGCGATCGAGGCGCGGCGCCGCGACGGCAAGGCGCCGCACGCCGCGATCCGCGAGGCCTGCCTGGTGCGCTTCCGGCCGATCATGATGACCACCATGGCGGCGCTGATGGGCAGCCTGCCGATCGCGCTGGCCTACGGCGTGGGCGGCGACGCGCGCCAGCCGCTCGGCCTGGCGGTGGTCGGCGGGCTGCTGCTGTCGCAGGTGCTGACTCTCTACATCACCCCCGTCATTTACCTATACTTCGAGCAGTTGCAGGGGTGGCTGGCGCGGCGGCGTCGGCCGCGGGCGGACGGAACCGCACTGATTTCCAACCAAGGACGGACTTGAACGAAACCCGCAATCTCGCCGTATTCTGCGATTTCGAGAACATCGCCCTCGGGGTGCGCGACGCGAAGTACGACAAGTTCGACATCGGGCGCGTGCTGGAGAAGCTCCTGCTCAAGGGTTCCATCGTGGTGAAGAAGGCCTATTGCGACTGGGACCGCTACAAGGAATTCAAGACGCCGATGCACGCCGCGGCCTTCGAGCTGATCGAGATCCCGCACCGCAGCCAGTCGGGAAAGAATTCGGCCGACATCCGCATGGTGGTGGACGCGCTCGACCTCTGCTACACGAAAGAGCACGTCGACACGTTCGTCGTGGTCAGCGGCGACTCCGATTTCTCGCCTCTGGTATCCAAGCTGCGCGAGAACGCGAAGAATGTGATCGGCGTCGGCGTCAAGAATTCCTCCTCCGATCTGCTGATCTCCAACTGCGACGAGTTCATCTACTACGACGACCTGGTGCGCGAGGATGAGGCCAAGCGCCGCGCGGCGAAGAAGCGCCGCGAAGCGCGCCCCGCCGGCGCGCCGAAGGAAGCCGCGCCGAGCGATGACAAGAAGCAGGAAGCCTTCGACCTGGTGATCGAGACCCTGCAGGCGCTGGTCGCCGAACGCGGCGAGGGCGAGAGAATCTGGGGCTCGATGGTGAAGCAGGCGCTGAAGCGCCGCAAACCCGGGTTCAACGAGTCGTATTACGGCTTCAAGGCCTTTTCGGATCTGCTCGAAGAGCTGCAAAACCGCCGGCTGGTCGCGCTCGAGCGCGACGAGAAATCGGGCGGCTATCTCATCCGGCCGGCGAGCGGCGGCTAGGTCGGCTCAGGGATTGAGCTGGCGGTAGGTGGCGTTGGCGAGCCTGAGCAGCTCGTCTCGATCGAGATCGGCGGAAGACAGCGCGTAGCCGAACTTGCGGTCGATCCAGTAGAACACGCGCACGTTGCCTTCGCGCGCAAAGCGGAACGCAGTCTCGCGTTGGTCGGGGCCCTCGGTACGCACGTAAAGCGTTACGCGGCGTCCGGGCGCGCTCTGGTACATGAACTGCGCGACCGGGCCGGGATCGCTCGGCAGCAGGCGCCCGCCCACCAGTGTCATGCCTTCGGACTCGAGCCGCGGTGCGCGCACCTCGGCGCCGAGCCGCTTCGACAGCCAGGCCACCAGGTGCTGCTCCTGGTCCGCGCCCACCTCCACCGGATGGCGCACTTCCGGCGCGTAGGTGGCGTGCGCCAGCGCGGCGCGGTGCGCCAGCCCCGGAATTTGCGGCCGCGCCTCCGGCACGGAGGCGCGCTGCGCGCGCAGCTCCCAGCCCGCGACGCCGCCCACCGCCGCGCCGAGCACGAGCCATGCGGCGACCGCGGCCGCCGCGCGCCACCGCGTCCGGCGCAGCGCCGCGCCTTGCAGGCGCTCGGGCACCGGCTCGTCGAGCACCGGGCCGTAGCACGCACGCAGCTGCTCGTTCAGGCTGCGATACGCAGCGGCGCGCTCGGCCGCCTCGGGATGCGCGGCCAGCCACGCGTCCACTTCCGCGCGCCGCGCGTCGGCCAGCCGCCTGTCCGCCCAGGCTTGCAGTTCGTCTTCGCCGACCGAATATTCCGTTCCGCTCATTTCACCACTTGCAGCTTGGCGCCGCCCTTTCCTTGCATCAACGTACGTACCTTCTCCCGCGCCCGCGCCAGTCGCGACATCACGGTGCCGATCGGAATGCCGAGCACGCGCGCGGTCTCCTCGTAGCTCAGGTCCTCGAGCGCCACCAGCAGCAGTACCTCGCGCTGTGCCGCGGGCAGCGCGCCGACGGCGCGCGCCAGATCCCGCACCAGCAGGGAATCCCCCTGCACCGCACGCTGCGCGAGCTCCGGCATCTCGTCGTCGAGCATCGTCGTCGGCCGCGCGGCACGCACCTGATTGACATGCACGTTGTGCATGACCGTGAACAGCCACGCCCGCAGGTCCGTGCCATGCCGGTAAAGATGCAGCTTCGACCAGGCGCGCTCGAGCGTGTCCTGCACCAGGTCGTCGGCCGCGGCACGCTCGCCGACGAGGGCCCGCGCGTAGCGCCGCAGGCGCGGGATCAACGCAACGAGGCTCGCAACATCGCTCATCGGTCAGAACAGTGCGCCGGCCCGTGCTATTCCGTCAACAGGCGTGGGCGCTCAACGCGCCTCCGCGGCGACCGGCGGGAGGCTGCGCAGATAGGCGATCACGGCGGCCAGGTCCTGCGGCGTCAACCGGCTGGTGGTGTTGCGGATCACTTCTCCCATGGTGTCGCCGACCACGTCGCCATCCGGGGTCAGGCCGAAGGCGAGAAGATCCTTCAGCTCGGCATCGCTCCATTTCTTCAGTCCGACCGGAGTCAGGTTGGGCGCGCCGCCGCCATCCGGCAGCTTGGTGCCGGCGAACGCACGGCCGCGATCGGGCCCGCCCAGCCAGTTGCGCGGCGTATGGCATTCGCCGCAATGGCCCAGGGCGTTGACGAGGTAGGCGCCGCGATTCTGCGCCGGCGTGCGCCCCGCCTCGGCAACGAAGGGGCCCGGCGAGAAATAGAGCGTCTTCCATGAACCGATCAAGGTGCGCCAGTTGAAGGGAAACCGCAGGTCGTGCGCGCGGCTGGGTTTATCGCTCGGCGGCAGGCTGCGCAGGAAGGCCCACAGGTCGCGGATGTCGGCATCGGTGATCTTCGTGAACGAGGTGTAGGGAAAGGCGGGAAAGTAATGCGCCTCGTCGGGGCGGATTCCCTCGCGCAGCGCGCGGTGGAAATCCGCTTCGCGCCACCGGCCGATGCCCGCGCCCGGGTGCGGCGTGATGTTCGGGCCGTAGAACGTCCCGAAAGGCGTCTTCAGCTCGCGGCCGCCGGCGTACGGGGCCGCGCCCCGTTTGGCCTCGGTGTGACAGCCCACGCAGCCTCCGGCCTTCGCCAGGTACGCGCCGCGCGCGGCGTCGCCCTGCGCATCCGCCGGCGCGGCGAGCGCGCCCAAGGACACGGCAAGAAGGAAAAGCCCCGCCCAGGCGGGACCTCCCGTTACGCACAAGCGCGCGCTATTGCTTCTCGCGGAAATCGTCGTGGCAGCCGCCACAGGACTTGCCGACGGCGGCGATTTGCGCCTTCACCGCGCCTTCGTCACCGCTCCTGCTGACGGCGACCAGCTTGGAAGCCTCGTTTTCCAGCCGGTTCGCGGCCTGCTTGAATGCTGCGCTCTTTTCATAAACGGCCGGCAGCGCCCGGCTCTTTTCGCTGCGCGTGCTGGGGTCGAAACCGTCCCAGGCCATGCGGCTCAGGTTGTCGAGAAAACCCGCATTGCGCTGGGCCACCTCGGCGCGGTAGGGGGCCTTGCCCTGCGCCATCGCAGCAAGGGGGCCGAAGTACTTGCCCTGCAGCGTCATCACGGCCTGACGCTGTTTCACGAGCACTTCCGGCTTCGCCTGCGCGAGCGCATCCTGCGCCACAGCAAGCCCCAATGCGATACCCATACCCGCCGTCAGCATTTTCATCTTCGGGATCTCCTCAAGTTGGACCGACTGGGGGCAAACAGCATGGCGCCCGGTTTATTTCCCCCGGGGGCCTAGCGCAGGCCCGCTGCGTACTCGGCAACCGCCTTGATCTCCTCGTCGCTCATGCGTCCGGCGATGTCCCGCATCATGCCGTTCGGATCGTTGGCGCGGGCGCCCGCGCGGAACGCCTTGAGCTGCCCTTCGAGGTATTGCGCGAACTGCCCGGAAAGCCGCGGATACATGCCCGGAATTCCCGCACCCCCGGGGCCGTGACAGCCGGCGCAGGCCACAACGTGCTTCTCGGCGTCGCCGCCGCGCCATATCTGCTGGCCGAGCGCGGCCAGCTGCTTGTCGCTCGCCGCCGCCGGGCGCAGGTCCTGAGAGGCGAAGTGGTCCGCGACGGCGCGCATGTCGGTCTCCGAGAGGCCGGCTACCATCGCCGACATCACCGCGTTTTCCCGGGCAGCTTTCATGCCGCCTTGCCCCTTGAAGTTGCCGAGCTGCTTGAAAAGGTAATCCGCGTGCTGGCTCGCGAGCTTCGGATTGGCGGGCGCGGCGCTGTTGCCATCGGCGCCGTGGCAGGCGGCGCACACCTGCTTCGCGATTTCCGCGCCCTTGTCGGGATCGGGCCTGGCGGCGCCCTGCGCTCCGGCCGGCGCGGCCCACAGCAATCCCATGGCGGCCAGCGCCGACAACAAGCGGTTCATTCTGCAGCTCCGTGGAAGCGGTAGGAAACGCCTCATTTTATTAGAATTTCAGGCATGCCGGAATCCAGCACCGCGTTTTCCCGCGTGGAATTCCTCGTTTCGGCGGGAATCACCGGCGGCCTGCCGCCACCGGACGCGCCCGAGCTGGCATTTGCCGGTCGCTCGAACGTCGGCAAGTCGAGCGCCATCAACGCGCTCGCGCAGCGCAGGCGACTCGCATTCGTTTCGAAGACACCCGGGCGCACGCAGACCATCAATTTTTTCGATCTCGGCGGCCGCGGGCGACTCGTCGACTTGCCGGGCTACGGTTATGCGCGCGTGCCGCAAGCCGTTCGCGCGCAGTGGGATCAACTGGTGGGCGGGTACCTTGAATCGCGCGATGCGCTCGCGGGGGTCGTCGTGCTGGTCGATGCGCGGCGTCCATTTACGCCGCACGACGAGCATCTGCTCGCGTGGTTGCGCCCGGCCGGCCGGCGGCTGCTGGTGCTGCTCGCAAAGAGCGACAAGCTTGCGCGCAGCGCGCGCGACGCTACCCTGCAGCGGGCGCGTGACCGCCTGCGACGGAGCGACCCGGAGGCGCAGATGCTCCTCTTTTCCAGCCACAGCGGCGAAGGCGTCGAGCAGGCGCGCGCGCTGCTCGAAGACTGGCTTCGGGCGGCGCGCGACGAATAAAAGAACCCCCGGTAAAGGGGATATAAACCGGGGGCAAAACGCCTTAATTAGGATTAAGGCAACCCGCTCAGGGAGGAGAAGCGGGAGACGATCAAGTCGTCTGGAGGTAAGATTGCCGGCGGCGCGGAAAGTTCCGCGGTTCGAAACTTCCAGAAGAATCAGCACCATGAAGACTTACGGACGGTTCCCGGCGGTGCGCATGCGGCGCATGCGGCGCGACGACTTCTCACGGCGCCTGATGCGCGAAACGGTGCTCAGCGCGAACGACCTGATCTATCCGGTGTTCGTCATCGAGGGGAAAAACCGCGCTGAGAAAGTGGCCTCGATGCCCGGCGTCGAGCGCATGACGGTGGATCGGCTCCTGGCCGTCGCGGCGACGTGCGTCAAGTTGCGCGTCCCGGTGCTGGCCCTGTTTCCGGTCGTAGAGCAAAAGCTGAAGACACTCGACGGACGCGAGGCCTACAACCCCAAGGGGCTGGTGCCGCGCGCCGTCGCCGCGCTGAAGAAGCGCTTTCCGCAGCTCGGCGTCATGACCGACGTCGCGCTCGACCCG
>Ga0075321_1000008_pt1 | contig 17317 bp, 14 predicted proteins | sample MayberryNW_Catta_6_FD_120083 | JGI IMG/M metagenome (GOLD analysis project Ga0075321, IMG submission 120083) | Natural and restored wetland microbial communities from the San Francisco Bay, California, USA, that impact long-term carbon... | ecosystem: Environmental > Terrestrial > Soil >... | reverse complement strand
CGATGAATGGGTCAGGACTGATGTTGCGCGTTACTTTGTCCAGATTTTTGATGCCACGCTTGCCAATTATGTTGGAGAAAATCCGGGATTTTGTGTTTTCAACGAAACCTGCGGCGATGCCCTGGTCATGGAGCACAATGGTGACCTGTTCTCATGCGATCATTTTGTATATCCTGAATATTACCTTGGAAATATAAATGAAACTCCTCTGGCAGAACTTGTTAAACAGCAGAAGCAGTTTGATTTTGGCATCGACAAGCGCAACTCCCTGCCGCGTCAGTGCCTCAGATGTAAAGTCAGGTATGCCTGTCACGGAGAATGTCCCAAACACCGTTTCCTCTCAACTCCGGAGGGGGAGTCCGGCCTGAATTACCTGTGTGAAGGGTACCGTATGTTTTTTGGGCATGTGGAGCCATACATGGAATACATGGCAGGTGAACTCAAAAACAAACGGCCGCCGGCCAACGTAATGAGCTGGATAAAGAACAGGGAAACCCAGGTAGTAAAAAGAGATATTCCTGACAGGAATTCACCCTGCCCCTGCGGGAGCGGTAAAAAGTTCAAGAACTGCTGCGCCGGAAAACCCATGTACATTTAGACCGCTTTATCTGCACGTACCTGTACCTTATTCCCGGAAAGAAATCCACACAACTACCCTTAATACCATTTACTTTACAAAACAGAACCGAATCTACTTCAAAAAGTAAATTATCCCCTCCTTCTCTGGCGTGGCCGGAAACGATTTATTATCTGGTATTTTCAATGTTGTATTTCCCGGCCGGGGTGGTTATTTCTCAAACCTGAGCCCGGTGAATCCAAGCTCTTCAAGATATAAAGCAACTTTTCGGAGCGGCTCAGAATTTAATATATATCAGGACTCTTTCCACTTTATTGAGCAACCGATAGCCTTCGTTGCAGTGATCTTAACTCTTTCGCCGTTCAGGAGCGAGTTAACAGCATCTTCAACATATTTTTTATCAGCATCGGACGGATTATCCACATTGTTATCTATTGCGCCAACATATTCAACGGTCAGCTTGTCCCCGCTTTTAGACAGGACAAAGACGTGTGGAGTATTTGTGGCTCCGTACTGTTTTGCCACTTCCTGATTGTTATCCCGGAGATACTGAAAGGAATATTTCTTTTCTTTTGCAACTTTCTGCATCCCTTCATAGGAGTCGGCCAGAGAACTTCCCGGGTCATTGCTTACTACTGCCACAACAGGAAATCCTTTGTTGCTGAACGTCTTGTTCAATTCAATGATCCGCTGTTCATACTTCCTGGCAAAAGGACATGTATTGCTTGTAAAGACAACTATAAAGCCTTTCGAATCGTTAATTTCGGAAAGCGTAACCATTTCCCCCTTAACATTTTTAAGTGTAAAATCGGCTGCAATGTCTCCCGGTTTGAGAGGAGCTGCTGCCATCATAACTCCGGATATTAATAATCCGGATATAAGAAATCCTGGCTTTTTCATTTTTGTAATTATTTATCAGGTTTTTATGAATTTGTTAATCAGTGTTTGTAATTCTGTCTCTGAAATCTCACCCGGGTGAAAATACCTGATCTTTTTACTGTTGTTAAAGAACAGGGTTGAAGGAATATTACCCTGCCAACCGGGATCAATCATATCGATCCATGAATTATAATCGGTATCGGTCATTACATCGACGTCGAGCGTAATACTGTTCTTCTTAAGAAAAGGCATCAGCCTGTTCTCCACTTCACTTGGAAAATCGAGGCTTACGAGTATAAAGCGTACATCCGGATTTTTAAGCCGGTCTGCGACTTTTTCAAAATATGGAAGCTCTTTTACGCAGGGTGCACACCAGGTAGCCCACAGATTGACAATAAACAGCTTGTTTTCGGTATTATTAAGCATTTTTTCCAGATCAGGCACTTTGATGAACTCAACTTTCTGACCATTAACAACGTACTCTTCTGCTGCCAAACAGAGGACCAAAAATATTATAAACCTGATTCTGACTTTCATCTGGATTATGCTTTAATCTGCGGGTATAATTGTATGCTTCTTATTTTATTAATTCCGGACGCTTAATTTGAAGGGCCTGATCAAAAAACAGGCAGAAGATCTTGACCTGCTGCCTGTAATGAAGACTCAGCGGGGATCATGCTTTTGGTATCTGAGAAATATCCATATAGCTGATTTCCCAGATATGTCCATCGGGATCATTAAAGCTGCGGGTATACATATAACCATAATCCTCGGCTTCCCTTGCTTCAGTGGCCCCATGCGAAATGGCTTTTTTAATTAGTTCATCAACTTTTTCCCTGCTTTCAGCGGAAATAGAAGTAAGCACTTCTGTGCAGTTATGCGCATTTACCACTCCTTTTCTTGTAAATGTTTTAAAAAAATCCTCTTTTAACAGCATTACATTGCTATCCTGATTAATAATCATGCATGCTGCCTTATCGTCGCTAAACCGGGGATTATATGAAAATCCCAGACTTGCGAAGAAATCTTTGGTCCTCTGCAGGTCTTTTACCGGCAGATTTACAAAAAGTTTTGCTTCCATGATTTATGTTGATTTTGGTTATTAATACATATTCTGTTTACTAACAAAAACCAGAGGATTTTGTTCTTTGGGATCCGGCCGGCGAAATTGCTTAAAAAAATAAAGAATTCTACCCTCCGGGATGTAACCATTTGTAACTTTACCGGTAACCATGATAGCAACCCGACCAGACAATGAATGACTTTATTACTGACGAAGCGGTAATGATGAATATAAAGAAGGGAAATCTCTCAGGAATGACCCTTCTTTTTGAAAGATACCATCTCAGGCTCTATAATTTTTTTCTTAAAATGGGTCTGAGCAACGATGAAAGCCAGGATCTGACCCAGAACCTTTTTTACAGGATGATAAAATACAGGAATTCCTATCGTGAAGGCAGCAGCGTGAAGTCGTGGATTTATCAGATCGCCAGGAATCTTCATACAGATTTCCGCAAACAGCAGAAAAAGGATGAAGAAATGTTCTTTCACTCAGACGACTGCACTTATGTTCCGTCAGATTCGGGTTGCAGCTACGGCGAGGATGAATTCGAAAGACTGAATAAGGCATTTTCAGAATTAAGCGATTCCCAGAAGGAGATATTGGTACTTAGCCGGTACCAGGGCCTGAAATACGAAGAGATTTCAAAGCTTATTAACCAGTCAGTCCCGGCAATAAAAGTTGCAGTACACAGGGCTATAAGGCATCTGAGGGTTATTTATATGAAACAGATTTAAAATCAGCAATATGAAATCCACATGGTTGCTTGCAATCACAAAGATGTATGAGAAATTATTTCAACCAGGTGCGATTCCCCGGCCGAAGCGGGGCAGGCTGGTTCCATCCGACCTTTAAAAAATAAATTATATACAGATGAAATGCGAGGAAATTGAAGGATTGATAATTGATTATCTGGAGGATAAACTTGAACCGGATCAGGCAGCCGATATTGAAAAGCATATCGCGACCTGTGAAAAGTGCCTGGATGACTTTAAAGATATTCAGGAAGTGCTGAAATTAATATCCGCAGGGGAAATGAAAAAGCCGGACGATTCCATGCGAATCAACTTTTATCATATGCTCCACAACGAAATCAGCAAAAGCAGGGAGAAGGGATCTGAACAGCAGCCGGTAAATCATCACTGGTACCTCAGACGGGCTTACAGAATAGCAGCCGGGATTCTGCTTTTAATTTGCAGCGCTTTCGCCGGGATGATCTTCAGTTCACAGACATTCTACTCCGGACGGCACAAAGAAATGGATCAGCTGAGGTCTGAGATAGCTGAGCTCAGAAAAACAGCGCTTTTTTCAATGCTTAAAGAACAATCTTCGAGTTACAGGATTCAGGCGGTAAGTTATGCAGAGGAATTGGTAACTCCTGATGAAAATGTAATCGGGGCACTGGTAAAAACACTCAATAACGACAAAAACGTAAATGTCAGAATGGCAGCTGCTTATGCTCTGGCTAAATATCCGGCTGTGCAATCCGTACGCGATTCTCTGGTAGAATCGCTTCCGGGGCAGAGTGACCCCATCCTGCAGGTTACACTCATCAATATCCTGGTGGAAATGGGGGAAAAAAGTGCTCTAAAACCCATCGAGAAGATAATTACCGATAAGTCGACTTTAAATGAGGTGAGATCAGTTGCTGAAAAAGGTGCACAGCTGCTTGAGATTTAGGAAAAATTGAATTCAATATAAACAGGTCGGGTAAATACCGGGTTTCCCCGGCAACATTATGAATTAAAAACATTATCCAATGAAAAAAATGAGATTTGCGTTAGTGGCTATTTTCCTCCTTTGGGCGGGATTGGCCGGGGGACAGGAATATAAGTTACAGGTGCAGAACAACACCGATGGGAAACTTATACTCAGGAATTTCCCCGGCGACCTTCCGGTGGAGGGATACAGTGGAAACGAGGTAATTATTACATCCTCGGGGGAATCCTTCTCTCCCCCTGAAAGAGCAAAGGGACTGAAACCGGTCTATCCGGGAGGCAACGATAATTCGGGAATCGGACTTTCAATTGATAAAAATGGAAATTCTGTTACCATAACGTGCGTACTTCCTATCACCAGGTCAGCTGATTACAGGGTAAGGGTTCCGGATAATCTGTCGCTCGAAATTGAAAGCGGATGCGAAAAGGGAAGTAACATTTCAGTCACAGGTATGAAAAATGAAATTGAGATAAAGAATTGTAACGGGATTGACCTTAAAAATGTCAAAGGGCCATTGGTACTTTCCACGATCAGCGGAGATATAAACATAGACTACAGCAGCGGCGCACCCGACAAACCCGTTTCAATAAATGCCATCAGTGGTGAAATTGACATAATCTTACCTGGAAAAACAGCTGCAAACCTTGAACTAAAGACCATCGGCGGCGCTTTTTATTCTGATTTTGATTTTTCCCAGACCAGGGACAATCTGAAAAGGGTCGGTGGATCAGATCTTTCGTATTCCTTAAACGGAGGTGGCCCCAGGATTAGCATCGCTACGGTCTCCGGTAACGTCTATATCAGGAAGGGTAACTAAAATGCCCTTCCTCAAGCAAACAATTTATTTAAGATCAATTCCATAAACCATGAGAACAATTGCAGTATTAATTACGGTCTGCTTATCCTTCGCCGCAAATGCCCAGAAGCTCTCTGAAAAACATATCAGTTTTTCCGGAAAAGAAGCTTTGTCTATGAATATTCAGATTGCCGATTCAATTAATATCACAACCTGGAAGAAAGAGGAGGTATCCGTCAGGGCATCGGTAAACATAAACGATAACAAGGATAACGACGCTTACGAGATATCATATCCAGAATTCGGTAAAACTGTTGAGATTAAGGCAAATTTTAAAAAAGATTATTTCAAGGGAAGAGATAATTGCAACAGCAGATCGGAGATTTACTGGGAGGTAATCATACCGGAAAAAACGCCCTTTTCGGTCGAGACAATAAACGGCAACATAACAATCAAGGGAGTTACGGACGAAATGTCAATCAAAACCATCAGTGGATTTATTGACCTGTCGGAGCCGTCGGAAGTGAGGGCTGACCTTCAGATTTCCACAATTACAGGGACCGTTTTCACGAACCATGAATTCGGGGGAGAAAAAAGAGAGGGGGGTATCCTCACAAAAATCAGAAAGGATCTTAACGACGGGGGTTATCCGATAAAGCTTGAGACAATCAGTGGAGATATATTCCTCCGGAAATCGGACTAGTGGATATTCTGCACAATTCCTCCACACAGGCCCAGGGGTAGTGGGCCTGTGTGGCATTCAGCGATATGAACCACCGCTCCTCAAAATCCGGGGTATAAAACGCCCTTCAAACTTGTGCAACAAATCCATTTTTTAAATGTCTTTTATTCTGGTCACCATTTAACTTTTCCGATTTAGCCATGAAATCACAGTTTTTTAATTTTATGATCCTCGTTATTTTAATTGCCGGAACAACCAGGGCCGGATATTCTCAGGATGTAATTGAAAGAAAGATCTATGAAACAAAATTTGTCCCGAGGCCGCCGGTAATTGACGGATTGTTGAATGATGACTGCTGGAATGGAGTTGAATGGGCCGGTGGATTTATTCAGACCCAGCCGGCAGAGAATAAACCGCCCTCGCAGGAAACAGAGTTTAAGATAGCCTTTGACGACGATAATCTTTATGTCTTCATAAAAGCCCTGGATAATGAGGCCGGAAAGATAAGCAGGATACTGTCACGTCGCGACAATTTCACAGGTGATATGGTGTCGGTAACAATAGACAGCTATTTTGACAAGCAGACAGCTTTTTCATTTACAGCCCTGGCTTCAGGAGCAAAAGGTGACGAGGCTGTATCGCAGGATGGCAACTACTGGGATTCAAGCTGGAATCCGGTATGGTACCTGGCTACTTCGATAGATGATATGGGCTGGAATGCTGAAATAAGAATCCCCTACAGCCAGCTTCGCTTCGGAAAAAAAGATGAACAGATATGGGGGATACAGATTATGCGGCATATCTACAGGCTCGAGGAAAGATCGACGTGGCAGTATATTCCCAAGGGATCGCCCGGTACTATACATCTTTACGGAGAACTTCACGGCATCAAAAACATAAAGCCGAAAAAACAGGCTGAACTCCTTCCCTACCTGGTTGCAAAAACAGAACGATACGATAAGGAAGAAGGCAATCCGTTCAGGGATGGAAAAGCAAGTAAACTGTCAGCAGGTCTTGACGGCAAATTTGGAATCACAAACGATCTTACACTTGATTTAACTGTAAATCCTGATTTCGGACAGGTTGAAGCTGACCCCTCTGAAGTAAACCTGTCGGCTTTTGAAACATATTTTTCAGAAAGACGGCCTTTTTTTATCGAAGGGAGAAGTATATTTGAGTTTCAGCCGAACCAGACCATAGTCATTAATGATATGGGTGCAGATAACCTATTCTATTCCAGAAGAATAGGCAGGTACCCCCATTACTACCCATCATTATCTGAAGGTGAATTTGCTGATATGCCGGAATCGACTACCATACTCGGTGCAGCAAAACTTTCGGGTAAAACCCGGAACGGATTGTCTATCGGACTTATGGAAAGCGTAACGGCTAAAGAGTATGCAACCGTTGGTGATTCAGAGACAAGGAGAAAAGAAGAAGTTGAACCGCTTACAAGCTACTTCACCGGAAGACTTCAAAAGGATTTTAACAAAGGGGAAACAGTCGTAGGGGGAATTATCACTTCGGTAAACCGTGCTTTAACTGATCCTGCCCTTGAATTTCTGCCTAACTCGGCTTTTTCAGGTGGTCTGGATGTAAAACATTACTGGAAGGAAAGGACGTGGTACGTTGCAGGTAACAGTGAGTTCAGCAATGTAAGGGGCACAGAAAGGGCGATAACTATCCTGCAGACATCATCGGCAAGATTCTATCAGCGCCCCGATGCAGGCTACCTGTCTGTTGATTCCTCAAGAAGAACCCTTACAGGGATCGGAGGAACAGTCAAGCTTGGCAGGTTAAGCGAGAAAAAGATACAATTCGAGACAAGCCTTACGATGCGGTCTCCGGGACTGGAATTCAATGATATAGGTTATATGAGGTATTCCGATGTAATTCACCAGGGAACCTGGGTGGCATATTATATTAGAAATCCATTCGCAATATTTAACAACTTTTATCTCAATACCAATTACTGGCTATATCTTGATTTTTCAGGAAAGCTTCTCTCTTTCAGCACGAACATGAACTTCAATTCGCAGTTTAAGAACAGATGGAGAATTAACGGATCCCTAACCCGGCAGAGTGAAAGTATTTCCCGTTCCCTTCTCAGAGGGGGAAATTCTTTTATTTTTCCTGGGCTCCTCTCTTTTAATCTGAATCTGAGTACGGACCAGTCAAAAAAGATAATTCTTTCCGCAGGCAGCTATCAGGAATTCGGAGATGTGAAAAGCACCATGATAAATGTCTATTGGGGAGGCATTAATTTCAAGCCGGTCAATTCTCTTTCTATCTCGGCTGAACCTGAATTTTTTAAACAGAATCTTTTACTTCAATATATTACTGAAACAACGTTCGAAGAGAGCCCGAGATATTTGTTCGGGGAAATCGACCAGAAGACGCTCAGTATGACAATGAGGGTCAACTTCACAGTGAATCCGGAACTCACAATTGAATATTACGGACAGCCTTTTGTTTCGGCCGGTAAGTTTCACAATTTCAAAAGAATAACCGAGCCTGGGGGAAGCAGTTTCATAAACCGGTACCATTTATTCAACAATGACGAAATAGGTTATGATCCCTCCAATGGGATCTACAATGTCGATGAAGACAATGATGGGCTGATCGACTACAATTTCGCAACACCAGATTTCAATTTCCGTCAGTTCCGGTCAAATCTGGTTATCAGATGGGAATATCTTCCGGGGTCGACCCTGTATCTGGTATGGTCGCAAGGGAGAACCAGCTCGGTAACTGATGGAAGGTTTTCCTGGGGAAATGATGTAAAGGAGTTATTCTCAACAGTTCCCAGAAATATCTTTCTTCTTAAGTTCTCATACTGGTTCTCGTTATAGGAATTTCTGTGCTGACAGGATTAGTTCATCTGCACAAATATTCCAGTACTATTCAGGCAGAAAAGATTTTGCCAGCGCCAGACTGTCACCTAATCTGCCCATGATTTTGTCGAGTCTTTTATGGAGCCGCTTTGTTACCTTACCGTATGCCGGATCGTTGTAATAATTTCTCATTTCCAGAGGATCTGCTTTTCTGTCATATAGTTCCCATTCATCTATATCGTAATAATAGTGGACCAGCTTGTAACGCTCGTTGCTTAATCCGTAGTGGCGTTTGACCATATGGGAACCCGGATACTCATAATAATGATAATAATGTTCAGTTCTCCAGTCGGCCGGGGTTTTTCCCTCTAAAATGGGTAACATGCTCCTTCCCTGCATATCGGCCGGCACTTCAACACCTGCGATTTCAAGGAATGTTTCGGCAAGATCAATATTGGAAACCATATCCTCGTTAACTCTTCCCGGTTCAATCACTCCGGGCCAGCTCATTACGAGAGGAGTTCTGTATGACTGTTCAAACATCCAGCGTTTGTCGAACCAGCCGTGTTCGCCGAGATAAAAACCCTGATCGGAGGCATAGATTACAATTGTATTTTTGTCGAGGCCGCTCTCCTTCAGATAGTCAAGCACCTCCCCCACGCTTTTATCAACGCCTGCGATACAGGCAAGATAATCCTGCATGTAACGCTGATACTTGTATCTGACCAGATCATCTCCTGAAAGACCGGAGGAATAGAATTGTTCAATGATCGGATCATAGACAGCATTCCACCGGGCCAGTTGTGAGGAATCCAAACGGTTCAGTCCGGTATTCTTCATCTTTGATTTATCCTTATAAAGTTTCAGGTCCTCTTCGATTCTCATTGTTTTGGCAATTGTCATGTCCTGGGTCTTCTCGGCTGTTCCTCTGTTTGAATAATCATCGAAAAGTGTGGAGGGTTCAGGGAATTTGGTATTCTTGTAGAGAGTGAGCTCATTGGGGCCGGGTTGCCATTCCCGGTGCGGGGCCTTGTGGTGCATCATCAGCATAAAGGGCTTGCCTGAATCCTTTACATCTTTAAGCCAGAGGAGACATTTCTCAGTTATAAGCTCTGTTACATACCCCTGTTCCCTATGCCGCCCTTCACTGGTTATAAAGTCGGGATTGTAGTAGTTTCCCTGGCCTGGAAGGATATCCCAGTGATCGAATCCCGTTGGATCTGAACCAAGATGCCACTTGCCGATCATTGCAGTGGTATAGCCTGCTTTCTGAAGAAGCTTGGGGAAAGTCTGCTGTGAGCCGTCAAAGGGAGCCTGCCCTTCATTTCTTATAAATCCGTTCAGATGACTGTATTTGCCTGTAAGGATCACTGCCCTGCAGGGGCCTGAAAGTGAATTGGTAACAAGGCACCTGTTGAATCTGATTCCTTCCCCGGCAATCCTGTCGATATTGGGAGTCGGCGCCAGATCCCTGAGCGGACCTCCGTAAGCGCTGATTGCCTGGTAAGCATGGTCATCAGACATAATGTAAATAATATTGGGCCGGTTAACCTTGTCAGCTCCGGCATCCTTTCCGGGATTTGCTTCCGCCCTGGGATTTACCAGAGTGCACAGGCCCAGAAAAGTTGTGAGTTCGATATTGGAAATCATATATGATTGGGATTTAATTAAGATCAGATGGCTGTATGGTAATTGTCAGAGACATTTGCGTTTCTCAGGTTCATCATCTGTTTCCTACCTGATAATGAAACCGCCCTTAAGTTCCCCGCTCTCCTTATACCCGTATCGTACCGCCTTAAGCCTGATATTGTAATTTCCGGGTTTAAGATGAAGGGGCCCTGCATAAAGGAGCCAGTGAGGTTTCTCTTTTTCTTCGAAAGTATAGACAATCGATGCGCCGTGAGTGGGGCAATAAAATCCCAGGGTCACCGGTGAAGAAAAAGTACCTCCGGTCCGGAAATTCTTTGAAGAGGGTTCCTCAGGTGAATTTACAATAAAGTAAGGCACATCCGTAACTGGTTGTACTCCGCCGGGCCACATTTGTGCAATCATTTCGGGTTCATTCATGCGACCCATGTCATTGGTCTGGAGTGCCCATTCCTCATGCCGTTTACTCAATTCATCAAGAATGGTTTTGTACTTCTGATCACCTGCCAGGTTTTTTATCTGGAAGGGGTCGGCTTTAACGTCATATAGTTCTTCAGGAGGTCTGGAATAAGCCATCCAGCTTTTCTGAGGGCCAGTCAGCCTGCCTTCAGCATCGAGTCTGAGCATTTCCCTGTAAATCGGCATATTGCTCAGATAGGGCACCCAGATTGGAAAAGGTTCATTGGGATAATAATTGCGAATATACAGAAAGTCTTTTGTACGTACTGACCTTATCATATCATACGATTCATCCACCCGGTCGCGGGCTGCAAAAACTGCATCCCTGGGTGATCCTGCCTGGTCACCCAGGAATGGAATGCCCTGCATATGGGAAGGGACCGGAATGCCGGCCAGCGAAAGCACGGAAGGTCCAAAATCAATCGAGCTTACAAGCCGGTCGTCGACCTGCCCGGCCCGGTATCCGGAGGGCCATTTTATAATGAGCGGAATATTCAGGCCCGAATCATAAAGCCACCTCTTTGCCCTCGGCAATCCGTCGCCATGATCGCCCCAGAAGAAAATTATAGTATTGTCGAGTTCCCCTTCCTTCTCAAGCTCATTCAGCATAACACCAACTACCGAATCCAGCCTTGCAATATTATCGTACATCTTAGCGATATTTCTTCTTATTATCTCATTGTCAGGATAATATGGCGGAGGTGTGATTTTTTTGGGATCAGTTTTTACATCTTTCAGGTCCCAGTTCTGGCTTTCATGAGTTCCGACCCAGTTGAATACAGCGAAAAAAGGCTGGGACTTATCAGCTCTGTTCCTGTAATGGGCCGTTCTGCTGCAATCGTCCCATATGCTTGCCGGAACTGGATCCATAGCGAACTGGTAATCCGTTTTGTTGTTATTTGTGCAATAGTAACCTGCGGTTCTCATATACTCAGTAAATGCCTTTACATAGTGCGGCGGGACGGCAGTAAACTGGACGGGATTGTCAGTCGACCTTCTGTAAGATGTGGTTCGCATATGCATGCATCCGATTGAGGTCTGGTACATACCGGTAATGATCCCTGCACGAACCGGAGCACTAATTGCCGCTGTGGTGAAGACATTGGTATACCTGACGCCTTGTGATGCCAGCCTGTCAATATTAGGGGTATTTGCGATCTTATCACCATAGCATCCGAAATGCGGACTCAGGTCCTCGGTTGAGATCCAGAGGATATTGGGCCGTTTTTGTGCCTGCTGGCCGGCTGAAGTTAATGTCAAAAGCGAAGCTGCGCTGATTCCCAGAATTGGTTTGAAGCTTATCATAAAATGGGTGATTTGATTTAGCAAAGGTCAAAATTCAGATCAATCGTTCTGTTTGATTGTACCCGGTTTTCTTCTGTTTTCCCCGGGAGCATCTGTGAGGGCATCTCCAAGATCTTTTCTGGCTTTGCTTGCAAGTATCTGCAGCTCGGCAACTTTTTCAGGATTATATCCGGAAACATCATACCTTTCTCCGGGATCGCGTCTCAGATCATAAAGCTCCGGCGATTCGACAGTTTCAGTACCGGTTTTGCCCGGCCAGCCGTCGGAACCTGGTTGAAAACCCCTGTAAGTCTGGCTTTTATGTGGTAATATAAGTTTCCAGAAATCACTCTGCACAGCTTCCAGACTGTTTTGCTGGTAATAATAATAAAATTCGCGCCTCGGATTGGCTCTCTTATCCCCTTTCATCAGGGAGAAAATACTGACTCCGTCAATTTTCCTGTCAGGAAGCCTGGCGCCTGTGATCTCGGCAAGTGTTGGCAGAATATCAATTGAGCCCGCAAGTTTATTACAGATGCTCCCCGGAGGTATCACACCCGGCCACCTCATTATACATGGAACGCGCTGGCCTCCCTCCCAGCTTGTCCCTTTTCCTTCGCGCAACCCTCCCGTTGTACCGGCATGGTTTCCGAAATTGAGCCAGGGTCCGTTATCACTTGTAAATATGAACAAAGTATTTTCTGCGAGTCCGTTCTTTTCAAGTGCATTCATTATTTCTCCCACTGACCAGTCGATTTCCATCATTACATCGCCGAACATTCCCTGTTTACTTTTGCCCCTGAACTTGTCCGAAACGCCCAGCGGAATGTGCACCATTGACTGAGGCAGATATAAAAAGAAAGGCCCGCCTTTATGATTTTCAATGAACCTTACAGCCCTCGCGGTATATTCTGTCGTGAGCTTATCCTGGTCAGCCAGATCCCTTACTTCACCGACCTTATCATTTCCTTCTATCAGTGGAAGTACCGGATACTTCATTTTCACGCTTGTTGTATCCTTAAGCCGGATGGGTACACCATCAAAATCGACAGGCCACATATCGTTTGAATACGGAAGACCATAATATTCATCAAATCCGTGCTGAAGAGGAAGGAATATCCTGTGGTGGCCCAGATGCCACTTCCCGATTACCCCTGTATGATAACCTCTGGTTTTCATCACTTCGGCGATAGTTGTCTCCTCCGGATTTATGCCAATCTGGGCCCAGGGCATCAATGCCCCTGAAATCCCGACACGGTTAGGGTAGCAACCGGTCAGTAATCCTGCTCTCGAGGCACTGCTGACAGCCTGAGGTGTATAGTACCAGGTAAACTGCATACCCTGGTTTGCAAGCCGGTCAAGGTTGGGTGTTTCATACTGATTGGATCCGGTCCGGCCAATGTCGCCGTAACCCATATCATCCATCAGTATCAGTACAATATTCGGGGAAACCGGTGAAGGGACTGCGGCTTTCCGGGCGGATCCGGGTAAGGCTGCCAGTGCGACTGCGCCGATGCTCAAGGCGGAACTTATTCTTTTCATATTTAAATATCTGTTTTACCGATTTTCGCTTCAGGCGAATATGCCCGGGATTTCTGTCTTTTTAAGCTTCCGTTAAATGTGACCATTCTTTCCCGAATAATCCGGGCTGGATTTTTACTTTCAGATCCCTCCGTTCCAGTTTGGATTTGGCACCATCATCATAGCCCCGTTTTTTTCCCTCCAGTCATTAAGCAATTTATACAATTCCCTGGTTTTTTCCGGATATTGTGATGAAATATCGTTCATTTCGGAGATATCCTTTTGAAGATCATAAAGTTCCTGTTTACCCTTTTCAAAATTATCTATCAGCTTATACCTTCCCAGGCGAACTGCGCTTCCCGGTTCAACACCCTGGTTTGAATAATGAGGATAATGCCAGAACAGCGGTCTTTCACGAAGCCTGTCCTTCCGGAATAATCGTGTAATACTCACACCATCGGTAATAGCGCCGCCGGTGCCGGAACCGGTTATTTCAGCGATTGTGGCAAAGTAGTCGATCGAGGAGACCGGAGTTCTGACAACGCCTCCGGCTTTGGTCTTTCCGGGATATCTGATTATCAGGGGAACCCTGATGCCGCCTTCATACAGCCACCCCTTTCCTGCCCTCATTGGGAAATTGCATGTCGGGGATCCTTCTGAGGTTGAGAGACCTCCATTATCGGAAGTGAAAATAATCACAGTATTTTTATCCAGACCGAGAGTCGCGAGTTCTGCAAGCAGCCTGCCGATATTCTCATCAACGCTGTAGATCATCGATGCGTAGACAGGATTGCTTTGAATGATCCTTTCCTTATAGTTTTCTGACATGGTGGTACGTATCCACTCTTTCTCCCTTGTAAAGGTTTCCTTATCAGTCAGATGCATCGAATCCGCCCTGGCATCGAACCTTTTGATCAGGTCCTCTTTACCCTGCATCGGGTTATGGACGGCATAAAAAGAAAGATAGACGAAGAATGGCTTATTCCTGTTTGTTTTTATGAAGTTTATAGCCTCGTCTGTCTGTCGGTCAGTCAGGTATTCTCCTTCAGGGCCATCCTCAAGCCTTGGATTTCCATACGGGGAAAAATAGCCATTGGAGGTTTTGCCTCTGTTGGGCGACCCTGCACTATACCCGCCTTTGTTTACGTCAAATCCCTGATTCTCCGGCCAATACATTGGCTCGCCACCAAGATGCCATTTCCCCGAGATCATCGTGGTATACCCGTTCTTTTTAAGAACTTCAGCAATCGTGACTTCACCTGTATCAAGCTGCAGTTTGAATGGAAGTGCAAGAAATTTATCTTCAGGCCGTCCATTGTTTGTGGCCTGTCTGCCAGGAATCCAGTCGGTAATACCTGTCCCCACCGGATATCTCCCGGTCATAACCGAGGCTCGTGTCGGGGATGAGACCGGGCATGCTGCGTACGCGTCAGTAAACAGGATCCCTTCCCTTGCCAGCCGGTCAATATTCGGCGTTTGATAGTATTTGCTGCCATAACATGCAAGGTCGGAATATCCGAAGTCATCAAGCAGAACAAAGACGATATTAGGAGGTGTGCCGGCAGATTTTTTCTGGACTGAGAGTAATATTAACGGTGAAACGGCGGCAACCCCAAGACTGACAGCAGATTTCAGCGTGATCATCAGTTAGCTCTTGCTTTGTTCAGAAGTTGTGTTAATTCATTAACAATTACGGCATTATCCGCGGCAACATTTATTTTTTCACCAATGTCTTTTTTCAGGTTATAAAGTTGCGGCATCGGATCGTTCCCGGTCTCGGTATTGGTATTTACCTGAATTTTCGGGCCCTGGCCCGGTTCAATGTATTTCCAGTCGCCATGTATGATTGACAATTTACTGCTTGATGCCTGCTCTACAAGCCAGTCTCTTCCTTTTTTTGATTTTCCGAGAAGAGCGTCAAGATGGTTAAAACTATCGGGGCCCGCGTGGCCTGTCAAAGTCTGACCGGTAAGCGCAGCGAATGAGGCCATCAGGTCGACCTGGCTGAAAAGTGCGTCTGAAACTCCGGGTTTTACCCTGCCATCCCATCTTACCAGGAATATTACCCTTGTACCCCCGTCAAAAGCACTGTATTTACCTCCCCGGAGCGGACCGGCAGGCTTGTGTTGGCCGAGTTTTTCAACAGCCTGATCCTTATACCCGTCGTCAACTACAGGGCCGTTATCGCTGGTAACAATAACCAAGGTTTTACGGGTCAGATTCAATCTTTCAAGAGCCGTTATTATCTCCCCCACCGACCAGTCGAATTCAAGTATAGCATCTCCCCTCGGACCCATACCGCTTTTCCCAATAAATTTCTCATCCGGGGCTCTGGGAACGTGAACATCGTGTGTGGCAAAATAGAGGAAGAAAGGTTTCTCCTTGTTCTCTTCAATAAAACTGACTGCCTTGCCTGTTATAACTTCAGCTATATCCTCGTCGACCCAGAGCGCCGACTTTCCTCCTGTCATAAATCCTATGCGGCTTATACCGTTTACAATAGTCATATCATGTCCGTGACTCGGGTGCATTTTAAGCAGTTCCGGATTCTCTTTCCCGGTCGGCCAGTTCCCTACTTTTTCCTTGTAACTGACTGAAATAGGATCAGACGGATCGAGATTTACTACCCTCCTGTTCTCTATAAAGACACAGGGAACCCTGTCACCTGTTGCCGGAATCAAGAAATTATAGTCAAACCCGATATCTGCAGGGCCCGATTTTATATCACCATTCCAGTCAGGGCCGCCTTCGGGACCAAGGCCAAGGTGCCACTTGCCAACCACGCCGGTTGTATAGCCTGCATTTTTCATCACGGAAGCTATTGTGGTACGGCCGGGCTGAATTATTGCCGAGGCATCTCCCGGCAGAACATTTGTACCCTTCTTTCGCCAGGCATACTCTCCCGTAAGCAGGGAATAACGCGAGGGGGTGCTGGTGGCAGACGTGCAGTGGGCATTGGTAAATTTAAGTGCCTGCCCTGCAAACCTGTCGATATTCTGTGTTTTCAGTTGTGTGGCGCCATAGCAGCTCACATCACCGTATCCCAGGTCATCAGCATATATTAGGATTACATTTGGTTTTTCAGCAGGCTGGGCAAATGTGAGTTGGGAGGCCGTGGCTGAAATAAGCCCGATGGTTCCGGGTAACAGGATGATTTTCTTCATGGGAGCTTAGGTTTTATTTTTATCAGATAATCAATATTTTATAAATATCTATTTTTCGCCTGAAGCAAAGGCCAGAAATTGTAAATTGTTCAAATGCCCTGAAAATTCAGTATTATCTGGTTGCCGATTCAAATGAAAATGGAAAAATATCTGAAGGTAAATGTGCCTTCTTCATTATTTCCTCCATATTCCTTACGATATCAGGATTTGCATCTGCTACATTATTTGTTTCTCCGATGTCCTCCGTAAGCTTGTACAGTTCAGTTGCACCCTGAGGCTGGCGATCCATATCAAGCTTAACTGCTTTCCAGTCGCCCATTCTGATTGCAACCTTACCTCCCTGTTCATGAAATTCCCAGTAGAGGTATTCATGTTCTTTCTGTCTGGCGGTTTTACCCAGAAGGGTCGGAAGAAATGAAATTCCGTCGGTCTTCTCCGGAACCGGGATCCCTGTAATTTCGGCGAATGTGGGCATGAAATCCCAGAATGCGGAAATATGGTCCGAATATGAGCCGGGGGCCACTTTTCCCGGCCATTTAACCAGTAGCGGAGTTCTGATACCACCCTCGTACATATCGCGCTTATAGCCTTTGAGTTGTCCGTTACTGTCAAAATAGTCTGGTTCTGCACCGCCCTCCAGATGGGGTCCGTTGTCGGATGCAAAGATTACTATTGTATTTTTTGCAAGTCCGAGG
>Ga0075321_1000006_pt1 | contig 19178 bp, 13 predicted proteins | sample MayberryNW_Catta_6_FD_120083 | JGI IMG/M metagenome (GOLD analysis project Ga0075321, IMG submission 120083) | Natural and restored wetland microbial communities from the San Francisco Bay, California, USA, that impact long-term carbon... | ecosystem: Environmental > Terrestrial > Soil >... | reverse complement strand
GTAACTCCTATCATCTTGCCGGCCCATCCACCGGCGATCTTATCTTTTAGAACTTTGGTTGAGATCGGTCTGAAATCGCCGGTATTCTGATTGCAGGAAACCAGAATAAAAACTGGTAAAACTGCTAATAGAAATGTTTTTCTGATCATAACTGTATTCTTATTAAGAGGCAATTTTTAAATCGGCAAACGAATTCCATTACTTTTCATATCCGGACTGTTTCCGGCTGAAGTGAGACACAACGGGATTTTATTTTGAAATTGGTATATGCATCATCCTGTCTTCGATAAAACGGGCCATTTCATCTATCGGCATCTTTTGGATCACGTAAAGGTGATTTCCCTGCGGGTTATCCTTCCAACCGTTGCTTCCGTCGTCATTAACTATTATGGTCCCTCTTTTTGTGTCGAAAAAACCATCTGTACCATAAACTCCGATAAGAACAGCAGTTTCATCCCAGCTCATTCTTCCGTTTTTGTCCTCCTCCGAAAGAGGTATGCTTATCCTGAATACATCTTTTACGGGACTCTTTTCCACCGGTGAGTTCATCAACCGGAGGCCCGTCCGGATTTTCCATCCTATTTCAAATCCTGTAAATATTACTTCTCCCGGCCAGTTCTCATACACAAATTTCGATGCTGAAGAATCCATGAAGATATTGAACTCCTTTCCCCCCGGGAACTTCCCTGCCATCGACACAAGCCTTTTGACTTTTCTGGTTACAAGTTCCTTCCCGTTCATGGGGGAATAGCTGTCGGCACCGGAACCAAGAAGGTTCTTAAGGTTGGTCAGGAATCCGACTGTGACAATTGTCACACTCCTGTCGGGCTGGCCGGCAAGGATTCTCCTGTAAATATCCACAGCATCGGTAACTTCTGAAGTGGAATTTATTCTGTGCGGATATTTTGCTACAAGGGAATCGGCCCAGTGCTGTGATGAGCCAAGATTTACTCCTTCCGTTTTCGGTGCTCCGATGGGGAGGGAATCCCTGTTGAAGTATCTGTTGATGATCTCAATCGAAGGTGCTACCAGTTCATGTTTGTTTGAAGAAACCGTGGCCAGAATATCGACTTTGCCGCTATCGGCCATCGCATGGAGGAAAGCCAGGGCGCCGACATCATCGTAATCGGGACCGAGGTCAGTGTCAAAAATAATAGCCGGCTTCTCACTGATATTCTCTGAACAGCTTGCCGGAAAGATCATTAATACCAGGCAAATAAGGGTTTGAAACTTCATGGATTTCTGTTGTATAACATATTTTTATTAAAGAGCATTTACTTTCAGTTATCAGGAAGGATTTTTCAAAGATCCGGAGATTCAGGTTTCAGGATCACTCCTGTGAGCCGGTTACGCTTAATTATCCTGCAACCATTCATATAACGAGTCAAGGGCAGTTAAGAGATCTCATTCCTATAAGGAACGGAAACCTGTGCACCCATGCGTGTAACAGAGAGAGAAGCTGCAGTGTTGGCGAACTTCACTGCATCCATCAGATCCTTTCCTTCAGAAATGGCGACTGCCAGAGCCCCGTTGAAAACGTCGCCTGCCGCAGTTGTGTCAATCGCCTTCACAGGCACGACAGGGATCATCCTTGAAATTTCATCAGTAAGCAGGTATGCACCAGCTGCACCCATTGTAATAATTACATTCCTTACCCCCATGTTCTTTATTTTTTCAGCGGCACGCGCGGCGGAAAGTTGATCTGAAACAATGATTCCTGTCAGAAGCTCGGCTTCAAACTCATTAGGAGTCACCACGTACAGGCAGCTTAACAGGTCATTCGACAGCTGCCTGGCGGGTGCAGGATTCAGAATGACTCTGTTTCCTTTTTCGCAAACTTTCTGAGCAACGAACTCAACGGTGCTGACGGGGATCTCCAACTGCATCAGGAATACATCGGCCGGATCAGTCCCGAAAACCTCCTCATCTATGTCATATGCTGAAAGCGTACCATTGGAACCGGGGGCAACAACAATGCTGTTCTCCCCGTTTTCATCCACGGCGATCAACGCTATCCCCGACGGGTTTTTAGGGTCCCTGACAATGTATTTAGTTTCTATTCCTTCAGCGTCAAATAAATGCATTGCCTGATCCCCGAAAAGATCATATCCGGTTTTTGTAACAAATGTAACATTTCCGTTCAGTCTGGCTGCTGCAACTGCCTGATTCGCACCTTTTCCTCCGGGGTTCATCAGGAATACCCCCCCCAGAATTGTTTCCCCGGGGGAAGGGAGTTTCCTGCACTTGACAACCATATCGGTATTTGAACTTCCTATGACTATAATTTTGCTCATTAATATTTGTTTGATATGAACTTCTTAATATTAAAATCTAAGATATAACTTTCTTTTTAACCTGATTAATACTAACCTTAAAAGGCAAAAATAAAAAGGTCAGGTCCTGAACGCTCTTTTTATTAGCAATTTTGATTATCTAACCACAGATTTCCACGGAGTTCACACTGAGATTTCCACGGAGTTCAAATGGAAGTAACACTGTATGTCAATTTTGTGTTAAGTAAAAACGGATTGTCGGGACTCCGTGAAACTCTTCAGTTTAACCCGTGAAACTCTGTGGCTTAGGTTTTTTGGCAGTAAAAAAGCTTTATTAGTAAACCCTTCTACCTGAATCGGACCAAATTAGTATATTTAAGCAAAAATAACATCCATATGGAAAAGATAATTTTATTCGGAGAGATTATGCTGCGTCTGGCGACGCCTGAACATCAGCGATTTACGCAGGCAACTTCTTTAAACGCTTCATTCGGGGGTGGTGAAGCCAATGTTGCAGTTTCGCTTGCAAATTATGGCTTAAATACGGAGTATGTGACCCGTCTGCCTGAAAATGACTTCGGGAAAGCAGTTCTTATGGATTTGAGAAAACATAATGTTGGCACACATCATATAATTTATGGCGGCAAAAGACTGGGAATTTATTTTCTTGAAACAGGAGCAGTATCAAGACCCAGCAAGGTTATTTACGACCGTTCTGATTCTTCAATTGCAGAGATTAAGCCCGGAATGATTAACTGGGATGAAGTATTCGAAGGCGCTACATGGTTTCATTGGACAGGTATTACCCCTGCTATTTCAGAGAGTGCGGCAATGGTTTGCCTTGAAGGTATTATAACAGCAAATCAAAAAGGGATTAAGGTTTCATGTGATCTTAATTTCAGGAAGAATCTCTGGAAATGGGGAAAGAGTGCCGGGGAGGTTATGCCTGATCTGGTAAGTGGGTGCGATATAATACTGGGAAATGAAGAAGATGCTGAAAAGGTATTTGGAATTAAGCCGGAGGGGAACTTTATCCCCGGTAGTTCTGTAAGTGCCGGAAAATATGAATCGGTCTGTGTAAAACTTATGGAGCAGTTTCCGGGGGCAAAAAAGGTAATAGTAACTCTCCGGGGTTCAATAAATGCAGATCATAACTCATGGTCCGGGGTTCTCTTTGATGGGAAGAAACTATTTGAAGCAGCTGAATATCAGATAACACATATTGTTGACAGGGTAGGGGGGGGTGATTCCTTCATGGGCGGATTGATTTATGGTTTGATCACTTATCCGGGTGATGATCAGAAAGCTCTGAACTTTGCCGTAGCTGCTTCATGCCTGAAACATACAATTCATGGTGATTATAACCTTGTCTCAGTTTCCGAAGTTGAACAGCTCATGAAAGGCGACGGATCCGGGAGGGTAATACGTTGAGCAGCACCCGTGAATCAGAGTTCAGGCTTTGGTTCACTGCTTTTAATGGCAACGATTGTTAATCCCGATGAAATGAGGAGGGACCCTGCCATGAAAATATACGAAGCCCCAAATCCTCCTGTGGTGCCATTTAAATAACCTACAATGTAAGCACCGATAAAAGATCCTAAAGCACCCAGACTATTGATCAATGCAATGGCGCCGGAGGCTACGTTCCGTGGTAAGACTTCAGTAATAACTGCGAAGAATGGCCCATATGGAGCGTACATTGCTCCGCCTGCAATAACCAGCAGGATAAATGAAATCCAGAAGTTGCTTGTGCCAACTAAATACGAGCCATAGAAGGCTAAAGAACCAATTAACAGAAAAGGCCAGATAAACGATTTTCTCTTTAAGGTTTTATCAGAGAAATAAGAGGTAGTCAACATACCGATTATAGCCAGAAGATAAGGCACCGATGCTAACCATCCTGTTTTTACTATATCCGAATCAGGAGCGGCATTAATGATTGATGGCAGCCATATAACAAATCCGTACACTCCGATGGACCACAGAGCATATTGCAGACAAAGTAAAATAACGACCCTTGATCTAAAGGCAACGGCGTAGTTTTTAACCGGTTTAATCGATTGTTGCTCAATATCCAGTTGCGCCTGCAAATCATGCTTTTCATCATCTGTCAACCATTTGGCATCTCCGGGCCTGTCAACAACGAGACGCCACCACAAAAATGCCCAGATAATAGCCGGAAAGCCTTCCAGTATAAACATCCAGCGCCAGCCAACGGAATCAACCAGATAACCCGATAGGATAGACATCCACAGGATTGTTACGGGATTGCCAAGAATCAAAAAAGTATTGGCACGTGAACGTTCGGATTTTGTAAACCACCTGCTCAAGAAAACTATCATAGACGGCATTACAGCACTCTCAACAACACCGAGCATAAATCTTATAACGATCAGCCCGGTAAGGTTCCTGACCATTCCGGTTGCCATTGCCAGCATCCCCCAGAGAATTAGTGACCAGAATATTAATTTTCTGGCACTTTTTTTGGCAGCATATGCTGTACCGGGTATCTGAAAGAAGAAATATCCCAGGAAGAAAAGGGATCCTAACAGGGAAGACATGGCTGCCGTAATATTCAAATCTTCAGCCATCCCTCCTGCGGCTGCAAATCCAAAATTCGCACGATCCAGATAAGCAAGACTATAAGTGATGAAGGCAATTGGTACTAACCGAAGCCAGCGTTTTCCTGAAAGCTCATTTCCCATAATAAAATTTTAACTCCAAAGCCTGTCATGTGAACGTTTCTGGTCCCACTCGGGTGTCGGTTCAAACCATCCGCTATCTTTCCCAATGTGTTTTCTGCACTCTTCCTCGTTCAGCTCCACTCCCAACCCGGGTGCATCCAGAGGTACGTTGGCAAATCCATGTTCGATCATGGGCTTGCTTCCGGTCACCTTAACCAGGTTTCCCCACCATGGAGTATCTACACTGTGATGTTCGAGAGCCAGGAAATTTTGTGTGGCTGCAGCACAATGGACATTGGCCATAAAGCAAACGGGGGATCCGGCCATATGCATTGCCATTGCGACGCCGCAATCCTCTGCATAGTCACCGATCCTTTTGGTTTCCAGCAGCCCTCCTGAGGTTCCAAGATCGGGTTGTATAATATCAACCGCATTTGCATCAAGAAGGGGTTTGAAGCCATTTTTCAGCAAAAATATATCCTCACCCGTACAAGTCGGGGTTTCAATTGTATCGGTTAATGTTTTCCATTGGTCGGTATCAAACCATGGAACCATATCCTCAACCCATGCGAGCCTGTATTTTTCCATTGCTCTGGCAAACCTTATTGAATTGTTTATATCAAAATGGCCGAAATGGTCAGCACAGAGAGGCATTTCGTATCCTACAGCATTCCTTACAGACTCGACATATTCTGCGAGGCCGGCAAGTCCTTTGTCAGTTATCTGTACCTGAGTAAATGGATGCAAGGTGTTCCCGTAGCCCATATAATCCCTCAGATCATACTGGCCGGTTGCACCATCCCAGACCTTTGTATTGACAAGCGCATCTGGAATATTGGCGACCACGTGAATGCCCAGATCCATCTTTAGCCAGGTGAACCCCTGGTCTTCAACCCTTTTCTTCATTGTTACGGCAAAAGCCTGCGGATCCCTTGCTCCGGGTGTGTCAGCATAGAGTCTTATCTTATCACGGTACCTGCCTCCCAGGAGCTGCCATGCGGGAACACCATAGGCTTTTCCGGTAAGGTCCCAGAGGGCCATTTCAACAGCGCATACGCCACCACCCTGGCGTCCGTGATAACCGAACTGCCGGATTATCCTGAACAGCATCTCGACATTGCAGGGATTTAATCCGAGTATCCTGCTCTTAAGGAAGAGGGCATAGCGCCCGTCTGCGCCGTCCCTTACCTCGCCAAGTCCATAGATTCCCTGATTTGTGTCGATTCTGATAATAGGCTTGTTTGCGATCATCGCAATACGCATATCAGTGATCTTAAGATCGGAAGGACTTGAAGAACGGCTTACCCCGGAAGTGGTTTGAGCTATGGTATCCTCAACAGATAAATGCATAAGGCCGCCAAGTGCTATTCCTCCGAGAGCTGTCTTTTTCAGGAATGATCTCCTGCTTTTGTCAGTTGCGGGATTATTGATTTCATTACGAATGGCTTCGGCTTCAGCCTTTTCCATTCCCTTTTTCTGATCCATTATTGTGCTGATAATCTCTTTCATAATTAGTCGTTTTAAGATTGTTTTACGCGTACCTGATGCCGGCTTTTACTGCCCACTTCTCCTAAGTTGCGGAGGTCGGAGAGAATACAACTGGTAAAACAGGTTAACTTTTGCCATTACCTGTAGCCTGCCAGCTACCAGTTTCGTTCTTTAAAGTAAGTGTCAAGTTCTGTTTTAGTCATAGGAAGCTTGCCCGGATAATTGTTAAGCCAGTTCATGAAATCTTTTCTGATCTCATCTGACCACTGACTGTCGATCTGACCCGGTTTGTACTTCCCTTCCCTGAGCCTCAGGTGTCCGAATTCATCACGTAATGCGGTGACTTCTGATGTAATTACAAGATCTTCGACAAGATGTGATGGAATGAAAATAACGCCATATTTTTTTGCAAGGACCACATCTCCCGGAAGGACAACTGCCCTGCCGATCCTTACAGGTGCATTTATCGAAACAAGGCTCATCTGCATAATATATGAAGGATCCTGCCCCCTGATCCAGCCGTTGAATCCTTTGATCTCACTTAATCCTTCCTGGTCTCTGACAGAGCCATTGAATATCACACCCCTTTTCGATTTGGCATAAATGGAATTCCCAAGGTTATCCCCGATAAGTGTCCCGTCAACAATTTTCCCGTAACTATCAGCGACATAGACATCGCCATCGACCAGTACATCAATGGGCCAGGAGTTTGTACCTCCCTGCTGAGCCCTGCCTTCTGCCTTGCCCCTCTCCTTAATATATTTTTCGAGATCAGGTCTTAACGGCATGTACTGTGCGGTTACAACTCTGCCTGTCATAGGCTCATCCGGATTAATTACCTCCCACCCGCTTTCAAACTGGTTCATGTAACCCTTGTTCCTGAGAACTCCCCAGGCTTCCTCGATTGAGATTTTTTTCAGCCTTTCGAGGATAGCATCCGTAACTTTTGGCCGCCCGTCAGGGGAACGTTCCCCTTTCCATTCTGAGGTAAGTGTCTTTATGTACTCCGGTGAAGATCCTACGTTCTGAGCTTTTGTGAGGATACCGCCCATGATAATAATCAGGAGGAATAAGATTTTCTTTTTCATCATAATATAATTTTAATTTTAATGGTCTGACGAAACCACATGATTGAAAGTTGTTTTCATAAGTGTTTGTGATTGTGTACAATCATGTGGGTCCACAGACTTTTTATTTAATGATTTGCCAATATTCAACTAACGCCGCGTCGACCGTTATTATGCCACTCGAATAAGGAGAGGCGGAGCGTAAACATTTCCATAATGAAAAACTTCAGGTCAGAACAGGTTTTGAATAATCCGAAAGGTTTTTCAGCTCATAAATATATTAAACATTCATGATTTTAATAACCGCAATGCGAAATGAAAATTGATTTATTCCGTAAACGTTTTCGAACAATGTAGGCACAATTATGAAAATCTATTTTTTCAGAAATCCACCAAAGCCTTCATAACGCCATCGGCGTAGGAAGCAACCAGATCAAAGGCTGTTTTGGTTTCACGGAATGGGAACCTGTGGGTTATCATTTTATCTATCCTTATCTGTCTGCTGCTCATCAGATCGAGTGAGGCCTGAACACAACCGACCTGCCGGCGTACAAACTGGATTGAGATCTCCTTACGCCTTGTGTTTTCAACATTAAGCGACCAGTCATCAAATTCAGGTATTCCGACAACCATAAGCTTTCCTCCGGGTTTCAGGAGACGGACTGCCTGATCCAGCGCTTCCTGTTGTCCGCAGCATTCAAAAACCACATCCAGCCCGAGAGGTTGCATTTCAAGAATCCGTGAAACAATATCCACATTAAGAGGATTTAAAAAAGATACGGCATTTTCACAGGAAGCTATTGCAAGCCTTTCATCTATTTTGTCTGTAACATGGATTGAGCGGACTTTCCCGGCTTTTAGTGCCAGCATGACGCTCATGCCGATCGGGCCGAAGCCAAGTATCCCAGTCGTCAGCCTGTCATTTAAGGCGACAGATTTTTTCACCGAATAAAGGCCTATTGACAGGGGCTCGGAAATTGAACCATGGTCTGCTGTCAGTCCGTCCTGAAGAAGGAAGCAATTCTCTTCCGGCATCACAATATATTCTGTAAGGCAGCCTTCAGCCTGTCCCGGACATCCAAGGAACGTTAATTTTCTGCAGGTATGATGCCTTCCCGCCCGGCACTGGTCACATTCATGGCATGAAATGGCAGGGTCAATGGCTATTCTATCGCCGGGTTTTACCCTCGTGACTGCCGGTCCGGTTTCCACAACAACTCCCGCTCCCTCATGTCCGACAGGAAAAGGATAGACAACTTTCTGAGTACCGATCCTGCCCGCGGTATAATAATGTATGTCGGATCCGCAAACCCCTACGACACTCATCCTGATCTTTACATCTTTCGGACCCGTTATGGCAGGTTCAGGTACTTCAAGCATTTCCATCTGCCTGATCCCGGTAAGCATCATAGCTTTCATTTTGGAGAATTTAAGATTTCCCGACAAATATAGTTTATTTTAAAAAGGTTGAGGATGCCCGGGGTTGGATGAAAGGTTTAAAGGTTGAAAGGTTGGAAGGTTGGAAGGTTGAAAGAAATATGTATATTCAAGATCTGAATTTTTCACTTAAACAGATCAAAAAATGAGACAGATATATGGAATTGGCGAGACAGTATTCGATATAATATTCAAGGAGGGACAGCCGAGGGCGGCAAAGCCGGGAGGAGCAATGCTGAACAGCATGGTATCACTCGGACGCATCGGTTTACCGGCTTCTTTTATAAGTGAATACGGTAATGATAATGTCGGGGCGCTGATAGATGATTTCCTTAACAAAAATGGCGTTGCGACGGATTATGTTCACCATTTTACTGAAGGGAATACCGGCCTTGCACTTGCCTTCCTTAATGAGAGTAATGATGCAAGCTATACTTTTTATAAAAATTATCCCCGGAAAAGGCTTGATATTGAACTTCCGCCGGTCAGGGAGAATGACATAATATTATGCGGATCAATCTATGCAATTACTCCGGAGATAAGGGAAAAATTCACCTTATTTACAGAATCCGTCAGAAGGAATAAGGGTCTGTTGATCTACGATCCAAACTTCAGGCCTACGCATTCATCCGATCTTGAGATGCTTCTTCCGATGATCATCGGGAATATGCAGTCGGCGGCCATGATCCGGGGATCTGATGAAGATTTCAGAAACATTTTCGGTTCGGGCAGCCCCGATGAGGCATGGGAAGTTGTGAGCAGGTATTGCAAATGCATGGTTTATACTGCAAATGCGGAAGGGGTTTATGTGCGGACTCCCGGTTACAAAGGTAGTTTCTCCGTAAAGAAGATCACGCCGGTCAGCACAATAGGAGCGGGGGATAATTTTAATGCAGGCATGATGGCTGCACTTTACAGAGGCAATATAACATATGACCGGCTGGAGAATATGCAGGAGCGCGAATGGGCTGAAATAGTATCCATGGGAGTACACTTCGCAACGGAAGTCTGCATGAGCTACGACAATTATATTTCCCATGAATTCGCTGAAAAATTAAAAACAGGGTAAATTCCCGGCGAACCCTTCTCTTCTATTTGTGACTTTTTATATCTTAGTATAATACAGGACTATATACACAGTGATGCCAGGCTTGCATTTGTCCGGGCCACGGCAGATGATCAGATAAAAACAAACTTTGGATCAGATGGGTCTGGCGTGGGAGAGGAGGTATTTTTCAGCCTCAGGTGACCATATATAATCATTTCCTGAGACGATCTTATGAAGACCGGCATAAAACGGGTCATTCTTTCCCTTTGCTTCCAACCCGTAAAGCGAAACAAGCGGCATTGATATATTTGTATAGATAAGTTTCTTGCCGCCAGGGATCTCCGGAAGCCTGAGAGTCGTATCCACTACGGCATCCAGTCCGCCGACATGGGTTATCATTATGGCAGGGTTGATCCTTCCATCTTCCATAAGTCTGAGCGACTCGCGCATGTCATCGGTATTCCCTCCGGAAGTACCCACGATATGCGTGAAGGCATAGTGAACGTTGTAAAAATTGAATTCCGCCCTGAACTCCGGATTCGTCGGACCTGCGAAGAAATTGAGGCAGCCGTCGAATCCGAGAATGGCATCTCCCTGTTCCACGACCTGTTTTACAGGGGCAAAAATGAAAACATCGTCAAAACCTTTTCCCCCGGTCAGGCTTCTGAGATGATTTACAGGGTCCGTAAGCTTCCCGGTGTTAATATAAAAAAGCTGGATACCATCTTTCAGGGCGTGTTCAGGAGGAAAGAGGCATGCTGCCCTTGAGAGGCGCTGGTCGTCGATATCGGTGACAACTATCTTTGAAGGTTTCCGGTCATTATGCAGGGCATAGTCGATTGCCCCCAGACCCATAGGCCCCACACCCGCAAGAATTGCAAGGTTTCCGCTCTCCCGGATTCCCATTCTGTGGTCATATCTCCCGGGAGGCACATGATAGCTGGCATGAAAGGCTCCCACAATGCATGACATGGGTTCAGACAATGAAGCCGGATAAAAGGCTTCTCCTTTATATTCCAGAAGGCAGCCTGCTTCCATGACAATCGAGGGGATAATTATAAATGTTGCATCACCGCCGGTATATCTGTAAGAATATCCCGGTGCATCAAGAGTTCCCATATGATTCATGGCCGGCTGGATCGAAAATTTCTGTCCTGGCCGGAATTTGTCCTTCCATTTACTTCCGACCTGCATAATGATCCCGGCAAATTCATGACCAAGTATCGTTGGATTTATGTGGATATCATCAGGCACCCTTTTGTGTGCGGCCCCCTGTAGGGCTGCCTTGTGTGATGACATGCAGAGGCTGTCAGAGATGACCTGGGCAAGGATCTCATTCTCTTTAAGTTCCGGAAGCTCGAATTCATCGAGGCGAAGATCCTTTTTCCCATAGATCCTTACTGCTTTGGTCTTCATCATAATATAATTTTAATTCTCTTCTCTCAAGTCTCATCCCATTTTCCGGAGTTCGCCAAATCTTGTACCAGGTTCAGGAAGTTGTGCCTGCGATATCTAACCGGGCACTGTTCAGCCCTTATTTCAAAAGGCTGGTGGCTGGTATGCAGGATAGTTCAGAGCCGATTCAGCCCAGCATTACCTGACCGCCTGTTACCGGTACTGCCTGACCTGTCTCGTACTCCTGGTCCACGATATACATCAGGGCTTTCATAATATCTTCAAGCCTGCAGCCGCGCTTCATCGGCACCTGTTCCTCGTAAAACCTTCTCACATCCTCAATGGATTTTGCTCCCGGCACCTTACCTGTCCTGAGATACTGAATAAAGAGGCCGTTACCTGGATCTGACCACAGAGGCCCTTCATAATAATTACCCGGACAGATTGCGTTCACCTTTATCCTGTAGGGGGCAAGCTCCAGGGCAAAGGACTGGGTCAGGCCGATACCTCCGAATTTTGATCCAGCGTAGGCAAAGTTACGGTTGCTTCCCCGAAGTCCTGACTTGGAATTGATCTGAATAATATCCGTGAAATAATCAGGTTTTTCAGCGTTCTGAAGCTTCATGACCGCGGAAGCATATTTGGCACAATTGAAATAACCGCAGTAATTTACACCCGTTGTACGGGTAAAAGCCTCGGGATCCATTTCATCAAGCCCTCCAGCCTTCAGAATCCCCGCATTGCTGATGAGGAGATCGATTCCGCCGAATTCACTTACAGTTACTTCAATAAGATTACTTACCGATACAGGATCCGACACATCGGTCCTGACAAAGACTGCCTTGTTGGAACATTTCAGCACTGACAGATCAGATACGAGTTTCGACCCTGTGTCCTCGTTCAGGTCTGCCACCACAACATTCACAGACATCCTGAACAGTGCTTCGGCAATTCCGGCTCCGAAGCCCTGTGCCCCACCGGTGATTATAGCGATTTTGTTTTTTAGCTTATTGTCGTGGCAGTCGCTTATGCCAACCTTCCTCCTGTAGTTCTCAACTTCCCACTTGTCAATAAATTCTACCTGTTCAGGCGTCAGAAACTTTGTCCCTCCGGCAAGTGTCGAGTAGTGGCATAATTTGATCATGTCTTCATATATATCGAGCACTGTTTCAGCTGCAGATGCCGAATCTTCGATTGCAAGGATACCCACGTTCTTAATGACAATAACCTTCGGATCGAAACCATACTCATTTCTGAAGCGAGGCAGCTGCATTTTCAGCGATTCCAGAATTTTATCCGGTGTCGCTGAATGTTCAATAAACATGTACCTCGATTTACAATAGACTATGATATCAGGAGTAAGCGGCAGGGATATCCTGTGAAATTCCTGATGATTCTGATAGTATCCCGCTATCAGTGAATTATGCCTGTATCTGATGACCGGGGGCTTGTCGTCCGTCATGATCATTCTGATTGCCGGCACAACCCTGGTAAGTATATTATTAGGTGGCAGCGGGGTGATCTCCAGAGGAGGGAAGAGCTGTCCCTCTATCACTGAAATGATATTTTCATAGGTTTTTCTTATCTCGTCCGTGGAATCGCCAGATACGAATGTTCCATGATTTTCGAGAAAAATAACCCGGGGATCCTGATAAAACTTTTGCCTGTATGTGACAATCTCGGTTTCAAGTTTTTTGAAAAGTGTATATCCGGGATCAGTATATGGTATAAACAGTACCTTATCCCCGAACAATCTCAGAGTCAGGCTTTTTGCACTCCTGCTGCAGAGCATACCGTTGATGGCAGCAGGATGGAGATGCACCACGTACCTGAAGTTTATCAGCTCGTGCAGAGAAGTCTCAACCGAAGGTCTCCTGGTAATATCAGTTCCAACGATACTTTCCGAAAGATCAATCTTAACTTCTTCTTCCCTTAAAACCGGATCGTCAGAATATTTTTTTACTGAAATTGAATGAAGTTTATCCCTGCTTAAGACAACAAGGCCCTCTTCGCTGAGGTTTGCGAGTGAGATCCCGCTTGCTTTTATCCATATCGATTTATCATCCTTGAACGAGGTGTTTCCTCCTCCGGCAATTACAAAATCCTTGTTGATTCCGTAATATCTTGATATTCCGATAAGCTCAGCAATTTCAGGTTTCATGGTTTACTCGTTTATCAGGAAAAATTCTATTACCAGCTTTCCGAGGTAGGCAAGCTCCTTTTTCTGGACCTTACTGGGAGTTCCGTCATGAAGAACATAACCCTGGCGGCCCTGCGCCCTCAGGTATTGATGAGCTGCGATGACACAGGCACTCTCCCAGGCGATCAGTTTAAGATCCTCCCCGATTGTTTCATGCCCCCTGGCGGTTACTGTAAGCGGAGCTATTTCAGGTGTATTGTGTTCGGTCCCGAACGTGATGAGATAGCCCTTGCTTTCGAAGAATTCGACGAAGTTCCTCAGGGCAGTAATATTGTTCCTTCCGGGAATCAGTTCAATACATCCTATTTTATAGGAAGAAAGAGATTTGTGGAGTTTTTCCGGATCACTTTCAAACTCGGTTAGCTTTCCGGTTGCATCGTCAAGAAGGACAGGGTAGCATGGAATTCCTCCGGCCTTTAAAATCAGGGTTATGATTTTATCAAGAACAAGGAATGATTTTTCGTTTTCCTCAACGAAAGCTGGTCCTCCGCTTTTAAGCAGGTTTGAACGTATTTCGTTTTCAAGCAGGGAATCATTCCCGGGTTCTGCATTTGATTTTTTCCCCCCGTAAAGTGTTTCGATGAACTTCATCTGTTCAGCCGGATCTTTATAGTGTCCTGCAGCAAGGTATCTGACAGCCCTGGCAAGATGGCGCTCCCGGACAAGATCACGGGCAAATTTCTCCTTTATATTTTCATAGGAGAGGTTGATTGATGGATTTACTGATTCAATCAGAACGTTCAGCTTAGCAATCATTGCCCTGATCTGTTCCTGGCTTTCCCTGGCCACTTTGCCGAGAAGTCTTCTCTGGGTCCAGCCCGGGTTAAAAGGATAGTCGAGCCCTTTACCGCAAAAGTAGATTCTTCCCGGATTGTTGGGGTCGTTTATCCTGATACCGTTTTTCTGGTGTTCTTTAAGGAGGCCTATGAATTCAATATTGAAGAGAGGGAACACCTTATTCCGGACTGAATCCCGATAGAATGACTCATAGCCTGTGGTTACAAAGAAATCGTTGATGCCGAGAGCAGCTATATTTTCAGATTTAGCCATTGAAAATATTGTATGCATGTCGGGAAAAGCGCTGAATGAATATGGAGTGTGGATATGGGCGTTGGCTTCCCTGTATGCCGGAAGGTGGTTGTTTTTGAGGCTTTTTCTTAGTTCTTCCGGACCAGGGAAGTCAGAAAGAAAATGTTTTTCAGCCATTTTTGATCCTGTTATTTTTTAAGCGAATAATTCTTTTTACTGAACCAGGTCGATAACCCCGTTTAGAACATAACGTGGACGATAGGGAAAATTGTTGATATCGTTCCTGGTAGTTATGCCGCTCAGAACAAGAAGCGTGTCCAGTTCGGATTCCAGTCCGCATCTGATGTCTGTGTCCATACGGTCTCCGATAACTATAGCTTCATCCCTTTTTACGCCAAGTATCTTAATCGCTATCCTCATCATCAGAGGATTGGGCTTGCCTATGAAATAAGCTTTTTTGCCTGTGGCAATTTCAATAGGGGCTATCAGGGCTTTCGTTGAAGGTGTGATCCCGTTCTCAACCGGACCACTCACATCGGGATTTGTACCAATCAGCCTTGCCCCATTCAAAACCAGGTTAACTGCCCTTTCTATCATTTCAAAGGTAAGGCCGTGGGTATCGCCCACCACGACATAATCGGGATTGACATTATTAATGGTATATCCAACGCTGTAAAGTGCATGGATCAACCCGGCTTCGCCGATAATGTATGCGCTGCCGTTCGGCGTCTGACTTGCAAGGAAACCCGCCGTGGCAAGGGCACTTGTGTAAAAGTGGTCTTCCGCCGCAGTGATGCCGAGCCTTTTTAATTTTTCCTGAAGCTCTTTTGGGGTACGTTCACTCGAATTTGTCAGGAAGAGATATTTCTTATCCGAGCTTTCAAGCCATTTCAGAAATTCGTTGACTCCCGGCAATAATCTGTTACCATGATAGATTACCCCGTCCATATCGATAATGAATCCCGACTTGGCCCTTATATAATCAACAACATTTTCCATTTTCTTAAGATCTGGTGCAAAGATATCAAAAAGGATTCAGACCCCCTCCCTGTTTAATTTTAATGACTTGCCGGCGGACCAATCACTTTCCGGTTTGTGGCCTTTCAGCGGAATTATCTTCCCGTGAATGGCATCAATTATCCACCCGGGCTGAGGAAAAAAGTATTCTTCCATCTCGTACGCCGGAATGATCCAGTTTCTGGATCCCACAACCACCGGCGGAGCATCAAGGTCATCGAATGCAAGTTCGGTTATCGTCTGAGCCATATCTTTCAGGAATGATCCCCGGGAGGAGGCGTCACTGGTCAGAACGATCCTTCCTGTTTTTCTTACTGATTGAATAACCGTCTCATAATTGAACGGAACAAGTGTACGTGCATCAATGACTTCCGCGCTCATTCCCCATTTCTCCTTAAGGATATCTGCAACTTTCATTACCGGGTATAATGTGGCCCCGATCGAAAGGATAGTTATGTCATCTCCTGATCTTTTTATATCCGGTTCACCTATTGGTATCTCATAATAACCTTCAGGTACGCCACCTTCATGGAACATTTCGCCCACATCGTAAATCCTCTGGCTTTCGAAAAAGATTACCGGATCGGTACCCTGGAGTGCGCTGTTCATAAGTCCTTTGGCATCGTATGGTGTGGCGGGGAAAACAACTTTGAGCCCGGGGATATGGGCCACGATCGAGGACCAGTCCTGGGAATGCTGGGCGCCGTATTTGGAACCCACCGAGACTCTAATTACCACCGGCATCCTGATAATATTTCCGCTCATCGCCTGCCATTTCGGAAGCTGGTTTAAAACCTCGTCACCCGAACGGCCGAGGAAATCACAATACATGATTTCAGCTATTACGCGTCCGCCGCACATGCCATACCCGATCGCCGTTCCGACTATTGCACCCTCAGAAATCGGTGAGTTGAATAACCTGTGGTAAGGCAGGGCCTCAGTGAGGCCGCGGTAAACTGCAAAAGCTCCTCCCCAGTCGCGGTTTTCTTCTCCCCAGGCTGCAAGAGTCGGATCCTTGAAAAATCTGTCGATCACAGCTTCGAAGATCCCGTCGCGCAGCTGATACAGCCTTGCTTTTGAAACCGGATTTCCCTCTTTATCTTTATGGAATCTCTCCCTGGTTTTAATTGATTTAACCCTGGGATTTTCGCTAAGTGGCATCAGTACCTCCGGGATTCCATCCTCCATCCTGTCGTACGAACCGTTTGAGAACATCATTTTACCTATAAGGTCCGGATCTTTCACCAGATCCAGATGAGGCGACACTGAGTCGTCGATGGAAAGCTTAAGGATATGAGTGAGTATATCTGCTGCCTCATCCCTGATTTGCTGAAGAAGTTCAGCGCCTGCAACGCCTTCGTTAAAAAGGGTGTTTCCAAAAGTAAGTATTGAATCTTCCTTCTGCCATGCTTCGATTTCTTCCTTTGACCTGTAAGATGACGCATCCGAAGGAGAATGTCCGCTTATTCTGTAAGTAAGCGTGTCGAGCAGGACAGGGCCTCTCTTTTCCCTGATCACTTCCCTTTTTCGCCGGAATGCGTCTATGACTGCCAGTGGATTGTAACCATCAACTCTTTCGGCATGCATCATATCGGGATTGACTCCGGCACCAACTCTGGCAAGAATGTCATAACCCATTGTTTCACCCATGGTCTGCCCTCCCATGCCGTAGAGGTTATTCATGAAATTGAATATCAGGGGAAGCCCTCCGTTCTGATCACCTTCCCAGAGAGTGTGGTATTGATCCATTGCAGCAAAGGAGATACCTTCCCAGACAGGCCCGCACCCCATTGATGCATCACCTATGTTACAGACCACTATCCCCGGCTTCCTGTTAATCTTTTTATAGAGTGCGGCCCCGACCGATATATCACCCGAACCGCCTACGATTGCATTGTTGGGATAAATTCCGAAGGGTGTGAAAAACGCATGCATTGAACCTCCGAGACCTTTGTTAAATCCGTTCCCGCGTGCAAATATCTCTGCCAGCGCTCCATAAAGAAGGAAGTGAAGTGCCAGTTCCTTTATGCTTCCGGAAAATCCGTTTTCAACCACCCCGAGGGTCGAACCTCCAAAATAGGTTTTCATGATGGTATAGAGGGAGTCCTCTTCCAGTTTGTGGATTGCCGACAATCCCTTGGCAAGGATCTCGCCGTGGCTGCGGTGTGAACCAAAGATATAATCGTCCTTATCAAGGGTATATGCCATACCGACGGCAGCCGCCTCCTGTCCGATCGAAAGGTGTGCGGGTCCGGGATGATTATACCTGATTCCCATGTACTCATTGGTAGTTTTTATCAGGTTGAGCATTGTCTCGAATTCCCGTATAACGACCATGTCATGGTAAATCCTGATAAGATCTTCATTGGTGAAGTTCTGCCTCTCTTCATGAAGTGATTTGTTATACTGGTTTACAGGTATTTTCCCGAATTCGATAAATTTGGCACTGCGTACAATTTTCGGATCAATATTCTGGCATCTTGGCATTTGCTGTATCTGGTTAAAGTGTGAATGATTCAATCTGTCTCTTTATTTCCCTCAGGAATAGGGTTGCTGGTCCGCCGTCGATTGCCCGGTGATCGTATGTCAGCGACAGTCCCATAAACGGAACGAAGCCGAAAACATTATTCCCCAGGTCAGCGGGCCGGCTGATTATGGTGCAAACTCCAAGTATCGCGGCCTGCGGCAGGTTGATAACGGGAGTGAACATCTCGACCCCGTAGCTGCCGAGGTTTGATACTGTAAAGGATGCTGAACGGCTCTGAAGGAGTTCCGGATTGATATTACCCTTTTTACTGGTCTCAGCGACGGTTTTCAGTACCCCCGATAGAGTTATAAGATCCATCCGGTCGGCATTCCTGACTGACGGTACCATTAGTCCGCGTGGTGTGTCAACTGCAATTCCCAGATGCACCCTGTTGAATGTTCTGATGCTTTCTCCCAGGAAATGGCTGTTTGCTTCCGGAAATTTAAGAAGGGCCTGAATAATGCACCAGCAGACCATATCATTGATTGTAATATCCTGCCTTCCAGTTCCGTTGGCCATCGCCTCCTTGATCATTTTCCTTGCTTCAAGTATTTTACGCACATCGGCGCTCATGTGATGTGTAAGCTGGGCCGAGTTCTGAAGTGATGAGAGCATTGCTCCGGCTATAAGCCTGCGCACGTTGGAAAGAGGTTTGTCAGTAAATTCTCCTTCGTCAACCTGCCCCGGTTGAGAAGCTTCTACCCGTAATTTTTCAATATCACCGACGACAATCCTGCCGAATGGCCCCGAACCGGATATACTGCTGAAACTGACTCCTGCTTCCTTTGCAAGGCGTCTTGCCCGTGGCGAGATCCTGATTTTTGGATACCCCTTCAATCCCTGATCTTCCCGGACGATTTGACTGTTACCACTCTTCAAATGATCTTCTTTTGTTTCCTTCGGCCCGGCATTTCCTGATTTCTTTTCGCCGCCGGGGATGAAGGCTGAGTAATCTTCTCCCTTTGTGCCAAGCACGGCGACGTTATCCAGCACCGGCACTTCCGCACCTTCTT
>Ga0075321_1000005_pt1 | contig 20475 bp, 10 predicted proteins | sample MayberryNW_Catta_6_FD_120083 | JGI IMG/M metagenome (GOLD analysis project Ga0075321, IMG submission 120083) | Natural and restored wetland microbial communities from the San Francisco Bay, California, USA, that impact long-term carbon... | ecosystem: Environmental > Terrestrial > Soil >... | reverse complement strand
AGGAATAACTCCAGAAGAAGTGCTACTTTTGAAGATTGCCTCTGAAAACTCATCAACGAGTGCTTTCATTACTTCGAAATAAGGATTCACATTCAATGGATCTAACAAGGGTTCCAAGGAGAGTGGGAGCATTTTGGTCACATCAAATTGTGCTTTCACTTTGAACATGACGGATTCATCTGGTCTTGTTTCTGTGTCGTTCCATAGAAGTCCCTCGAACATACTCTCATGCTGGGGAAATCCTTCTTCTGTGCTATCATACGGAGGAGGTGTGACAAAATTGGTTTTTGTTGTTTCCAATTTTAGCTGTATGTCATCCCCTAAGCTCATGTAACTGGAAAACTTAACAAAGTTATATACAAAAAAATACGTAGTGGTGAATATGCATTTGTTGAGGAATGAATGAACAGTCGCCTTCAGTATTTCCATCAACTCGGTTCGAAGTCTTTCATCATTTTCTTCTCCTTCTTCTTCTTCTCCTCCTCTTCCCGGTCTGCTGAGTTCGTTTATTTCTACAATGGTGTCTACAACAGAAACATGGTCTAATGCAAGACCTGATACTAGAGTGCCGTATGTATGTCTTATTTTGTAGTACTCTGATCTTCTTATGTAATCGCCGGCCAACTCAATGAGCTTGTCCGCGAGTCTAATAAATCGTGGTTTAAGTGTATCATATTCTGAGAAACTTGCTATGGCTCGGGTACCTCCTTCTGAAAATAGTCCGTAAAGCAACTCGTTGTTTGATTCAACGATCCTTTTGGCTAAATCAGCTCGACGTGAATCTTCACGACTGCGACGTTGATTTCCAACACTGACCAAGAATCCTCGGGTCAATGCAAACAAAAAAGCGGGTTGTATGAGACTGTGTAAACTTGGAGCTGTTCGAGTAGATGACATACGCGGAGCTTCACTTGCTATCTCCCTTTGCATTGTCTCGTAAATGGAGGTATAAGCACCAAGAAGTGCTTTCATCACACTGTAGTACTCTTGATGGGCAGCAACTTCGAAGGACGGGACACGCAAAATGGACCGCGCTAATTCCACACTGGAGTCGGGCACCGTGACACTTTTCTCAAAGTCACGTCCTGCTTCAATGAAAGCAGACAAGTAGGTTTCATATCCAACCAACTCATGCAGAGAACCCAAGGCGCTTTCGTACCGAGATAAAAGACCTGCAAACTGCGCTTCTTTGCTTCTTTCCTCTGCCTCCATCCGAGATTCAATTGCCTCCAGATTGCTCATGTCCATAAGTTTGGTCACTGGAGTGCGCGTTGCAGCAGAGAGTTTTGTGAGCATTTGGATCACATCGCTTCCGTAATACAACTTCAGTCGGGAAAGTAGTTGTTCTTGATAGTTATGGCCCCACGGAGTCGATGCACTGAGCGATGAAACAACTCCATCCTGCCGTGGAATTTTGCTCCTCTGACTTTTGTTTGCCAGAGAGGGAATCGCAACAACGAAATCCGAAACTTTAGATCCAATTGGACAACTCTCTCGTTCTCCTTTTCCCTTTGAAAAATGGGAAGATGAAGGAATACCACAAACAAGTGAAGATGAATCAAAGCATTCACCCTCTATCTGGTAATATTTTGTCACCACCATGGCTAAGTGCGACTGAACTTCTGAGGAAAGCCGTTCTCCGACTGTTGTTTGGAGTACCATCATTTTTTCTTCAATTTCGTTTGCTATGTCATTTTCAAAATTTCGCATCTGTTTGTCTGAATATCGAGCGAACAATCCCTCTCTCAAGTCATTTATACACTTTTTTACAAAGTCAGCATGTACTCTACTTGAAATAGTTTCTCTCTGACCCACACAGGCTCCAGAGAGGACTTCTCCAAAGGACACCATCGTTGCTTTCGTTCTACCCTTCGGCTTGAGATGTAGTTTTGGAGGAAATCGCGCTCCATTGATAAAACCATCGCTCCTGTTAGAGAATTCTCCATGTCCCAATTGTGCACTACCTTCATAAGAGAGAAACTCTGGATTGTCGTTGTCATAATATGACGGAGAGGAATCAAAACGACCTCTTCCAGTAGCAGATACGTTGTCTCCAAACGCCTTCTCAAAGACAAAATCAGGGAGTCTGTCGTTGTTGTTTTTCTTTCTTCTCCTCTTTGGCTCTTCTTCGTCCTCAAAATCACTCTCTATGTCTTCAGACGAACTCTTGTCAATGTTGTCCCACAGTTCTCGCGTTGAAATAGGACCAGTTGTTCTGCCACGTTTATCTTTGGGTGTTCGCCCTTCTGCCGATCGGGGTTTTCTCCTATTAACAAACCATGAGGACATGCTTTCATCCTCCCGCCCACTATCTTTACGTCCCTTGCGAACATAGAGAGCGTACGGAGTAGTCGGGTTTGAATTGGGATGGTACACTTTACGGTGCATCGCCTACCCGAGTTTTTGTCCACTGTCCTTATATCAGATTAGTAGTTCTTTTTTTTTTGTGTCTTATATTACAAAAAAAAATATATATTCTACTATATTATAGCCAACATTTCACTTTTAATTGTTAAATACTCCCAAAAAAAACTTACAAATTAACGGAGTCATCACCACAAAAAAAAGGAGTTACTTTGGGCTAACTTATTTTTTTTGCCTTTGGCTTCTCTTTTACTTCAAGGCGCTCCATTTTCTGTTGCCCATTTCAAGATATCTGAATATCCTCTATACGCCGCGGATTTGCGTGTGTGCTTATCCCAAGGACATCCATTCTCTCTTGCCCATTTTAGTACTTCCAAATGTCCTCCATCTGCTGCCTGTGCACATGTGGCCTCATGCCAAGGACATCCATTCTCTCTTGCCCATTTTAGTACTTCCAAATGTCCTCCCTTTGCTGCCTGTGAGCATGTGTGCTTATTCCAAGGACATCCATTCTCTCTTGCCCATTTCAATACATCCAAGTGTCCCCCCGAAGCTGAGCTCTCGCATGTCTCTTCATCCCAAGGTGCTCCATTTTCTCTTGTCCATTTCAAGACATCCAAATGTCCTCCCGTTGCTGCGCTGATGCACGCCCACTCATTCCAAGGACATCCATTCTCTCTTGCCCATTTCAACACATTCAAATGTCCTCCCTTTGCTGCCTTTGAGCATGTCCACTCATCCCAGGGGCATTCATTCTCTCTTGCCCATTTTAGTACTTCCAAATGTCCTCCCTCTGCTGCCTTTGAGCATGTATCTTGATCCCAAGGACATCCATTTTTTCTTGCCCATTTCAATATATCTAAATGTCCTCCCAAAGCTGCATTTGCGCATGTCCACTTATCCCAAGGACATCCATTTTGTCTTGCCCATTTCAACACACCTGAATGTCCTCTATATGCTGCATATGAACATGTCTCTTCATCCCAAGGACATCCATTCTCTCGCAGCCATTTCAAGACACCCAAATGTCCTCTATATGCTGCAAGTGAGCATGTTCTCCAATTCCAAGGTGCTCCATTTTCTCTTGCCCACTTCAAGACATCCAAATATCCTCCCATTGCTGCATTTTTACATGTCTTCTCATCCCAAATGCATCCATTCTCTCTTGCCCACTTCAACACCTCTAAATGTCCTCCTTCTGCTGCACTTGAGCAGATGTCTCCAATACGTCCATATTGGAGAGCGAACTCAGGTACCATGTGCATTGGCTGAGATGTTATTCGCATCCAAATTGTGTGTGCTGCTGCAACCATATATTTCTTTGCACTATTCCAATTCCACAGGCTCTCATTTTCCATCCACTTGAGTAGTTCCAAATGACCATTCGCAGCTGCGTGATTTGAACAAGTTTTAATATCGAAATAAAAGCCCTTATCACAGAGCCATTTTACCAAAGATATATAACCGTTACTTGCGGCTGCGGATGTAGGCGTGTAATGTAGGTAATATTGACGGCGTCTATCGCAGTGTTTTTCAATAAAGAGTATTCCAAGGCAAGTCCCCTTCCATGATTTGCACGCCCAACTCGCCGAAAAAAACGTTATATAATCTGTATAAGAAAGAACAATAGCAAGTATGTTTTCGTCCTGTAAGGGATCAAACTTTGGAATCTTTTCCATTTGCGACAATAAAAAAAAATTTTTTTTTATGTTAACAAAAACTTTTTTTTTGTATTAATAAGAATTTTTTTTATTATGAAAGAATAAATTACTTGCTTTTACAAAGATTTTTTTTTGCAACAACACTCGAATGTCCGACTCAAGTGAGTTTGTTTTGGAAGAAACTCATGATGATATATCCACAATGGGATGGGGTTCCAGAGAGATGGTAGCAAAAGCTGTCAAAGCAGTTGGATCTAATGAAGTAACTCGAGTAGAGGCGATAGACCTTTCCACGTGTCTGGAGACTTATCCTTGTCAGGGCCATGTGGGTGTCCGCATCCATGTAGAAGGAGGATGGACGATCGAAATAAAATGCGATACTATTCCAATCGCTGCCGTCATGAAACACTTTACTCCACACGATGTACACCCGCACTTCAAACCATATTTGAAGAAAAAATAAATTTTCCTTTTTTTTTTTGAAATTTATTGTGTGTAACTTGACTACAATACTTCAATGTATTCATCTTCTGTATCGGAGGTGAAAGGGGTAGGAACGACTGGAGCTGGCCAGATGAGAGAGTGAGAGGTTCCATCAGAGTGGGTACACCGGTTTTCCTTTATCCAATCATTCATACCAGGACCAAAGGAATAAGCCAAGCAGCGCGCAGCTCCTGGTTTGGTGTCTTTCAATCTTTCTATCAACTTTGCAGCCTTGGCGAACTTTGCCAACAAAGGATTTTCAACCAGGTCATTGTAGATTTGTTCTTCCAGATCCAAGTCTTTGCTCAAAGAAGCCATACCTGCTTTTTCGGCGTCCACTTTTTTTCTCCAGTCTATATAATCTCTCATGGCTTCCTCTTCTTTCTCTATACATTCTTGCCTAGATTTAACATGTTTGGGCAGGGTGATAAATTTTAGAATAGAAGGACCTCTGGATGTCTTCAGAGATATAGTGCCAGGTATTTTAGAGCGTTGTCTCTTTGATTCTCTGATAGTAGCAGCATCTTCCATCATTTTTTGACGCACGATTTGGCCACTGTTGGAGGGTTTTCTGTAGCCGTGAAACAACGCCTTTTCTGTCTTTGCAATAATGTTCTCTTCTGTTTTGAACAATCTTCTGGCAGCGGACATCATTACCTCGAAGCTACTAATTTTCTTCGGAGGCAAAGCAGAGTCATCTCCATTGCCGGTTGTTCCGAGACACAAACCGACTTTGCGTTTTGTTCCAGAAGAAGGGCCAAAGGGAGTGGCGTTAAACTGTTCGAATAAACTCTTCATAACGCAATCGTCGTCGTCCTCCATGAAAACTTCCACATCATCGTACAAGCTCTCAAGAGCAAATTCACTGATTGAATCTTCGTTGTCATCATCAAAATCATCTTCGCCGCCATCATCAATGTCATCATATTCATACTGTATTCCGCATGAAGATGTCATTGGTGAAGGCGGCGAAGTAGGGAACAAAGCCTCAGCAACAGCCCATGATGAATCCTCAGCAGGCTCGTCGTTCAAAAAATCTACAAAATGTTTATACTTTTCAGGCCGACCAAAGCGTTTGAACACTTGGAGATAACTGGCTCTCATAAACTCTTCTTGGAACAAAAACGGTGTGAGAGCTTGGATAAGAGGTTTTTTCAGCCGTTCAAGATAATAAGGTATATCGGGTGGAATGCGTTCTTGTATCATATATTCGGGATCTTGGGCGTTATCTGTGGATTTTTTGTTGCGGGTGTCCGCCACTATGTATGGAATACGTGCACCCAAGGGATATTCAGATCCAGGGTTTCTTCGCCTGATGTCTTGATTCACCTTGACGTGGGGCTGCAAGTTGAAGTAGTCTTCTTCTCTTCGGGAAAGCGCCTTTGTGATTACATATTCGCTCAGGGGAATGTCGTTGTCGTACATCGCTTGCACTGTTTCTCTAATTTCAATGAGAGCCCGTTCTTCAGTGATTTCAGTGCGAACAACTCGCGTAAAAGGTCTTGATTTCCCATCTCTCAAAACTTCTTCATATCCTTGGACAGTTTCCTTTTCCCAACCATTTGAAACACCCATGATGATACTTTGAACTCGTTTCATGAGATCACGCTGAATTGGAGCGTTGTCTCTGCGCACACTTATGAGACCCTTTGCATCTATCTTGTTCATAACGGCAACATCTTGGACAACTCCAGATTTCACTTCTTTAACCTTGCTACAGGTCCAATATCCTCCTACATATCCTTTCTTTCTGAGAAGAAGATAAGGACAGTATCCCTTTTCCATTTCCAGAACAATTCCATTTGGATAGCAAGTTTGATTGCACATCTTGTTGATGATTTCTGCCTGACGCAGAGCTTCCGTCATGTCATCCGAAGATAAATTGGTAAATAGAATCATCACAGAGTCGGTGTTGTGCACAATCATATCTCCTGGACCCACGTGAAAGTGGTGATTCTCCGTCTCCAAGTCGTAGACATATTCTTCTTCTCCCGCTTGGCGAAGCAGCTGAATCTTCTTTACTATGTCCGAGTCCGTTCTCTGCTTGCCGCGTGTTAGCGTAATTCTGAATATGTCGGGTTTGTCCGTGAGAGTGTTGATGGATGTCTTCCATCCGAGGCGCTGAGCAAGGAGCATTAAGCCAGCGCAGGTTTCTTTTCCCTTCTGACAGAATCGGGTGCATGACTCTTTTTTGCTCCCATCCCCGGCATAAAACCCATTAAAGAATGGTTCAACATATTCTATGGGAGCTGTTAAGAGTTCTGGAGGAACGCGCTTCTGCTTGTGTTCGTTGTAGAACAATGCACGGTATCTTCTCACGATATCTCTGATGAATCCCCTTTTTCTCTTTGCATCTGGAACGAGTTTGAACACGTGGGAGCTTTGCATTGTTTCGAGTATTTTTGTGTCAAACGGTAGAGCCTCTGCGCAAGCTTCTAGGAACGCTCGATCTTGCTTGTTGATGGCCCACGAATATTTTTTCACGCTCTTGTAATTGTATTCTCCGCATGAACCATCGGCAAAGAATGCACCCATGGCAAAGGCCTCTTTCACACTAAAGGAGGGACGTGCGCCAATAGAAATCCCGCTCAGTGGAGAGTGGTGCAGAAGTTTACTACCCACACAGACATCCTTTGGAGTGAGTTCTTCCCCATTTATGTCCAACAGACTGTGATCTTCTGTCACGTCCACAACTCCCGTATGCGTGACGACGCGATAGATGTTCTTTCTGCATTTGTGACGTATGCACCTTTTCACAGGTGTCCATCCGCACTCCGACCATACTTGGTATTGAGGTTCTGATCCGCTCCATAGAAACTCAACTTGCTCCTTGTCATGATGTGTCTCTTCAAATTCATGCTCCGGGACAAATGAGTCAATTCTCTTCCATGATATGCTTCCAGTCGCGCCGTCTTTTATCAGAAGAGGAGTGTCTCCCGTGACGCTGTCTCCGTAAACCACCAAATAAGGAAGATAAGCCTCTATACTTCCAGTTAGAGGATCAACGCGTTTCCTTGTCATTTTACCTGGTGGATACCTTATCATATCTCCAACAGATTCAAGATCTTCAATAAACTCCTTTGTCTTTTCGATGTAGTGTCTTCCCCATGATGTCACAGCTCTTGCAACAGGAAAACAAGGAAGAGTCCCAACTCCAGCTCCAGTGAAACCATACAAACTATTGGCCCCCAGTTTTAGAGCCAATTGCATGCTATCATACATGGCTGCCTCGACAGGGTCTTTGGCGTTGTTCATTTTGATCTTGGCCTGTTTCCTCCTGGAGAGAAGCTGTTCTAACATGAGCGGGAAAATGCCTTTCATAATGTGTTCTGAAATGAAGCTGTCTCCCTCTGGAGAGGTAAACTTGTGCACTCCCTCTACATATCGACGAGCCAAATGGGGGGGAATCAGTGTACTGTAGCAAAGGTTGTGAGCCATCATAAGACTTGGATACAGAGATGCAAAATCCAAAGTAGCCACGGGGCTTGAATAGTATCCTCTCTTCGGTTCGATGACAGTCGCTCCAGAGTATTGTGCCTTCTTCTTGTTCTTTTCGTGACTAATTTCCAATCCAGTGACACTTTCATTCTTCACAATGCGGTTGAAGGGCACTACATAAAGAATCCCCTTGTCAAGGTAGTGTTGTCTCAAAAAGGAAAGCATAAAGCAATATCCACGTTTCTGTTGTCCTCTGAGTACCAAATCAGTCAAACTGACTCCATAGAGGCGAGCGTTGTTGACATATAAGTTGTCATGTCCCTTTCTTTCCAGAACGTGAGCAGGTAATAGAGCATCAACCAAACAATAGATGGCAACCTTGCGTTTCGCCAGACCCCCTCTTCTGAAATAGGGAGTGATGAGCCAATAAGGAACATCTTTCTTACCTACATTGAGAATCCGTTTCGCCACGTTGTCGAGTTTATAGGAAGTGAATTTGCAAGTGTAATCTCTCATCACAGTCTCTTGTGCATCCAACAAGGAACGACCAGAGATCACAGGAACCTTGAAGTCTTTTCGACCATATGCATTGCTCTGAAACGTACATTTCCGGAGGTAAACTGGATTGTTGGACATTCTACCAAAGCAATCCCATTCATCTGGTTTCATACCCAAGAATTTTGCTCGGTTGCACAAAAACTCCATGTCGAATCCTAAAATGTTGTACCCGGTGAGAATGTCGGGGTCTGATTGCACCAGGTATTCTTTGAATCCAAAGAGTAGAAGTCTTTCGTTGTCATAGCGGTATATGTGTAGCCTGTCTGATTCAATCCCCCACTTCAACTTGAGTTCTTCCAGTTCAGAGCTGTCCATTTCATCCATTTCTCCAATGATAAAAATACTCCCTTCTATGGGCTTCTTTGCCTTACCGAGTTCGTACAACAGAGATCCAATAATGATTACCTCGTCTCCGGGATTCGTTGGAGAAGGGAACATTCCAATAACCGAATTTGCAGCTTCAATGTCAAGGGAAAGAATGCGAGCAGGAGGCAATACATTCTGCAACTCTGGGTCTTGAGTTATGCCTCTTATGTCCTCTCCCATCACGTCCAATTCGATTTGACAGGACGACTCGGATCTTGTCAATCCATAACCACGGAGCAAACTCTTTATGTAAATGGGAGCAATTGTCTCCAATTTTTCATTGAGTTCGTTCTCCATGTGAGGTTCTAAAAGCACAGGGTACTCTTTAACCCTCATTCCTCGAGATTCAATACCCACTCTGGTTGATCCTCTGTGAAGGTCAACTTCCATCCAGTGCATTCCCTTTATGTCTCTGTCAATTGTGCACCTGTTTACAAACTCCACATTCGATTCAAATGTCTTACAAATGTTGCCGTACTGGGGTTGTGCAAATTTCATGTAGTCTGAACCTTGAAAAAATGCACGAGCTTTGGGAACGTCTTTGGGAGAAATCAAATGGATCTTTAAAAACAAACTGTCTTTCGTTCTGAACCCGTAGATAGTTCTGGCCATATACCACTCAACTTTAGACACAAACGGTTGGAATCCCTTGTATGCTGCAGTGTGTTCATACTGAACATCGTATTTGGACCGGTCTTCATTCGGAAGCAAGTATCTCAAACTTTCATTGTATATCCTTATCTTCTCTTGCACTCCTGAATCTGGAGAATCGGGGTCCAAGCCATTCAACAGCAACTGCAATCGATCTTTTACCACTCTACATAGCTGATCGGGACTTTCTACAGCCCTCGCAGATGCAGATACAGAAAAGTGTGGTTGCATTCCATACACAGTTATCTTAACCGAATTTGAACCAGAGGTGCTCTGTCTTTCATCAGAAGACACTGCAGGTGTCACACCGTATATGTCTACTACGGGTACCTTTCCATACCAAGGTGCATACGTGTCATTATCTTCCATCCATTTTTGTTCGTCTAACAGCAAATTGGGAGGTACTTCACTCAAGGGAATCATTCTGTAACTACAGTCAGAAACCGCAAGTCTAAGCTTCTTTGTGTTGATCTCCCCATGAAAAACAGGAGGCCTTCGAACATGTTCAAATGATAAGCAATTCTCGTGGTGCCATTCTGTCATTGTCCGCTCGAGTTCCTTTGTTTTTTTCGTCGGTGTCTTCGAGTGAAATCAAAAAAAAAACGAAAAATTTTGTGCTCTCCAAAAAAAAAGTTATTAATACAAAAAAAAGTTGTTGATACAAACAAAAAGTTTTTTTGGTCTGTTTGCAATTTGACGATTTGGTTAAAAAAAATTTTTTTTTGTTTTTTTTTTTGCTGTTGCTCCTGCGAAGAAAAGAACACGGCGAACACATGAGTTTGTTTGTGGATACAAACTATGAAAAGTTGAAAGATGTTATGCTCCGCCATAAAAAGGAGTGGATTGATATTGGGGAAGCAGACAAAGAACTGGCGCTTGTCCAATTGAACAAGAATATAGAAGAATTGTTCAAAGTATATGGAACAAGCAGTGGAATGTTTGCGCAGGGATTCAAGGAGATAGTCGGACCTCCCCTTTGCGGTCAAGGTCCAAACACTGCTCCTGTTGTGGTATTCTTCCAGAAGCCTTGTTACATGTCCCAGAAATACCAAAACTTGAACCACTTTTCTACATACAAAAAGAGGAATGCAGATGGAGAGGAAGAAGAACACGAAGTGAAGACCAACCACGTTCAAACGATTGCATTGTTACAGACCCATGGCATAAACTATGTGAACTATTATTCGATGTGTTATTTTCCCTATATCACTAAGTATTCAGAACCCTCTCAACTTCTGACAACCGTATTCAGCAACTATGCCAGAAGAAGGTTGGACATTCTGAGGCCAGAAGTTGTTATAGCTGGTGATTCATGGTCTGCAAAACTTGCCCTGGGGAAATTCACCTACAAGGGACTGGAAACAGACGCGTATCTCCGCGTAGGTTGTTCTCGAAAAATGACAATTGAACGAATAGTTGGAGGAAAACTACTCTACAAGTACCTCCTCTGTCGAATTCCCCATCCATTCTCTTTGAACACAGAGAAACAGAGCAGAGAGGAAGTAGATGCCCTGTTTTGTACAGGAGTGGAACCTTTGATCCCTGTGCTCAAAAAGGCTCTCTACAGACACGAGCTGGGAATTGCACATTGTTTTAGTGACCAGACAAAGGGCCTTCAAGGAGGAAAATTGGATGCCTTCTCTCTTATATCTAAAGGGGTGAGACACATCATTCCCTCTAAAGTGGAGGACAACACCGAACACATGAAAGAGGAATCAACTCACGATGGCCGAATTTCAGAGGTGAAAGACGAACCTGACTTTGAAGACGATGACGGAGATTCCACCCCCAGAAATCCAACACTGATAAGAATAAAAATGAAGAAGGAAGAAGAGGATGAATTTATGAGCATTATGCCGTCCTATTCCAGTTTGAAATCTCGGAATCGTCGCCTCCCTGCTGATTCACCTCGATTTGTGGGGTCAGCTTTCAGAGATCCAATTTCTGAATACACGACATGGGCTTTACGGAAGAGGATACTGGGATTTCTTGGACCTATTGACATGGTATACTTTTTGGATGCCATTGACAGAATGGGTACAAATACAATTGTGGATCTCTCTGGTGCAGACTCCCATCCCTTTACCGGACGCCCAGAGGACAACTTGGCCGTTTGTTGTTTATTTACAGACGGACAGCCTGTTCTGAGCGCTGAACTGGTTCGTCAGTACGACGTTCATCTATCATCTCATTTTGAGACATATGAAAGAAATTGTCGTATCTCAGGAACTACTTCGGTTCGATTTGACGAAAGCACCACTTATGATTTTGGGAGCACATTCAAATTGGCGGAACACTTTTTCACCGAGATAGCACTTATATACACTTTCTTGGAGGATAAAGTCCTTGGTATGGCACGCGCCTCAGGGTGCGTGAGTCTTTCTACTCTTCCGAAGATCATTCTTTGGTCGAGTCCCGGACGAGAGCCAGATGGGGCAATTTCTTCGGAAGTAATGGCAGCTCCTGGAGACAGCTTTGCATTCTTCACGTTGGCACTCATCTTTCTGTTCATTCGAGATATCATATTGAAGGTTCGAATTGGCGCCTATTCCCAAGGACACGGAGGTTTTGGCACCCACGAACGCACCACTGCATTGGACTACAAAGAAGTGGACTCTCGTTTACTTGAAATTGAAATAGAGAAAAAGGGAAAAGGTGGCATGAGAGGATCGCCCTTAGTGGACCCCATTCACCTATTTACCAAAAGAAGACCTCCCAAAGAGAAACCTTCTCAATTGCGAACAAACGCTCGCAAGGAAGTCACCCACGTTCAACAAATTTTACAAGAGTTGCGCTTTGTATACAATACGTGGTGGAATGGCTTCACTTTACTACAAACACAAGTTTTACAGCAAGTAATTGCTCATATACATTTGTGCACTGCCATGGCCACAGGAATCTCCACTTCCGACCCCAGTAGAGGATCTACAGGAGATATTGTTCATCCAATGTCAGGGACTCCTTATTATGAAGAAGTAGAGAGGAAAACACGGGAAGAAATGGAAAAGGAAGACATAGAACAGCGCCAAAAAGTACTTCGAGAGGCCCTATACAAGTACTTGACACCAGGTCAACCTTGTCCTCTGTGCGTCTGTCCCAAACACGGACACAACAACTTTGCCACCAATCTCTGCAAAGATCGTTCTTGTCGTCCTCCATTTCGAGAACCCTCGTTGTTCAGAAAAAGTAACCCCGAAACGAGCGATGCCATCGAAATGAGAGAAGAAGATAATGGATGCCTAACTCCTCTTGACCGAGCAATTGCCGCTCTTGATGTATGTGTTTTGACTTCTCGTGTTGAGGAAGAACTTCACTTTGGTCTGCAAGACTCTTTCATTGAGAATTACGTCAATGGAAAGGGGTCTACCTTAATCATGTGCGACTGTGTCCTTTGCAACACAGAGGGAGGGTGTATAATAGATTGGGTGTAATGTATATTTTTTTTTACTTGTACACATATCACTGAGTAAACATTCGACCTGGGTATCTTTTTCTTCTCCATTCAGTGTTTTTGTATAGATAAACAGGAAGGAAGATAGCTTCAATTTCGTTGTGAAGACAAACTTTCTTTTCTTCTCTTTTCTCTGTGTATGGAAGACATTCTATTTGGGCCAATTCAGCGTTGAGTCTCCTGAGCGCCCTACTGGGCCACCTCAAGCCTCCTGTTGCTTCACTCCATTGTTTTCTTAACATGTAAACAGAAACTCCCAGTTCTTCAGCTGCCTGTTTGATCGTCATTCTCAGATAGGGAATTAAAAGCACTGCTGCATTTTCATCCGGTGGGGTATATTCCTCAACTGGGAATGATTCAGACGCACAAGATGTTATCGAATTAGCGAACCATATGGGTTCATATCCTCGAGTCGCTTTACGTGAATTTGCGTCGTCTTTTGCAATATTTCCCGGAGAATGGAAAGGGTATTTTTCTCTCCATCGAGAAAGTAGGTCCTCTTGCAAAGACAGAGGTGCAAAATGCTCAAAAAATACTTCAAACTCTTCACTCGATAGCGGCAGTATCAGTTCTGTATCCACTTTCCTTAAACACGAGTTTACCACATAGAGGTTCATCAAGGATTCCATAGCCGGGCCTTCTCTTTTTTTTTCCAGAAAAGAAAATATGACACCCATCAAAAAAAATTTTTTTTTGTATTAATATGTTTTTTTTAATGCGAAGAAAAAAAAACAAATTTTCTTTCTTCAAAGTTTCCATGTAACCCAGCTGTTCAGTTGCACGAGCGCGTGTTCACCCACTCCAAGGACATCCATTCTCTCGAAGCCATTTCAAGACATCCAACTGTCCTCCCATTGCTGCATATTCGCATGTTAACTCATTCCAAGGTGCTCCATTCTCTCTTGCCCATTTTAGTACTTCCAAATGTCCTCTCCCTGCTGCAAATGAGCATGTTCTCTCATCCCAAGGACATCCATTCTCTCTTGCCCATTTCAATACATCCAAATGTCCTCCCTCTGCTGCAAATGAGCATGTTACCTTATCCCAAGGACATCCATTTTCTCTCAACCATTTCAACATATCTAAATGTCCTCCCTTTGCTGCATCTGAGCATGTTCTCTTATCCCAAGGACATCCATTCTCTCTTGCCCATTTCAACATATCCAAATGTCCTCCCATTGCTGCAAATGAGCATGTCCACTCATTCCAAGGTGCTCCATTCTCTCTTGCCCATTTTAGTACTTCCAAATGTCCTCCATTTGCTGCCTGTGAGCATGTTCTCTCATTCCAAGGTGCTCCATTCTCTCGGAGCCACTTCAGAATGTTTAAGTACCCTTTGGCAGCTGCTTCAACGGTTGCAATCTTTGCAATTTGTTTTAGGTTTACTTTGGACTCTCTACATTTGATTCCTCTAATAGTGTCCAATTCGGATGTTCTTATCTTGAAAGCGGTGCACGCATATTGACAAACAAACAGAGTGAATGGGTCCAACAACGAAAGAATGAGTTGTAATAGATATGGATTAGATAACACCTCTTCCACCAAAGCACAATCTACCTCCTTTTCTTTATCCATTTTGCACTTGCCGACTGGTAAATCAAACTGAATGCAAAAATCCCCGTGACGCAATAAAGAATTTTTTTTTTGTATTAATATCTTTTTTTTATTTAGGAAAACAAAAAAATACTACAAGTAATTGAGTTGCTTTGCTCTTTTGGCAATTTCTGCGATGTTGAATACCCCCATTGTGTGATTAGCGTAACACTTTTCATGGTCCGTGCAGGGTGGGTAGAGGGATTCACACTCGCTCAAAGGGACATTGGCTAGATTGTAAGAAATGAAAAAGGCTGTTTCTCCAGTTGGAAAACGCAAAGCAAGGTTGAGATACTCGCTGCCTTCATTGGGCGCAATGACGAGTGTTTGGATGCCGCGGATATTGCCACGTCCATCTTTATACTCGATCATCTGTACCTTATCGGTTGCACCGTTGTCACTTGTTGCACGCCCAAAGAACTGGCCAAATGGTGGACCAAAGTCAGGGGTCACACAGGTTTTACGTTGTCCGCTGTTGACGTTTAACTCGCAATACTCGGGAATGACAGAAACGGGTCCGTCAGCAAAGCTTGAATAGGTAACATAATGGCCAACGTCAATGACGGTCGAGATTTTCGCTGGAAGGGAGATGCATACAAGCGGGTCATTTGGAGCTTCACGGAAGCAATACGTTGTATCTCCCACATTGCAGACTACATTCTTGGGACGGCAGTTACGCAAAAAGGTCCTGCTGACATCAATGGGGTTGCAAATGAGATCACTAAAGACCACTGAGTCGTTTAGATTGCTTTGCTTGCTATGGTAAAGTCCACGCTGAGTGGCAGCGCTTACCGAGCATAAGACACATAGAGCCAAAAATACGTATAGCATGCGCATGTTTAGCTAGGGGAACCTTTTTTTTTCCTTTTTTTGTGAATGTTCTAATAACAAGAGAGAATTATTGGCTCGTTTTTATTTCTATCCAAACGATTTTTTTTTGCTTTTTTTTGCCTCCTCAAGGATAATCGGGTTCTTCTTCGCTGGTATCAGAACTCTCCATCATGTCCATGTCATTTTTGTAGTCGATCCAAGCTGACTCAAAATCTTCTTCAGTGTGAAATTCTTGTGCAAGCAAATATCGTTTTATCCCGGGCCACGTTTTTGGTGAGCGTGAAAGATATTCATTTATGATTCCAGTTGCTTTTTCGTCTCTGTTAGATATAGAGGGGTCCATATGTAACAAAAGAGAGTAAGGTAGCCACTGAAGCATATAATCTGCTTCGTCGTACCATTCCCTCAGAATTGCAGTTTCAATTGTGCCAGTACTAAACGGACAGTCCCTGTTCATCAAATAGTGATAACATTGCATGGATCGACCTGAATTTATTGACAAGATGAGAGAAAGCTCGTCTATTGGACAACCAAACTTATATGCAAATTTCAAACACCTCAAACAGCCTGAAGTTGCTGCTCCATGGGACGCAGAATAGATGTATTTTGTTTCCCCTGTAATGTATTCTCCGTATAAGGGACAACCTTGACTGTGAAGGAATTCGAGTAGACGTTCGTCTCCTCTGGTGGCAGCTCCACAACATGCAGATGCATCCATTTTACAGCCGTTCGAAATAGCCCATTTTACAACGCTGCGATGACCGTAGATGGCAGCACCTGCTACTGTCCGCTCGCTCCACGGACACCCATACGATCTCAAGAGCTTCAGAGCCTCCAAGTTTCCTGCTTCAGCAGCCCATGTCGTTGCCAACTCCCAAAATTCGCACCCACTCTCATGGAGATACCGTAGCATGTCCATATGGGGAAGAGAAGCCGCTATCGCAACAAATAATCCATGCAGCTCTACTCCTTCCTCCTCATGGAAACGCTTCAATTCACTCAGGTCACCATTGTACACAGCTCTCCATGGACCTGCATACGAGCTTTTGAGAAGTTTTGACTTGCACACACTTTTCATTTCGTCGGTAATAAAGTGCTCATAGTCGAGATCCGGATCTTCCAGTTGCAGCATACTGTTTATTCGTATTTTTTTTGTATATTGATAACGAAACGCAAAACTTTTTTTTTAAATCACTCAATTGCTCTTGAATGTAAAATCACTCTTTTATGAGAAAACAGGAAAGATGATTTTTTTTTGTATTACAAGGCATTTTTGTATTAATACAAAAAAAATTCTTTATTGCGTCACGGGGATTTTTTTCTATTCGGTTTGATTTACCAGTCGGCAAGTGCAAAATGGATAAAGAAAAGGAGGTAGATTTTGCTTTGGTGGAAGAGGTGCTATCTAATCCATATCTATTACAACTCATTCTTTCGTTGTTGGACCCATTCACTCTGTTTGTTTGTCAATATGCGTGCACCGCTTTCAAGACAAGAACATCCGAATTGGACACTATTAGAGGAATCAAATGTAGAGAGTCCAAAGTAAACCTAAAACAAATTGCAAAGATTGCAACCAGTGAAGCAGCCGCCAAGGGGTACCTAAACATTCTGAAGTGGCTCCGAGAGAATGGATGTCCTTGGGGTCGGAATACATGCAAAAATGCAGCTTCAGGAGGACATTTGGATATCTTGAAATGGCTGAGAGAGAATGGATGTCCTTGGGATGAGGACACATGCTCACATGCAGCAGAGGAAGGACATTTGAATGTATTGAAGTGGGCAAGAGAGAATGGAGCACCTTGGGATGAGAGAATATGCTCAAGTGCAGCATATGGAGGATATTTAGATGTGTTGAAGTGGGCAAGAGAGAATGGATGTCCTTGGGATGAAGACACATGCTCACATGCAGCAAATGGAGGACATTTGGATGTCTTGAAATGGGCAAGAGAGAATGGATGTCCTTGGAATAAATACACATGCGCATTTGCAGCAAGGAGAGGACATTTGGATGTGTTGAAATGGGCAAGAGAGAATGGATGTCCTTGGAATAAGTACACATGTTCAAGTGCAGCAATGGGAGGACATTTGGATGTGTTGAAATGGGCAAGAGAGAATGGATGTCCTTGGAATACGTGGACATGCTCATATGCAGCATATAGAGGACATTTAGATGTCTTGAAATGGGCAAGAGAGAATGGATGTCCTTGGGATAAAGAGACATGCGAATTTGCAGCAGGGAAAGGACATTTGGACGTCTTGAAATGGGCAAGAGAAAATGAATGTCCTTGGGGCGATTGAGAAATTTTAAATTAAAAAAAATCTTGGATCATGAGTTGTCAAATATAAATTTCTCCTACAAACAACAGGAAAAGTGTCTACAAACGCTGTTTTTTACCTATTGCTTTTTGTGAATTATTTCGTTTCTTTTTTTCTTTATCTTTGAGTTGCTCTCTTCCTGAAGTAGAAATTGTCTTCCGTTTGGGTTGGGTATAAGTAGATTTAGTTGTTGCACTAGAAGTAGAACCTCCTGATTTTCTGGAAGAAGAGGAAGATGGCGAAGTTTTTGATGTTCGAGCGGCTTGAGCTGTCTTGGCCTTTATCTTTTCCAATGCAAGAGCAAATTTGTGATCTTCCATAGCGGTTTCCATATTTAATTCATGCTGGAGTTTCATCAACTTCTCTTCTTTGGAATCCCCCATTGGTATATCCAAGGGAAGTCCCTGTGCGGAATTAAACATGTAGGACGTGGCCTTTTTGTCGATCAATCCCATGTCCATTGCAAGGAAAGTTCTGTCCATGGCTTCTGGAGGCAGATGAGACCTAAAGATGATCTTCAAGCGAATTTTCATCTTCAGGGCAGCGAGAGCTCTTTTCTTTGTTTCGTTCATACGGTACAACATTCCCATGTGAAACATCATTTTGTCTTTTATAAACCTTCTGAGTGCTCGTTGGTCAGTGTAAATACCGTCTTGAAGTCCTATGTTGTGGGCTTCCCATGCCTTTTGACTGACGACATCGTGCACTCGGCTGATCAAGTCCTTTTTGGACTGGTAGTCTTCATAAAGGGGATTGTCATATTTTTCTCCATAGTAAGTTTCCAGTTCTTTCATGACCCTGTACTCGTCGGACATTTTACGTTCTATAGTATCCAAACTGGAATTTATGGAATCATCTTCGAATTTTCCAAGGCCCACGGTAAAGCACTCTTCCAAGCACAAGGATGCATCACGCCTTGTTTGGTCTTCTGTTCTGTTCTGATCGTCTCTCAGAGCTTGTGCTCCCTTTGTCGTTTTTGCATTCAAAGAAGAAGTGGGTCGAAGACTTACTCCAAAGGTCAGCTCCACAGCGCTGAGGAAATCATCTTTCATTTTCAAGTATTCTTTCGGGGATTCGGGGAGCGTCAGAGAAGCGGTTGTTTTACCGTGGTCAATGTCCATTTTGAGACTGGGCCAAGTTACTCCAAAGTTGCGTTTTTTCATGTGGAAAGTAGACGGATCAAGCGACGTCTGAACGCTGTTCATCATGGCCTTTTTGACGTCGGGATCGTTTCGCAGCATCTGTGATATCTTAGAGAGTTTAATCTGCTGCTTAGTGAGAGCCAACTTTTCTGCTGTCCTATCGGAACCAATGGGTGTGGTAATGCCGAGAAGCCTCGTGAATATATCATCAGCCGACATTGTATCAATTTCGGGGAGCTTTTCTGTATTGACCATGGCCACGGGTGCATGCGCTCTCAAATAGTCGGCAATCAACATGTTTTCTTTTGTGTTGGTGAGAGTATACCATTCGTCCATGAGCCGGGTTATCGCAGAGTTGAAGGGATTGTCTGGGTTGTATATTAAAGGTTCGAGAAGAGGCCATATGTAGACATGAGCAGTTGACATCAACTGGGCAGATTCTCCATTCTCGTCGAACTTCCAGTAGCACTGTATTTTGAACTGTTCATCCAAAAAACCTACAAAGTAACCAGAATACACGTTGGGAATAAAGAGGCGCTTTGACCCCGAACTGTCTTCTGTTGCGTAGTAGGGCACCATTCCATACATAAACTTCCAGATTGTCGCTTCTTTCATAAAATCTTCCATCCACTGGAGATCTTGGGGTACCTCGGCAGAAGTCAATACTGCAAATTCATCTCGTTTCCTTCCTCCAACGGCCTCGAAGTTCAGTTGAGATAAAACTTGGTCCATGAGGGAAAGGTCGCCGAAGAGTTCTTCGTTATGATCATTTTTTTCGTCTCCCTTCTTCTCCTTCTCCTCATCTGAGGAGATACCTTTCTTCACCAGCGAATCCTCTCCATTACTTCCACATTTTATATCGTAGGGATATCTGTCTGTTGCTCCTGTTAACATATCCGGGTTTTTGTATTTCAGTTGGTTTACGGATTCGGCCAGATCCAATGTGCCCGTTGCTCCTGGTCCAAAACACATAAACTCATTGAATATCTTTAGTGCTCGTTCCTTGCGAATTCTGTCCAGCTTGTTCTCTGGTGGAGTGTTTCTAGGAGTTTCTCCGTTTCGGATGCTCGTATTTGATCTTCCATTTTTGGACGTTCTGGAAACTGATCGACTTGTTTCGGAGGAACCATCTCCCTCCCCCTCAGAAATTCTTTCTTTTTCGTATTCCAAGTCTAATACGTTGATGAGTTCGCGGATTTCTGCTATAGCTTTGTTATATACATGACCCCCTCTCTTGGTTTCTCCCCCTTTGGAGGATGACATTGATTCTGTCATGTCTGAGTATGAAGACTGTTCTCGATAACCTGGGCCCCAAGTGAAAAAAAAGGGTATTGAAAACGATTCTTCAACAAGCTTATTGGCTGCTTCCTTTATCTGAGGTCCTGAATGGCAAAAAAATGTGTGTAGCTCAATTTGCTTGCTTTTGGAAAACTCTACATGTTTATACCCGTCATCACTGAACGGTTTAAACGTTTGCATGACTGCCTAAATAGATGAGATAGGGGAGGGGAAAAAAGATAAAAAGAATTGGTGTGTATTTGTGTGTTCTTATTTTCACCACTCAATGGATTGACGTGCGCAATCCGTTTATTTTAATTACACCAACGTTCGTTTTTTT
>Ga0075321_1000004_pt1 | contig 21870 bp, 30 predicted proteins | sample MayberryNW_Catta_6_FD_120083 | JGI IMG/M metagenome (GOLD analysis project Ga0075321, IMG submission 120083) | Natural and restored wetland microbial communities from the San Francisco Bay, California, USA, that impact long-term carbon... | ecosystem: Environmental > Terrestrial > Soil >... | reverse complement strand
GGATTATAGATTACGACATTCTGAAATGGATCATTGGAATATCAACAATTATTTTCTCATATTTTCTAGGCTATTACATCGGTTTCTTTTCGGGTGAAACATCATCAAGAGAAAAATACCAGGATTATTTTAAAGATTTATAAATTCCACTTCCCATCAATCTCCAAAAATGGCATATAAAATTATAAATATATATAATTTTCGGGGAATCATGCCTAAATTATCCAAATTAAAGAAGCCAGCCAAAAAATCAACAAAGATTTCCTCTCATGAAAAACATGAAAGGAATGAACGTCATGAAGAAAAAGAAGATAAAAAGCGTTCAAAAAAATCAGATAAATATTAGGACTTATGGCATCTGTAGGCAGACTGTGGACACCGAATAAAGAAGCCGTTGTGGCCGCATTAGAAAAACATCATGGCATTGTTACACGTGCAGCAAAAGAATTTAATGTTAAACGTCACACACTAAAAAAGAAAATAGATCAAGACCCTGAATTAGTGGAATTGCTACAAAATCTTAGGGACGATTTAAACAATAATTTTTTAGATTTAGCTGAAAATTGTATTTTAGCAGCTATGTCAAAACAACAAGATGACCCCTCGAATGCAATGAGAGCGGCTATGTTTGTATTAAATTCGAAAGGTAAAGAGCGCGAGTGGAATAATGCGTTTCGCCCTGATACGATACAAATATCACAATATGATGTTGAGAATCTAAAAATGGAAAATGAAGCATTAAAAAAGCAGCTAAATGACATTCACAACAAGCCACAAGCAGAATCTGAGTTATCTGCAAGCGACACATCGATTTAACATTTGGGTTGGTGCGGTTAGATCAGGTAAAACTTTTTCGAGTATCCGAAAATTTATAGACCGTATTAAATATGGCGTCCCTGGTGATGCTATGATCATTGGGGTTAACCGTGGTAGCATTCACCGCAATATTATTACTCACATGTTTAAGACATTGGGCTTTCCATGCCCTTCTCCAATGGCTAACAAAGTTAAAATATTTGGGCGTGATCTTTATTTCGTTGGTGCGCCTGATGTTAGCGCTGTCAGTACGATTCAGGGTAGTACACTAGCTTACGCATATGTCGACGAAGCAACATGTATACCCGAACCATTCTGGAAGATGTTAGAAAGTCGTTTGAGTGTAACGGGTGCACAATTATTCGCGACATGCAACCCGGAGGGTCCATTACATTATATCAAGAAGCAATATATAGATAAGCCGGATATACACGACATCGTGACTTTTGAGTTTACATTAGACGACAACCCTGTTTTAGATGTAGCGTATAAAAAAGCTATTAAAGCATCATATACAGGGGTATTTTATAAGAGATTTATTCTTGGTGAATGGGCGATGCCATCAGGGGCAATCTTCGATGGATGGGATACTTTAAATGTTTACGAAAAAGATTATCCATCACCAAATTTTTATGTAGCAGGATTAGATTATGGAACTGTAAACCCGACTGCATGTCACATAGCTGCAATATCTCCGAATATGTGGCCTCAGATACGTATAGAAAAAGAATATTATTTTGATAGTGCCAAATATGGCCGATGTAAAACAGATAGAGAACTAGCATTAGAGCTTAGAAAATTCCTTGAGAATACATCTATAACGGCTTTATATGTAGACCCTGCAGCAGCAAGTTTAAAGCTTGAGTTGCGTAACATGGATTTACCGGTGATTGATGCTCATAACGATGTACTTTTTGGTATCAGGATGATGAGTCAATACATCACCGGAAAAAACCTCATGATACATAAGTCATGTAGTAATCTTATTGATCAAGTACAGTCGTACGCATGGGATCCAAAGGCGGCAGAAAGAGGCGAAGACAAACCGATTAAAACACAAGATCACGCTGTAGATTCATGCAGATATTTAATAGCTAGCTGCTTTAAACACGGATTAGATGGTCATGTAGATAACAATATTACCGTCGAACAATTAAAAAGACAGATGTATGATGATAGAGGTTATGGCTTTATTAATCCTGAAATGGGAGGGGGATATTTTTGAATGAAATGGATAGCAACTAATAGAGATTTATATAGGGAAGATTTTAAGAAAACACTTCCATTAGACTCACCTTTTTTATGTTTGTGGAAAGGTACTGTTTGTATTTGCGAGTATGAAGAAGAAGAAGATCATTTTTATATAGGGATGATGCCAGCTTGCAATCTAGGATTTTGGAAGCTTGATCGTGAACGAGAGAGAAAAATCACTCATTATATGAGATTAGAATTGCCAGATGATTACTAATAATTCTAAATCTGTTATATTAAATTTTTAATATAATAGGTGTAAAATGCCGTCTTATCAAAATGGAAATTTTTCTCTTGGTTTAGGTTATATAGATCCGTCTGATGTAAAGTCTAAAGATTTAAAACAAATGAAAGATTGGTTTTATCAGGCCAATTACACCGGGGGGTCTGCTATATGGATGCAGGCTGCAATTGATAAGCGATTCAAGATCGGTGACACAAATTTATATAGTTCTTCCTACGGACAAAACACACAGCAATATCAAAAGTTTTTCTTTAATATGATCCGTCGTCATGGAAACATGATATCAGGTTTTCAGCGTAAGAATAAAAAATCTACTATTACAATACCGAATCAGGATGATGCAGATCAGCTATGCGACGACTATAATAAAGCCATACGTTGGTGCGAAGATAGAGATAATTTCCAGGAGTATTTTTCACAGTCATTTGAAAATAGTGCCGACGTTGGAATGAATCTGCTTTGGATGTATCCAGACTATACCTACGACCCTATTTCAGGAGATTTACTAACAGACAGTGTAGCGATAAATAATGTTTTATGGGATCAAAATTTCCACAAGATGGATTTGACAGACATGAACGGACTTTGGCGTCGGAGATGGGTATCTAAAAATCAAGCGATGTCATTACTTCCCGGGTTTGAAGAAGAGATAAAAAAAATGCGTCCTGGTGGGATGAAAGACGGGAGATTTCCTTTGCAAGCAGAGCTGCAAAACCTCCAATTATCCAACCTATTCACCTACGACGAATTTTATTATCGTACCACAAGAATGGCTAATATCATTGTAGATCCTTTTTCTGGCGAGGCTATGGAATGGGAAGAGCAAGACGACGATCCAGAAGACCTGATGGAAATGACATTGAGACAGCAACCGTGGCTAAAAGTCGTAAAAAAAGATGTTCCCACGGTAAAAATGTGTATTAGCTTAGGCGACTATCAGATATATGACGGTGCTAATCATTTAAATGTTGATATGTACCCTACAGTGCCTCACATGTGCTATCATGAGCCTGATATTTTGTCATATAGTGGACGTATCATGGGCTATATAAGAAATCTTCGTGATGCGCAATTCTTGTATAATATGCGCAAGGTAATTGAGCTTCAGATACTTCAATCACAAATTAATGCCGGATGGATTTATCCTATTGATGCCGTCACAGACCCTAAGGCATTTAGACAGTCTTCCGGAGGAGACGCCTTTTTAATACCATTAAAAGCAGGGAGGTTGCCGAGTGAAATACAACGAATTGAACCGTCAGCGATTCCGCAAAGCCTTTTGGAGTTATCTAGAAGTCTATCGGAAGATATTACGAAAATATCCGGAGTTAACGAAGAGCTTTTAGGCATGGCACAGGATGATAAATCAGGTATATTGTCTATGTTAAGACAATCTGCCGGACTTGTCACATTGCAAAATATCTTCGATAAATCAGATTTAACTCAACGGTTATATGGTAAATTGCGGTTAATGGCGATCAGGAAGAATTTTTCCAAAGGTAAAATAAAAAACATTTTGGGTAGAGAGCCGGATCCTAGATTTTTCACAGATTACAGCCAGAAATTTAGCGTGGCCGTCGAAGAAGGTAACTACTCGACAACACAAAGACAAACCGAACTGCAGCAATATTTGCACTTCCGTGAAATTGGAATACCGATATCTAATAAGACAATCATTAGATCCGCTTTTATCACTAATAAAAAGCAGGTTATACAAGAAATGGAAGAGGAAAGCCAACAACAACAGCAACAGCAGCAAGCACAAGCACAGCAGCAAGCACAAATGGATCAGTCAAAAATTATGATGAATTTTGCCCGTGCGCGTAATGACCTGGCATCAGAAAAAGATAAGATGGCAGCAGCACAAGAAAAGATTGCCAATATTGATAACATACAAGCTGCTACCGAGCAAAAATCCATGGAAGCAGATCTCAATCTTGTTAAATTGGCCATGGAGCTGGAAGATGTGCAATTCAACCAACTTAGAACAGCTTTTGATTTTGCTCAAAATATGAAGACTGCTAATCAAGTTGAAAAAATTGATTTACAAAATGCACAAAATCAAATACAAAATAACCAACAAAATTTAGTTCCAACAGGGGGGACAATATGAAAAGGACAGGAAGCGGACTAGGATATTCCGTCATGAAAAAAGGTCATGAAGAAAAGACTTTGAAAGACACTATGGTCGCCGATACAAAATATTCAAAATACGGTGATGATAACGAAAAAGAAATGGCAGAATCAGTCGATAAACTTGCCGGCTATGTAAAATCCCATAGGATGAAATATTAATATGAGTAAAGACTATCGAACAGAAGCAATAAAAAAATCGAAAGAGCACTGGGAAATGGATGTAAGCGCATCCATTTTTCCAAAGGCAAAGAAGAGTAATCAGTTAGATAATTGGATTGCTAAAGGCGTTAAGGAATGGCCTAGAACACATGTAAAAATCAACGAGTGCGATAACTGAAATGAAAAAGATCGGAAAAAAGATTACTAAGCATCTTAAACACGACATTAAAGAAGCTAAGAAAGGGATATCAGACGATAAAAAGCTTATGAAGTCTGTAAAACGAAAATGAAAAAGTCCACATCAAAAGATAAAGAAAAGATAAAAAAAGTGATGAGCGAATTTTCACACGGTAAATTGCATTCTGGTAGTAAGAAAGGGCCTCTTGTTGAGAATAAGAAGCAAGCGGTAGCTATTGCAATTAGCGAAGCTCGGAAAGCAGGGTCTAAAATCCCTAGAGTAAGCAAGTAGTAACGTAAAAATTATCATCAGTGGGTATTAGTGGCTATAATTCCAATAGCAAGCGAGCTATCTAAAAAGGCATATGCGGATAAAACTAAATATGACGCCAGAGAGATAGCACATGCAGCAACGGACGAGATCGAAAAAGAATTTTTTCAGGCTATAGCCAATTACAAAGACAAGATAGACCAAACCGAATTTTGCGTAGTTATGGTAATTGCCTCAGATCCTTTAATAAATAACCTGAGACGTCGTAAATTTTATTGCTGGCCTTATCTCCCATCCCCACGTCCGAATCAAACTGTATTGCTTTATAATAAGGAATTAGACCAAATAACAAAAAGGCTATGGGTGTTGCCGAATCCAGCAACTATGGCAGAGCTTGCAACAAGCTCTTTGGTGGTATGTAAGGACTATCAGTCAATGCGTGACTGGTGTGTGGCATTTTTTAAGGGTACTTTTTGGGATTTTATCCGTTATCAGCACGATATAAAAATGTTATCGCAGGAAGAATATTTTAAATTACATAGGGACGAGCTTCTTAAGTTGGGTGTTGATGTGGCTAATCCTGGAGCTTCCGAGTCCTTTGATTTTAGTAAGATCCAAATCAATGATATCGAACACGCGAACCAACCCGTTTCTTTGTAATATATTCAAAATATCTTTTGGTAAACATAACACATCAATAGGTGCGTCATATTCACATTTTTTTATATAACTTCGATAATTATATAGAGATTCTAAAAAATCTTTGTTGATTTTTGCTAACTCTCTCTCCATTATCAATTTATTGTTTACATTATCCATAGGAGCCTTATGACTGACGTTGAAATTAAAAAAGAAGATATTAAAATTGAAGTCCCACAGCAAGAAAAAAAAGTTGAAGAGGTAAAAGAACCTCAACCAAATATAAAATCAGAAGAAAATCAAGAAAATTGGAAGCGTTTTAGGGAAGAAAAAGAGAAAGAACGTAAGCAGCGAATAGAAGCTGAAAAAATAGCGGCTCAAAAAGCAGCAGAAGCGGAAGCATTAAAATCGGCCATGGAAGCCCTTTTAAATAAAAATCAACAGCCTCAACAGCAATCACCACAAGACTTTTTTAACGACGACACAGAAGAGCAGAGGATAGCAAAACAAGTTAATCTAGCTATAGCGAAAGAAAAACAAATATATGAAGAGCAGCAGCGTAAAAATGAAGCAGCTCAACTGCCACAAAAATTGAGTATGACACACCCCGATTTTAATACAATATGCACGGATGAAAACATCGATTATCTGCAATACCATTATCCAGAAATTGCCATAGGTTTTAAGCATATGCCGGATAATTTTGAGAAATGGAGTGCATTATATAAGACGGTAAAAAAATTGGTACCATCACAAAATAAAAGAGATGATGAAAGGCGGATTGAAAAAAACCAGTTAAAACCGCAGGCACATGCAGCAAGTATGACAGATACAAAACCAGAAACTTCAGGATGGAGATTGACGGAAGAAAGACGGCGTGAAAACTGGGAAAGAATGCGAAGAGATGCAAGAAGTATTTGATATTTAAATTTTAGTTTTATACATTGATTTTAGCTGATGTGAAACTTCGCTAGTTTCAGGCCGATATTACACCTCGCCAGTGTTGCAGTAATTATTAACGCAATATAAATGAGGTGTAACAATGTCATTCCCATCAGGAATTACAAATATAAATAATCTGGCGCCAGAAGTCCCAGTCCAGGCGCTTGAAGACTTTCTTTCAACTCCGATGTTTAACTTAATACATTCATTTGGTGTTGATCTATATCATGCCGAGGCATATTTAGGTAAAACAACGAGGATGTCACGTTTTGAACGTTTGTCAACAGACGGCGGACAACTTGACGGATCTGGTATTGATCCTAACAGCGAAGTGCCTGTAAGATCAGATATCGACGCCAAAATGGAAATATACGCAAAATCTATTGTTGTAAACGAACAAGTTATTTTGTGGGAAAATCCAAAGACCTACTCAAAATTTACGGCTTTACTTGGTCAGTGGATGCGAGAAAAGGAAGATCTTTTAATGCGAGATCTTTTCAGCAGTTCGGTTTCATATTTAAATGCAACGGGTGGTTTAAATGCAGACTCTCCAAGCAATCCATCTAGAAACGATTTCAATAACATTGAAACTATTCTTCTAAATAACGATGCCAGAACTATGCTCGAAAGCGTAGAGGCAACAAGAATGATTTCGACAGGGCCCACAAGAGATGCTTTTATTTGTTTAGCTAATACAGCTCTAACAAATGATATCCAAAATATTCAAGGTGTACTTCTAAAGAACGCTTATCCTTCGCAAGAGGGACTAAGACCTGAAGAATATGCTTCAATCAGTCGTTTCCGTATCTTTGTATCATCTAAAGCAGCTAAAAAGCCGTCATCTTCCATGCTCGGAAGAACGGTTTATACAATGCCAATGTTTGGACTGGAAGCAGCAGCAAAAATCGAACAAAACCAATATACCGCGGTTATCGGTTCACGACCTGCTTGGGTTGTGTCAAACGTCGCACAAAATAGCGGTTTATATGCACGGTTTGCGATTGCTAGAGCAATTACAAATCAAAACTGGATATCCGGTTTAAATTGCACAACATTCCAACCAACATAATAGGAGTTAAAAAATGGCCTTTACTATTTTAACACAGGGGAAATTTACCTCTGACGGTTTGGGGAGAAAGATTCCAGTACCACAAAGTGCAGATGCGTTTAGAACAATAAATATTACTCAATTAGGGTTAACACCTACACCAGGAGTAGTTATTCGTTCTGAATGGTTTAGAGATATTTTTGATCCTAACGATGGTATTAGATGGAAAAAAGCAGATGGAGCCAGTACCGTAACAATGGACACCTTTGGAACTTCTACAGCTTCAAATGGTTTTACATATGTTACAGCAGCACCGACAACGGAAGCTCAGGCAACTAATGCTATTACAGCAATTACAGCCGCTTCCCCTGCCGTAGTTACACAAACACAAACATACCTAGATGGAGACATCCTTAGATTATATAACACTACAGGTATGTTACAAATTGCAGGAATGCCTTTCCAAATCTCTACTGTTTCCGGTTCAGGTTATACTTTAACAGGGCTCCGAGCGGCAGGATTTTTAGCAGCAGGAACAGCAGGATATACTAGAAGAATTTCAAAATATGAAGCCGTTGACCCTCAATACCTTTATATTACAGAAATTACAAAGGCATTAAATGCCGTTGTTAGAACATCGGTTGATCCTTCTCCGCATTATGCAGTAGGAATGTTGTTACATTTTTCCATTCCGAATACTTTCGGTATGGTAGAAATGAATCAATTGACAGGTAAAATCGTGTCGATTGACTCAACAGAATACACAATGACGGTTGATATTGATTCAACAGGATTTAGTACTTTTGCATTCCCTGCAAGTACATCAGTACCGGGAACAACATTGTTTGCTACTTTGGCACCTGCCGGAGCACGTACACAATATGACCCAATAACAGGACTACAAACTGGTTACGACTTCGTCAAACAACCTTTTCATACAGCGGAATTTACTCCATATATGTTTTTGGCGGGTGGGGCCAACAGCCCAGCAGGTGCATCGGGTGATGTAATTGTTTGGCATGCTCTTAAGTCAGAGACAGGCATCACTAATTTTGATATCTAGTTAAATTTGACTCTGTACATATGTGCTTATGTACGGAGTCATTTTTCTTATGTATGGAGTGATTTTCCTTATGTACGGAGTTACATGACTGTACCGAACGATGCTAATACTTATTTACCTGGGACTATACAAATACCGAGTTCGCTTGTCATTACGGCAATAACTCAATCTAATCCGGCAATAATAACCATAGAGGCCGACCCGATAACAGCAGTAAATACGTATATGGGTGGTCAGATTGTAAAATTAAATATTCCATTTAACTATGGAATGCAGCAAATTCAAGGAATAACTGTGAAGATTATAAGTGTTAGCGGTTCTGACCTTACAATCGATATCAACAGCACAAATTTTGATCCTTTTGTTATACCTTTAACAGGGGAAATGCCTGCAAGTTTATCTCCGTCAGGAAGTAGAAATTTGTCTTTAGATAACACAACAAATTTAGAACCTTTTCAATCATATGAAAATAGAGGTAATTAATGCAAATTGCACAATGCACCGCTACAGGTGAGCAGCATGGTTTAATGGGGGTACTACCCAATTCAGTACCTTTTGATGATTTTAAAAGTATGAAACCGGCAGACGCTGAAAAAATGCGTAAACAGAAAAAAGACGATGAAAAGCTAGTATGGGCTAGATATATAAACCGAAACGGGATAAACGAAAGACTAGAGAAACCGTATTGTAAATATGCAGGTGAGCCTATTCAGTTGTGGAAATTAATACCGGAACAAAAATACCAATTGCCTATGGGATTTATTAAAGAAGTTAACAGCGATGACGCAAAAATGCCAGTAAGGGCAGGTTTACAGTCAGTTGACGGAGTTTCCATTAATTCTTCAGGGACACCATTAGCACAAGATGAATCTATTCGGATTCATGAGCTTGTACCATTAACATTTTAAGGTAAAAAATGACAATAGCACCACAGGCAGATTCAACATTAAACGCTATAAGACTAAAAGTCAGAAGGCTTACGAATTCGCCTGGTGCTAATTCTTTGACTGATGCTGAAATAGATCAGCATACCAATACATTTTACAATCAAGACTTTGCTTATGCCATTAAAGTTGATCAAATGAGGTCTATTTATACGATATACACAGAGCCTTATATTGATATTTACCCGATAGATGTAAACTATAATATGGGTATCCGTGCCCCGGCTTATTTTGACGGTATTAAGGGTGGTTTTTATAAGGATAGGGAGCAGTTTTATAACCTTTATCCGAGAATATCTACTTTATTTCAGCCGATAAGCGGAGACGGAGAAACCTCAGCATTTAGTTTTACAATACCTGCCCCATTTTTAAAAAACGAGGTTGTTTTAGGTGGTGTAGATACGGCAGGGAATGCAATTACAGTAAAAGACAACGGAGAGGGCAGACTATATTATCTAATTCCTAATCCTCAAACCTCTTTACCTCCTCAGATTAACGTTACAGCAACACAATTAACACAAATACCCGGAATGTATAACAAAAATCTAGATAATCCGGGACTCTATCAGCCTTTTGACGTGGGTTCTGTAGATTATGTATCAGGTCAGTTTGTAATAGATTTTAGCCCTGTTACAGTAATACCGGCAGCAGGTACACAGATGCAATTAAGAGTATCGTTATATCAAACAGGAAGACCGTATAGCATCCTTTTTTGGAATAACGAATTTCATGTTAGGCCAGTTCCTAAATTTATCCATAAAATCGAAGTGGAAACTTATTTTACACCTGTCCAATTTATGGCTAATAATAGCCATCCTATTATTGACCAGTGGTGGCAGTATATTGCATATGGAGTGGCTTGCGAAATACAGAGAGAACGTAACGACTTTGAAGGTGTAAACATGCTTATGGAAGGTATGAAGAGACAAGAGGCATTAGTATTAGAAAGGCAAGGGGTAGAAGAGATTGGACAACCTAACTTTACCTTGTTTAATTCTAGCGTACCTAGCCCATCTAATAGCTTTTGGGGATGGGGAGGATGGGGAGTGTGGTAATAATTAGACGCAGCATAAAAAAAAACTAAAAAAATAAATAAGGAAAATAATGGAAAAACACTGGATACAAGATGCAATAAAAAAGCCAGGTTCATTGCGAAAATCATTACATGTTAAAAAAGGCAAAGACATTCCCGAATCAAAATTAAAAAAAGCCGAACATAGTAAGAATCCTAAGACAAAAAAAAGAGCTATTTTAGCTGAAACTCTAAAAAAAATGCATAAATAGAAATGACTTATACTCCTACATATGTAAAAGCTTATGAGACGGCATTGGTGCAAAGCAGACAAAATTTTATATTGCCTGCCGATGCCTACCCTATTTTAGAGAATGCTTTTGTATTTCGTGAGCGTATTGTAAGAAAATCAGGATTACGACTACTAGGAAGATTGAGAAGAGTTTTAACAGCTCAAGCATTAGGTAATTTAGACGGTGCTGGTAATTTTTCAGGTAATATCAGAACTATTTTGACATTAGAAGCAACAGGAGAAATAGAACCAGGAACATTAGCTATTTCAGATGGAACAAATACATTTACTGATAATGGTATAGGTATTTTAGTTGGATCACCGGCAGGGGCAGGAACAATAAATTATGTCACAATGGATTTTACTATTACAGGAGGGGCAATAGGAGGAGCATTAACAGCATCATTAAACTATTTTCCCGGTCTTCCTGTAATGGGATTGAGAAGCGAGGAATTAAACGACATAAATAATGAAAGGATGATCGCTTTTGATACAAAATACGCCTACCGGTTTGTAAATGGATTTCAGGAGTTGATACCCGGTACAACATGGACTGGACTAGATTTTAATTTTTTTTGGTCGACTAATTACTGGGTAGGATCTATTAGTAATCTGAAAATATTTTGGGTGACAAATTTTTCTGGTGTTGCCGGTGATCCAATTAGATATACAAACACGCAATTAACAGCTTGGAAAGACTTTATACCTACAATAAATGCAGGTGGTGACAAGCTCCAACAATGCCTATGTATTATTCCTTTTAGAGGTCGTCTAATGGTATTTAATACCAGAGAAGGAATTAACCTAGCAGCCTCATCAAATTTTAGACAGCGTATTAGATGGGCACAAATTGGAAATCCTTTTTACCGAGATGATACCGATATTAATACAGTTTTTAATGTCGATGCTTGGCGTGATGATATACCTGGAAAAGGTGGTTTTTTAGATATTCCAACCTCTGAGGATATAGTTTCAGTTGGATTTGTACGTGATAACCTCGTAATTTATTGCGAGTCATCAACATGGCAATTGCGCTATACAGGAAGATCGATAGCCCCTTTCCAAATAGAAAAAGTAAATACCGAACTAGGTGCAGAAAGCACATTTTCGGCTGTACAATTTGATACCTCTTTGGTTGGAGTAGGAAATAGGGGAATAGTTGAATGCGACAGCTATTCAAGCAAAAGAATAGATATAAAAATACCTGATTTAGTTTTTAGATTTTTCAACGAAGAAAACGGTGTCAAACGTGTGCATGGTATCCGTGATTTTCAACAGAGAATAGCATATTGGTGTTACACAGAATCGGACGAAGGAACAAAAATTGCATTCACTAAATTTCCTAACAGGCGATTAGTTTATAATTATGAAAATGATTCATGGGGAATATTCATAGATTCTAATACTTGTTTTGGCATATATCAGCCACAAAGTTCATTAAAGTGGGAAGATTTTCCAAATACAGATCCATATAATATTTGGAGTAATCAATCATTTGCATGGAATAATGAGACAGCACAATTCCAATCAATAATGGGCGGCAATCAGCAAGGCTTTGTTGAATATCTTGGTCAATATAACCTAAATAAACCAAATACTAATGACATATCCCTATCAATTTTTGGAATAACAGGTAATGACGCCAACCCTACAAAAATAAAGAGCATAGACCATAATTTACCTGACGGTACTGTAATACAAATTATACAAATTCCTACTGGAACGCCATTTTCAGCTAGTCTAAATGATGGAATATTCGGTATTTCAGTTATAGATAAAGACAATTTCATATTATTTAAATATTCTTCGGAAACACAGGAATTTTCAATACCGCAGCAAGACCCCTCAACAGATGTGTATATTGGCGGAGGTAAGATAATGGTTCGTGATAATTTTAGGATTGTCAGTAAGAAATTTAACTTTCTCGACGAAGGTCAAACGATACAATTTGGATATATGGATATTCTGATGAATAACACTACCGCAGGTGCTATCACGATGAATATTTATATAGACTATAACGACGAAGACCCTATAAACACATACGACCAAAATTTTAATCAAGAAACAGATCAACCGGATACTTTTTTCAACTCTGTTATTCCGACATATGCCGAACTACCAAGAAATTCCAAAAAGAACTGGCAGAGGGTTTACTGCAATGTCAGAGGGTCATTTATAACGATAGAATTTACCCTATCAAATGGACAACTGGCAGGAATAGAACAAGAAAGCGAGGTTGAAATAGATGCTCAAATATTATGGATGCGTAAAGCAGGGCGACAATTTGCCCTTGGAGTATAAAAAATGACTTATAGCCCAAATATACCATTACCAGGAGACTATATTAGCGATAGTCAGCAGGATATAAAAAACAATTTTGCCGTAGAAGATGCGGTAATGACAATAAATCATTATCAATTTTCTATCAATGATGGAAAACAGGGAAAACACAGATGGTGTGAATTAGTAAATCAATCGTCCTATCCTCTTACACAAGCAGCAGGAGAGGGATCAATATTTACTAAAAATATTAGTCCTACACCACTTGTTAATAATGATAGCCAAATATTTTATACACCTGATGCAACAGGAAGAGAATATCAGCTAACGACATTCATTGAATCGCAATTTGCTACCTTTGCGACTAATACACAATATCAATTAGGTCCTCCCGACCTTAATGGAGGTTGGAGTTTCCTTCCGGGTGGATTGCTTTTACAGTATGGAAAAATTAATAGCGTAATTTCAGTTGGTCCAACTGCATCGGTAATAACATTTCCAATACCGTTTAAAACAGGTACAAAACCTTTTTCTATTACACTTGGTCTTACTGCAACTTATACCGGTTTGCCATTTCCTAACGTTTTAATTCAAGAAAACGGGATTACTCACGAAGTATTCACTGTTAGTTCTTCTACTTTAACAAATGGACCAAAAGTGTATTGGATGGCAATAGGTATAGTGGCATGACAACTAATTCGGATACCTCACAATTACTCGAGAGTTATATTCCTGTATATGATGCAGTACCGGAAAAATGGGAAGAAGCAAGAGCGTTTGTTGTAGAACAACTAAAAAAATTGTCAGAGGGTACAAATGTTCGTGAAATTGGTTGGTTATTAGAAGAAAAACTGTTAACAGGAAAACAATTTATACCTGTTCAAACCGACCCTTTGGTTTACCGCGAGGTATTTAGAAAGGTTGTGACGTTCTCAGGGGGATTAGCAGCGGGAGCCAATTCGGTAGCACACGGAATAACTTTTGATGTAAATTTTACACTGATTGATTTATGGGTAAGTGCGACAAATAGCATTACATTTAATGCGGTGACACTATCAGATGATAACGTCACAATGGATGCAACAAATATAAATGTAACTTCGCCAGGTGTATTTGATCGGGCATATGCATTTATAGAATTTTGTCAGGAAATATAGGAGTAATTATGGGTTTTTGGTCAGGATCACCGGAAAAACACGAAAGAGTATCAAGCTTGATGCCTTATCAAGAAAATATTCTGAAACAAGGAATAGGAGCTTTTAATAAGCCAGGTCAAGTCGGTGGATTTGGCGATATTGCCGATTATTACCGTTCTTTGATGAGTGGTGACCCTAAAATGCTAGAACAATTTTATGCTCCGGAGATGAGAAATTATAAAGAGAATATCATACCGGATTTAGCAGAGCAATTTGCCGGTATGGGATCGGGTGGTCTTAGCTCATCGGGTTTTAGAAATGCTGGAGTACAAGCAGGTGCAAGTTTGCAAGAAAGACTAGGGGCTATTAGAGCGCAATTGGCGATGCAAGGCGCACAAAGCATGCAAAATCTTGGACAAGGATTTTTAGGCAACTATAGCCAAGATGTGACGACACAACAAGGATCTCCCGGCTTTATGTCATATGCAGCACCAATAGCAGGGGCAGCAATAGGCACAATGATGGGTGGTCCAATGGGCGGGATGGCAGGTTATCAAGGCGGACAAATGTTATCTAATGCATTTGGTTCAAAAAGTCCCTATGGCGGTGGTGGTAGCATGACACTAAATAGATCAATGCCGGCAAGACAAATGTAAGGAAAATTATGTCATATTCAATCAGACCTCCAAACTTAATGGCGCAATTAGGTGCAGGATTAGGAAAAGGATTAAGCGAGCAAATACCAAAAGAGGTCGAACGATATCGTTTATCTCAAGGATTACAAGATTTATCACAGAGTCAAAATCTAACACCTGAGCAATATATGGCGAAAGCTTTCGCCATTCCTGGCATGACTCCTGCAATGGCCGAACAATTCGGACAATTAGCACGTATGAGGGCTAGAGGTCAGAATTTAGGAGGAGTGGGAGAAGAACAACAAATACCTAAACAATTCCCACACCCTATTCAAGAAAATCCACAACAAGGAAATACACCTTCTTCAGTAACAAAATCGGAAGATGTACTAGCGATAGAAAAAGGATATATACCTCCAACACAAGACCAAAAATTTAAAGAAGCAGGTAAAATATATAATGAAAACCCTGCAAGATGGGGAGGAGATCCCGAAAGAGCTATTAATTACATCAAAGAAAAATATGCAGCTTTGAAAGATATTTCACAAGCACACGAAAAACGACATGAAAACCTAACGAATCTACAAAATACTGTTAAAGATAATCTATCTAAATATGCTAAAGGTTTAGGTGTAGATATACCATCAAGGTCATATTCTGATATTGAAGAAAATGCTTTAGAAGCGGTTAAAAATGGAATGACAGAAGAAGCAGCAATGCGAAAATATGGTAAAGAACTTGATGAAATTTCAAGAGAATTTAAATCTCTAGATGAGATTGGAACATGGGGATTAATAACAAATCCAAGACAAAGCAAACAATCATTAAATAGCATTCAAAAATCAGCAAAAAAACGTGGTGTTAGCGATATTAGGAATTTAGCTGAAACAATAGCGAAAAAACAGAACGTTTCTTATCCTACGGCCTACTCTTTTGCAGATCCGATAAAAGATCATCCCGAAACCAATTCATTTATACAAAAATTACCTTATAATTTGGGACCGCTTCTAGGATTAACACAAAAAAATACAGAAAGAATTCTTCCTAAATTAGCAGATTTAATAAAAAAAGAGAAAGTTAGTCCAATGACAGCATATCACTATTTACAAGAGAAAAATTATGATCCATTATTGCTTAAAGATTATTTGAATAAACATAGAGATAAGTTAGAATTGACACCTTTTCAAACGGATCAACTTAATAAAACAGTTCCTCTTATACCTTTTTTAAATGATTTTTGGATGTCTATTTTTGGAGGTATTGAATATGGAGGTATTGAATAATGCAACCTTATCAGCAAGCATCAGATATGATGCGAGAAAAAAACGAACAACCTGCAAGACTTTTAAAAAAAGGTGGTTCACTAGCTTTGACAGCAGCCTCACTATATGGAGGTGGTTCAATGATATCCAGAGCTATGCCATTTTTAAATCAATATATTCCGGCAGATTTAGCGATCAAGGGACTAAGTAAAATTAATCCAAAATTCGGACAATTTATTGAAAAATCTTTGAAAAACGGTCATTCATTTGATCAGATAAAAGAATTTATTTTGGAAAAACTCGAAACAGCAGAAGAAAGTAGACCAAAGGAAAAACAACCAGACCAGAAAAACATCATTCAGAAATATTCTCCCGAACTTTTCAACTTTATGAAGGATTTAATTGGAAAGGGAAAGTCTCCTCTCGAAGCGGGAGCGCTAGCAACCATCGGTTTAGGAGGTAAAAATTACTCCAAAGAAATAAAAAAAATGGAATCAGATAATAAAGCCGATTGGTCTTCAATAATAGAATCCGTGTTTGGAACGGCACAACAGCCACAAGGCAATCAGCAAATGTCTCAGATGACACAAGAGCCACCTCAGCAACAACAACAGCAACAGAGCGGATATAATGCAGATCAAGCACTAATGCAAATGATGAATAAATTTTCTCAATCACTTAGATGATACAAAATTGCATCAATAAAAAGATGATACAAATATGAGCCAACAGCAAATAGACCAAATTCGAGATGCTGTTAGGGAGTTAACCGATTTTTTCCAATCACATGGAATACAAAACTTTTCGGATACATCAAAAACGGCTTTTGCTAACTTTCTTGATCAAGCGGCTGATAGAGTGGCAGAATTACGCTCCCAACTTCCTCCGACTATTCCCCAAATACCTAATGGGGCTGAAATGTTATGGCAGATAGCCGGGGCACAACCCGATGCTTTTGTAAATTATTTACGCACCGTACCTGATCCGGCATTAAATGCGTTAATTACAAGACCGGATCAATTAAATAGTATCATTGATCATTTAAGCAGGGTTTCCCCTCCAGGTATACCAATAACACAAGACGGTATACAATCGTCTGACTTAGAATCGTCGAATATCTGGGGATATAAATATAATCCTAGAAATAGGCGACTTCTTGTGCGTTTTAACTCAGGATCAATATATGGTTATGACAATGTACCTCAAGGTATTTTTGATATATTCAAGCAGGGAGCCGTACCGGCTAAAACAAATGGACAAAATCAATTTGGGAAATGGTGGCAGGGAAAACAGCCGAGTTTAGGCGCAGCATTCTACCAAATGGTACGTATGGGAGGTTATCCCTATCAGCGATTAAGTTGATTCTGATTTAAAACCTTTTATAATCCACTTTAAACCTTGTATAAAAAAAATTGCTATACCAGTTACAAATATACTAAAAACAAGCTCTCTATCTGGATTTTTAAAAACACTGTTTGACCATAAAATTAAAAATAAGAAAATTCCACACCATACAGAAAAATAACTTAACCTATTTAATCCTTTTTCATAATTCATAGATTCTTCCCTTCTTTCAACAGGTCATAAAACATTACATACAGGGTATCCATTCTTGTATTTGCTGCATCCATTCTTGAATTTACAGCAGAAATATTTGACATGTTGGTCAAAGCAATAGTCAAAATAAATCCGGCAATCGCTAAATTTACACCAATAATCGCCAATGTATCGGCATGATCTTTAAAAAAATTGTCATTATATTTATTCATTTTTTCTTGTCCTTATGAAATTGACATACTTTTATAGCTATATTTTCAATATCTACTCCATCCTCAATCAACATCTGGTATACCGTTGAAAGATAGGCAAATTTTCTAAAAATTGTTGTACTTGAAGGTAATTTTTTATGTCCTGTCTGATCATTTCCTATAAATCCACCCCTTTTTATTGGTTGTGTCATTAAATATTCAAAATGATTTATTAAGTCAGTATATGTGATTTCACCCACACTTTTTGTAGAAAATTTCTCAAAATAAACCAAAATATTTTTGTAATCAGAAAGTGTTTTAGTATCTACGCCTTTTTCAGATAATTTTTTTATTTTTAATTCTATTGCATCCCGTAAAGATATCATTTCTTTAAGTGGAGGATCAAAAGCGTTGATCATATCAATCAAATAGTGCTTGTAATTTATCCATAAAATAGCATCTTCTTCTTTTTCAAAAGTTGCAGCTAAATCTATTCCCTTTCTTCTTATATTTACTCTAAATCTTCCGTTTCTATTTTCTATTTTCGGCATGTTTATCCTCCAATTCACGCTTCCATATTAAAAATGCTGCTTCTAAAAATCTTGTATCGGGTCTGTGCTTTATCTCATGAAAATCTAACCACCATTTTTGCCAAGATGTCATGTCGTATGAATAGAATGGCGATGACAAAATGTTAATAGGATTTCCAGGTAGTTTTTTTGAGTTGGCGAATAATTCCATAGGTTCTTGAATAATCGAACATTCAATCAATGGTATTTTTTCAATTTCTTTTTTTAATTCAGAGAGTCGTATCCCTTGTCTATAATCCTTTTGATTTTCTGGAGGTTCGTCACAAGCGACATTAAATGTACATATTTTGAAATTATTATCTGTAATTTCATACAAGTAACAGACGTCTTTTGTATCAGTTTTTCTTAAGCCTCTTCCTATCATTTGGCAATATAGAGATTTAGACGAAGTTGGACGTGCGATTATCAATGCTTCAATCGATGGTTCGTCAAAACCTTCAGTAAGCAATTGACAGTTTGTTATAACCTGAATTTTCCCTTTTTTAAATTTAGATAATATTTCCATACGTTTAACTTTACTCATTCCCCCATGTACACAAGCGCTTTTGATTCCTAAATTTTGCAAAGATAAATTTATTTTTTCCGCATGATTCACATTGATACAAAAAATTAAAGTTTTCATGTTTTTACAATTTTTCATGAATGTGTCAAGAATAAGAGTATTTCTTGAGTCGTTATCTAACATTTTCAAATCGATAGCTCTAAAATCAAAACTTCCGCGTTTAGGAATTTTTTGATGAGTTTTTATTTTATATGCTATGATATCTGAAAGAAAACCCTGTTCGATTAGATCATATATCGATTTCTCATAACTTAATATTCCGAAAATATCTAATAATGACTTTCTATCTAGTCTTTCTGGTGTAGCCGTACAACCTAAAATTTTAGTATTATTTTCCAATCCTGATAAAAAGTTTTTGTATGTTTTGCATTGAGAATGATGGGCTTCGTCAATGACAATATGATCATATTTATTTTTATAAATAACATCCTTATTTGATTTATAAGATAACGAAGCGGACGTTATAACATGATTTTTCTTACCATCTCTAACATCTTCAGAGGCATCTATTTTGAACTTCGTGCAGCTCTTTAATATTTGCTCTTTCAGTTCAATGGACGGACATATCATTAATGATCTATCCGAATTTTCATTAAGATATTGGCAGAAAATCCAAGTTTTCCCTGCTCCCGTAGGTAATTGAATCAATTGTCTTTTACGTGTTTTAAATGTCTCTTTAATAACATCAATACATTCTTTTTGATAACCACGCATTATCTATCCTTATCTATAAATTCTAAAATTAAATTATGAATAAATTCTTTTAAAGTTATTCCATTTTTAGCTACTATCGTTTTCAATTGAATGTGTTTTTCAAGTGGTAAATCTACAGTTAAACGTTTGATTTTTTTCATAAAACCTCCCTTAATAAATATATGTTATGTTAAAATGTAATTAATTACAAATAAAAAGAAATTGTTTACTTTTCGATATTTTGCTTTATCAGCAAATTTAAATGGATATTCTCAATAGTCTTTTTTGATATACGATATGGGCTTTTCTTTCCATCTCCTATCCTCATTGCCTGAATATATCCCTTCCTAATAGCCCTACGGATAGTTAAAGAGCTTACAGAAAATATATAGGCTACTTCTTTGATACTATAAAATTCTCTGTCCATGTTGATCAATCTCTATCAATCGGTTATATATCAATTAAAATTTCACAATGACATATTGAGGTCATAAAAACAATAAATTACCGGAGTTATCTTATGACTACACCATTCGCAAGTTTTCCCTTCGACTCAACTGCACGCCCTTTATATATCGGAAACGCAATGAGACCCCCTAGAGTAACCGATCTATATAATCCGGGTACAAGATGGCAGGACAATACAGACCCAACAGACCCGATTATTTATGTAACGTCCGGGGCAGGAAGATGGGATACAGAAGGAGCTAATCCGGCAACAACAACAACGTATGGTACAGTACTTTTAACGGATAATAGCGAACCAGTAGCAACAAAAGTATATGCAGATGCATTAGCTATAGCGGGAGCACCAGTATCAACAGAAACGGTAGCCGGAATAGGAGAACTAGCAACAGATGCAGAAGCAGTAGCGGGAACAGCATCTACACCGGCATTGGCATTATTTGTAACTCCATCAAATCTAGCCGCTGTTTTTGCAGCCCCTCCGGCCACAGGTGGAACAACACCGGCATCAGGTGATTTTACTACTTTATCCTCGTCAGGATTATATACAGGTTCAGCCAGTGCAATTATAAATACAGCAGGCACAGCATTAAATTTGGGTACTGACAACTCAGCAGATGCCGTAAATGTTGGTTTAGGTACATCAGCAAGAGCTATTCATATTGGAGATTCAGCAGCAGCACATGTACTCACAATAGGTTCGGTAACAGGAGCAGCATCAACGACTATTCGATCAGGTACAGGATCAATAAATCTTGCTTCTACTGGATCCGGAGATATCGTATTAAATTCCAGTGACACCTTGCTATTAGATTCAGCAGGAGTTCTTGAAATTAACAGTTCCGCAGGAGTTATCGGGATTGGTAATGATGCGGTAGCACAAGACATTAATATTGGTACAGGTGCAGCAGCAAGAACAATTACAATGGGAAATTCCTCAGGAGCAACAAGTTTAGTTCTAGATGCCGGTACGGGTAATATTGATATTGGCACTAATACCATTGCACATACAATAACATTGGGAAATAGTACAGGAGCAAGCTCAGTAGTTTTAGAATCCGGTACAGGTGCGATTAATATTGGTGTTAATGCGATTGCACATACCATAACTTTGGGAAATAGTACAGGAGCAACAAGCGTAGTTGTTAATTCCGGAACAGGTGCATTAAATTTAGGAACGAATGCTATAGCCCATACAGTCACAATAGGAAACATTACTGGAGCAACGGCAGTTAATGTAAATACCGGTACAGGTGGCACGACTTACACAACAACAAACGGCATATTTACACTAGCAACAGGGACAGGAGAAATCAGCCTTTCTGGAGATTCATCCAATACTACTATTGGTATTGCTAATGGAGGAGGTGTAAAAGGATTAACCCTAGGATCTACAAACACTACATCATCTACCACATTGCAATCCGGTTCGGGTACTCTTGCAATTACTGCAACAAACGGAGCAATCACAGCAAATTCAGGTACTGGAACTGTAGGAATAT
>Ga0075321_1000003_pt1 | contig 22051 bp, 31 predicted proteins | sample MayberryNW_Catta_6_FD_120083 | JGI IMG/M metagenome (GOLD analysis project Ga0075321, IMG submission 120083) | Natural and restored wetland microbial communities from the San Francisco Bay, California, USA, that impact long-term carbon... | ecosystem: Environmental > Terrestrial > Soil >... | reverse complement strand
CGAGATCATTCTCGTGCACCCGGCCTACGCCGCCGAGTGCGAAAAGCTTGAGGGCGCTCTTGAGGACTATCCGGTCCTTGATGAAATGGACTTCTGCAAACGCGAGTCCGAGGCCGAGCAAGAAGCCTGGACTTGCTGGGCTTGGAAGGATTTCGTGAGCGTGCTGGTTGATGAGTACGGTTTGTCAGACACCACACGAGACCGCCTAGGATCTATCGGCCCTGACAGATTGTGGGAGCTATACTGCTCACCGATTGTCTCGGGCGAGTACTCCACCCCGTACGACAGCGGACCATCGTTTTCCTTCGGCCTTAGCCACTGGAAGCAGGCCGGAGTAACTCGAGACGCACTAGCAAAGTGGCTCTGGGCAAACCGCCGGGAACGTTCATAACCAAAGGCAGGACCAATGAACATATCATCAGCACGGCGCACTTGGGTAGCAGCACGGATCAACGGATACCGGCCCCTCAGCTGGCGCCTGTATGTAACCCTCTTGTGGGCGGCTCGCCCGGGCGGGTGTTACGAAACAACGAACGGCAATGCCTGTTACGACTTGCAGCGCGCCGGGCTATTGGAGATCAAATCCCCGTTCGCGTTCGCGACCAATGACGGCCGTACCATGCTTGCGAAGGTCGAACACGGAGCTTCCTCCAAGCGAGTACGAGTGTCCGGGCACGCGCGGGTGCCCGGGAATGACAGGGTGAAGGGATGAAACTGTCATACACTCACCGAGGGGCGCTGCGCCTGCACCTAACCCCCGTGACAGACAGGCGCCTAGGGTACGAGGCAACATTCGTGCACCCCTTACATGCCCAGCGCTTTTCTTGGCCAGGCGGATACCCTCTGATGTACGTGTGCCTTGATACCGGGGATGTATTCTGTCCGAAGTGCGCCACCCTAGAGCGCTTCCGCACCGACCTAGCAAAGGAGGTGCAGTGGGAGGGGCAGCCCGTGTGCTGCGCCAGTTGCAATGAGCCTATCGACGTGGCATACCCAGAACCAGAGGATGAAGAGAGATGAACAACACCGATAAGCAGGTCTACCCAATCCCGGAGAGCAAGCAAGCCGCGTTTGACATCGCCTGGCACGGGGTGCTAAAGCAAGGGAAGCCATCCCTAATAGTAGATGGAAGGTGCGCGTACCTAGCCCCCGACGGATGTAAGTGCTCAATAGGGCATATGATCCCCGACGGACACCCAGCACAGAAGGCTTTGACGTCGGTTCTGGGCTTGAGACGCCTGTTCCCGGACCTGTTTCACCCGTCCGCAGATAACAATTTTCTGTTAGAACTCCAACTCTCACATGATTCAGCTGCTTCCTGCGGAGAACCCTTTACGGGCCGCTTCAAAGAACACATGCGATTGCTTGCAGTTTATTTCGGACTGAAGGTGCCAGATGAGCAATACTAACTGTCCCATGTGCGGGGCCCCCGGCTATGCAGGGCTATTCCACTTCGAGTGTGCAACCCCGGGGTGCACCAACTATGCAAAGCCACAACTCATCAAGGCCCAATCCGAACGAAGATCTTATATAGCCAGGGTGATAGACCCGGATTGGTTAGAGCTGAGTTGGCCGCCCGACGGGCACAAGACCCGATTCCTTGCAGATCGTGATCCTCAAGGAGGGTTTACCGGGTTTGGCATGTTTGATCCTCACTGGAATGTGGCGGGCAGGCTAGATAAGCTTGGGTACAAGTGTGCACTTAGTGTACGCAAGGTGTGGATGTCATGCCCTATGTACATGGCTATTAGGCTTTTGGACCCCCGTGTGCCAAACGCTAGGGTGGAGTCCTGCGATTACGGGCCTCCCGAGTGAAGCTTTCAATCACTGTGATCAACCTTTCCACCCTTGCAACGCTTGCATTGTGCCGAGGTTCAGCTAACATGCTTCGGGTACTGATTCTGCTTTTCGTTTTGGACTCTCTATATCTGCTATTCTGGAGGAAAAATGGCAAAGACGGCAATTGAGGCAAGTCGGATCAACGCGTTTAGCATCGATCCAAATGAGGTCAAGATCGTGGGCCTGGACACGGACGACGGCCCGGACCACCCCCTGTACGACGCGCGTGCTGCAGCCCCGCTGGACGAGGCCATGGTGTTGCGCATGAGGCGCAAGGGCTGGACCCATGGTGCGGCCGAGGTTCGCAAGAACGGGGACAAGCTGGAGGTAGTGGTAGGCCGGCAGCGGATCAAGTGCCTGCGCGAAGCCAATCGCTTGCGCCATGAAGAGGACGGGCTCGGGGCTTTCAAGGCCCGAGTGTTCGTCAAGCAAATCGACGGTGCGGACGCGCTGGAATTGCTCGTTGCTGAGAACGAGCAGCGCCGGGCCGACCATGTGTTACTCAAGGCGGAGAAGGCCAAGCGCTTGCTGGACATGGGCTCGTCCGAGGACGACGTGTGTCAGGCGTTCGGGGTACAGGCGCAGACCATCAAGAACTGGCTGCGGTTTTTCGACCTTGCCCCCGAAGTACAGAAAGCCGTGCGCTCGGGCAAGGCATCGTTCTACGCCGTGCTTGCCCTTGCAGAGTTGGATCGGGACGCGCAAGTCTCGGCCCTGGCGGAAATAGGATATGCGGGCGCAGGTGAAGGCGAAGAGGCAGAGATCTCCGCCGGGTCCGTGCGCAAGGCCGTCAAGCGCGCCAAGGGGGCCGAGGACATCGAGCGTCCGGGCATGCGCAAAATCAAGCGCGTGTTGGCCGCCAACGCCGAGGAAGAATTCCTGAGCAGGGACTTCGCGAAGGCCCTGCGCTGGGTCTTGGGTGAGATCGGGGACTCAGCCATCGCGGGCGTGACTCGTGCAACAAAGGAGCAGGCGTAATGTACGCACCACACCCTAACGGGGGCGGTCTCGTAGAGGATACAGCCCACGTTGACGCTACGGCATATGTAGGCCCTAACGCCAAAGTGTACGGGAATGCCCGAGTGTGCGGGAATGCCCAAGTGTACGGGGATGCCCGTGTGTACGGGGATGCCCATGTGTCCGGGAAAGCCCACGTGCTTGGGAATGCCCTAGTGTACGGGAATGCCTGTGTGCGCGGGTATGCCCATGTGGAGGACTGTGTTCGTTTAGGCCCAGTGAGCATTACACCGACAAGCCTTAAGATTACCGATGAGCTAGTTCTACAAATCACCGACGGCCATTTGTCTATCGGATGTCAGACACACGTGTTTGCTTACTGGCTAGAACACGCCAGTCGGATTGCTGAAGAGCACGAGTCCACGCATCTGTTAAAGTACCGGGACCTAATAGAGGGTTTGATCACAGAGCACTTGAAGCTCGTTGTCCGCGCAACAAAGGAGCAGGAGTAATGTATGCACCACACCCTAACGGGGGCGGCCTCGTAGAGGATACAGCCCACGTTGACGCTACGGCATACGTAGGCCCTAACGCCCACGTGCGCGGGAGTGCCCAAGTGTACGGGAGAGCCCAAGTGTGCGGGAATGCCCGTGTGTACGGGGACTCTTTCGTAGGAGGGGATGCCCACGTGTTTGGGAATGCCCGAGTGTGCGGGAATGCCCAAGTGTACGGGGATGCCCGTGTGTATGGGAATGCCCGTGTGTGTGGGGATGCCCGAGTGAGCGAGAATGCTCAGGTGCGCGGGCATGCCATGGTGCTCGGGGATGCCTGTGTGTACGGGAATGCCTATGTGTACGAGGATGCCCAAGTGTACGGGAGTGCCCATGTGTACGGGGATGCCCGAGTGTGCGGGAATGCTCATGTGAGCTGGAATGCTACCGTGTTTTCCGGCGCTGTTAGCGTTACCCCTACAAGACTCAGTCTTATCGGTTCGCCAGATGTGCAGATCACAGACGAGTATTTGACTATTGGTTGTCAAACACATACGTTTGCTCACTGGCGTAAATATGCCAGTGAGATCGCAGAGAAGCACGGGGCCCGGCATCTGTTGAAGTACCGGGATCTAATAGAGCGTTTGATCACAGAGCACCTGGTTGCTGTGAAGGGACGCGTTGTGTGAAACCCTCGTTGTTTGCTCCACTACCAACAGGCCCGTTTGAGATCGTGTATGCGGACCCTCCGTGGGACTACAAGGGCCGCAAGCAGTTTGGGTTTGCAGGTGACGTCGGTGAGGACACTGGCGGGGCCATTAATCAATACCCAACAGTGCCTTTGGAAACACTCAAGGCCCTACCCGTGTCCGAGATCGTGTCCGACAATGCGTTGCTGTTCATGTGGGTTACGGGCCCCATGATGGACTCCGCGTTCCCTCTGGCGAAAGCCTGGGGGTTCTCCAAGTACGGAACTGTGGCCTTCGATTGGGACAAGCGCCGTACCAACCCGGGGTACTACACTTTGAGCCAGCACGAGTACGTGCTGGTGTTCAAGCGCGGCAAGATCCCTCGACCCAGAGGAACCCGGAACGAGAGGCAGCGCGTGTGCAAGACTCGGAGCAAGCACTCCTCCAAGCCAGTGATTGTGCGCCGAAGGATAGAGCGCATGTTCCCGAATCAGAGCAAGATAGAGCTATTCGCTAGAGACACAGCCGAAGGCTGGACAAGCTGGGGAAATGAGGTACCAAATGATTGATTATGACTACGAGGAATATGAGATACCGTGCAAATTCTGCTCAGCACCGTGCATGGAGGTACACTGCGACGAATGCGAAGAACGCCTGGAGGCCGTTCACTTCCTGGCTCAGTCGGCTGCGGGCCGGCTTGAAATCCGACGTGTACTGAAGAAAAACGATCCTTGCAAGAAATGTTTCTAGCAGTCAAATGGAGGAAAAATGAAAACGTACTTTGAACTACAGGGCGAAATTGCGTCTCTTCAACATGACAGGGATATGTGGCGTGCCTGGTGGAAGGATATGTTAGATGACAGGGATATGTGGCATGCCTGGTGGAAGGATGTGTCAGAAAGAGCCAAACAAGAAACATACAAGCTTCAAAAAGAGTGTGACTCTCTGCTTACTGAAATAGACAGGCTTCAAACAGATCGGGCCTGGTTGGAGTTTAAGCTTAAGAATGCCGAGAAGTGCCACGCTCAATCGCTGGAAGTCAACGTGAACCTGCGAGAAGAGCTGAACTTGGTCAAGACCTTGGTTAAGTGGCTCGTTAGCAATTGGCCGGCAGAATGACCCGCTCCGAATGGGCACGCCGCAAGGGCAGATCAAGTTCATTCATTGCCAAGAGTACGCGCTTGGCTATCTATGCCCGGGACAAATTCGATTGTGTGTACTGCCGGCAGGTGTTCCCCCCGAACATGCTAGGGATCGGGTTGACCTTAGACCATGTGATCCCAAGGTCGGAGGGGGGAACCAACCGTCCAGACAACCTGGTAACAGCGTGCACGGACTGCAACTGCCGGAAGCAGGCCCGTGGGCTGGAGGCGTTGGTGGACGAGCGCGAGATCAAGAAAGTCAAGGCCCGAGTTAGCAAGGCCCTCCGCCGACCGCTGAATCGCGAGTTGGGTAGGTTCTTGTGCTCTTTGAAAGGGAACGAGCCCAACCGCCCGTGTTACGCCAATACTGTGCTACTCTGAGGGCTAGCCTTGTCGGACTTTATCACCCTGCTTCGGCCGCTGGGCAAACGAGCATCCAAGCTCGTGACCCCGGACCAGGTGCACCCCGCCGAAAAAGCCGTCTGGCATCGGGGTGGCGAGGTGCACCTGGCCGGCCCGGGGCGCCTGTTTCAGGTCTTGGAGCGGGCAGCACAGGACGGCAACTGGATCGCTGTCCGCGGGTCCATCCGCGAGGGGGTGGACCGCGAGCGCATGGTGCGCCGGCATGTCGAGGGGCACGAACCCAGTCTAGAGCCGGCTGAACACAGATGGATTCTGCTGGACTTGGACAAGCACAGGCCCACGGTAGATATGCGCGAGGGCTCAGCGGAGCACTGGGCCAGGCTGGCCCGGGCTGACCTGCCCGAGCCCTTCCGAGCGGCCTCTTGCTGGTACCAGGCCACGGGCTCAGCGCGTACCAAGCCCGGGCTGCGTCTGCGCCTGGCCTTCTGGCTGTCCGAGCCCTTGTCAGACGCCTCGATCAAGTCCTGGGTGGCCACGTGGCCGGTGACCGTGGACACGGCTCTATACACGCCCAGCCAACCGCATTATCTGGCCGAACCCGTGTACCAGGGTGTTCCGGACCCGTGGGCAGGAGAGAGCCGCTCCGGGGTGCTGGAGGGCGCCTCCGAAGTACAGCTGGTGGACCTGCAAGCCAAGTCCGCGGCGGAAGAGGCCCTGGCAAAGGCACAGCGGGCATGCCAGCGTCTGAAAGAGGGCGAGCGACGGAATGGGCTCAACCTGCACGCCTTTCGACTTGCCGCCGCCTTCGCAGAGGACGAGCTTCCAGGTGACCGAATCAAAGAAACCCTCACCGAGGCATTGATCGCCAGCGGAGGAACCGCCGACTACAAGGCACACGTCACGCTGGTTCAGGCCATCCAAGACGGTCGCAACAAGCGAACGGCCACGCGGGATGGCTGGCGCTCAGGGCTCGCTTTGGATGCGGATCAGCGACCAAAGAGTACCGCAGCCAACGTAAGCCTGTACCTGACACACCATTCGGCGTTCGAAGGCCGAACAGCGTACGACCAGCGAGCAGGTACCGTGGAGTGGCTGGAGCCCCCGCCATGGCAGGACAAGGGCGCAGAAGCTAACGTAACGTACGCAGTGGAGTGGTTTCAAGCCCAGTGTGGAATCGACGCCAAGCCGAGTTGGGTACGAGCAGGTTTGCTCAAAGCCGCTATGGAGCGAAGCTTTGACCCAGTTATTGACTACTTGTCAAATCTACCCGAATGGGACGGTGAGAACAGGGCGGAGTCCTTGTTCATCGATCAGCTTGGTGTGGAGGATACCCAGCTGCATAGAGCCCAAACCAGATGTTGGTTGATTCAAACATACCGCCGCGCGTTCGCTACGGTTGATGAGCCCGTGAAGGGCGACTATGTGCTGGTGTTCACCGGAAAGCAGGGTCAGCGCAAGAGCAGCCTGCTATCTGCGCTGTGTCCTATGCCAAGGTTCTTTAGAGATCAGTTACCTCCTATCGGCTCTAAAGACGCACTGATCGCGCTAGCTGACAGCTGGATCGTGGAGCTAGCGGACTTCACACAGCGCAAGGCGGATCAGGATGCCTTCAAGGCACTTATCACCAGCCGAATGGACAAGATCCGCCGTCCTTATCGAGCTGATGAAGAGCTGATCCCACGTCGTTGCAGCTTGTGTGCCACAGTGAACGGACATACTCCGCTCACGGATTCAACAGGCAACAGGCGATTCTGGCCGATGGCATGCACTAGAAAAGCGGATGACTCTGCCATTGTAGAGATGCGAGAACAGCTGTGGGCAGAGGTCAAAGTTTGGGCGGAAGCGGGTGAGCGGGCCTACCTGCCGGACGCGCTTGAAGTGCAAGCTGAAGCAGCGCAAGAATACTTCCGAGAGGAAGACCCGGTTGAGCTGAAGGTAGAACGTGCACTAACGGAGCCTACAAACACGTTTGATGGAACACTCTGGGAAGCAGGTCAGCTGGATAGTGAGCGCAGGATAGTGCAGATCACTATCTTGCAATTGGCTGAGCTAATACGGTGTGCCAAGACTCACTGGGAACTTCGCACGGTAAAAGACAAAGCTAGGGCTATGGGTTGGATAGAGCGCCGAATCGGTAGAAAAAACGTACTATGTGCGCCAGAGGGATGGCACACTGAGACAAGAAGTCTAGAGGTGAACTAATGAGTGTGTCCCCTTCAGTGCTGGTGAAAGGGTATGGTTGCATCCGCAAAGTAGCCTGGGATGAGATTGATCCTTTGCCATATGAACAGAGTGAGGCCGCTCTCATGGGTGAGAGGATCCACGCTGTAGGCGAGCAGTACCACAAGTTTGGCGTGGCCCCTGATCAAGACACTCCGGCAGGTAAGGTGTTCTGGCCGGCGCGTCCGTTAGTGCCTCGCCCAAAAACCGGAGTGGCAGAAGGCAAATTTGATCTGACGATCTATGGTACGGAGTACACCGGAATAATCGATCTGGCATGCATGGCTGGCGACTTGCCCGGAGTACAAGAAGAGTACGCAGGGTACCCGGCCGTGCTGGACTACAAGACCATCAAGAGTCTAACCAAAGAGCGCATGCTTGACGGAAAGGCTGCCTTCTTGGGAGACCTTCAGGTGTTGGTGTACGCCATCAAGCGCTTGGTGCAGACCAAGGCAGACGGAGTGTACCTGCGATGGCTGTACCTGCGCCGAGAAGGCAGGCCAAAGGCTGTGCCTCGCGATGCATTCCTTACTCGGGCTGAGGTTGCTGAGGCTTTCAGCCGGCTGGTTCGACCGCTTAGTGAGCAGATCGTACAGATTCGAAAAAATAAGACCGACCCCTTGACCTTACGATCGAATTCGTCAGAATGCATGAAGTATGGGCCTAAGTACCCATGCCCAAGAATCAAACAATGCAACCTAAAGGCGGAAGACGCCCTAACAATGAAGGACGATGATATGGACCTGCTGGATGATCTTGAAAACGAAATTGGAGACGAAGTACCCGTGAAGCCAGAGCCGGAAAAGCGCAAGCCCGGGCGCCCGCCGAAGGCCGCAGCGGCCCCCACTAAGACAATCAAGCCGGCCGTGGTAGAGGACGAGGACGAGGACGAGGACGAGGACGAGGACGAGGACGAGGACGATGCTCCTGTCAATACAAGCCCTGCCAAGCCGAGTCCAGCCCCGGCCAAGGGCATCAACCCGAAGCCCTTGCCGGCTACGGAGAAGCGGGATCCGGTGGATGTGATCAAGGGTTTGAGCAATGAAGAGTTTGGGCATCTGGTTAGGTCCATCTTTCGCGCATTGCTCGGGTAAGTCTTGGACCTGATCGACGAATTTCATTCGGAGCACGGGTACTCCCCGGGCGGGAAACTCTGCCCGACCGGGGAGGTGGAAGAGACCTCTGAACTTCGTCGAATCAGGGATGCCCGCCGCAGAGTGTGGCAAGACGATCCTAAGCTGGAGAGGCTTGTTGACTTACTTACCCACAAGCTACGGCACACGGACACCCCGTGTGCCGTAGCTTGCGAGGGTTGCAGAGCCAAGCGCCTGAAGCCGGCGCAGGCTGTGGCGCTACGAGAAGTGTACGAACAGCGCGGAGGGATTCTCCCTTTGCGTGTAGGGGCCGGAAAGACACTAGTAGGCATGCTGATACCTACCGTGTTGAATGCGCGAAAGCCGCTGCTAATCGTGCCGGCCAGCATGAAGCAAGACACGCTGAGGTACCACGCTGAGTACTCCAGGCACTGGAAGACAAAGAGGATAGAGGTAGTATCCTACGAGTTTCTGTCACACCCAAAGCACGTGAACTGGTTGCAGGAATACGCTCCAGACTTGATTGTGGGTGACGAGTCTCACGGTATGGCCCCCGGTACGAAAGTCCTACGCAGAGTGAGCAAATACAGACGTGCTGCCGGCTCGGCTTGCACAATGGTGACTATGACAGGGTCTATCGGGGGGCGCAGTGTACGGAGCTACTGGGGCTATTCACACCTGTCCCTGCCGGGATCGGCCCCCCTACCAAAAGGGTTCCTGGAAGCCCAAACCTGGGGCATGGCCCTGGACGAGAAAGTACTCGAGGAACTGCGGGTAGAGCCCGGTGCCTTGCTTCAGCTCGGTGAGTACCCGCCTGAGGCCGAACCGCTGGTTCAGGCCCGCAGAGCCTATCAGGACAGGTTCACCAGCACGCCGGGAGTGGTGTCAACGCTAGAGGATATCCCTGCGGCCAAACTTCGGATATGGACAACCTTGCTACCGCTGCCGGCAAAGCTGCAAGCCGATATCGCGGAAATGCGCTTGAACTACGTCACCCCTGGGGGTGAGGATTTTTCTTCACGTTTGGAGCTATTTAGACACAGCACTACACTAGGGGCCGGGCTGTACAGCATTTGGAAGCCCCAGGCACCTAAGCCATGGGCCTTGTGTAGACGAGAGTGGAAGAGATTCAGCCGAGAATTCTTGCGTACGACCCCAAAATGGGATTCAGACGTACACACTGCCATGCTCATTGATGCCGGACGATTGGATGATGGAGGGGTGCTGGCAGCGTGGCGAGAGATTGAGCCAACATTTATACCCAACCCGGTCCCTGTGTGGTGTGACGATACGGCAGTGAACTATGCTGCGGACTGGCTGTCTAGAGAGCGGGGTATTGTTTGGGTGGCCCAAGCCGAGGCCGGCCGTAGACTAGAAGAAATGACAGGAATGCCGTATTTTGGCCGCAAGGCACAGGATTCACAAGGGCGGGGAGTGGCCGACCACAACGGACCCATGATCTGCTCAATGCAGTCTTGCTCCGTGGGGAAGAACCTACACTACTATAATCACAAGAATTTGCTGCTTACTGTTCCTCCTACGAATAAAAGACTTGAGCAACTGATCGGCCGGACGCATCGGGACGGGCAATCGTCGGATGAAGTCACAGTCGAAATATTGCTTACTACCAGGGAATCGTTCCTGGCCCTAGCTCAGTGCGTCAGGGACGCGGAATTCAATTGGGCTACCCATGGACAACCGCAAAAGATTTGTTATGGTCAACGTAACCTAGGTCCGGTCGAGGACTTGCTAATAAACCCAGATATGGAGATAAGTGCACCATGAGTATCGATATTGACGAAGCATTGAGTGGTATGGATGACGCTGTGGTTGAGGATCGCCTTCCTGGACTGGAAGAGAACGGGCGGTACTTGTTGTCTTTCCGAAAGGCCAAGATGTTTAAAGGGCGCCGATCCGGGCTCACGCTCGGGATCGACTACACTGTGGTGAAGTCTTCCAATCCCCGAGTGGTTGTTGACAGTCACCGAAACACTCGGATCACGGCGTTGGACAACCCGGACCGACAGAACATGCAATTCGGTAGGGTTCGCCAGTTCTTGGGAGGAATGCATTTCACCGATCCTGGCTCCAAGCAGAAGTGGCGCAGCTTGCTGGACAAGGTCTGTGGGCAACCAGAAGCCTTTGCCGGGTTCTTGTTCTGCGCAGAGACCGGACCAACCACCAAGTCGGACTCCGGTTTCACGTACATCCCGATCAACTTCTCGGCCCCTTCTGACGAAGATTTGGACGAAATGCCGGCTCGTCAGCGCAAGCTGTACGAGAAGATCAACGGGGGTGCGTAATGGACATACAAGTAGGAGATGGGGTGGTTCTAAATGCTACTGTAGTTGACACCAAAGGGCTTGAATTCGGAAGGGTGTATTTCGTTGATAGGTGTAATCTTGTAAGTGGAAGGGTGTATTTGAGATACCAGGGCTGGTTCGATGGGGACCTGTTCCATATCCAACCTCGGGCCGGGTCCCGGCCTGAGCCCAAGCCTGAGCCCAAGCCTGAGCCAGAACCAGAGACAGGGCCGCCCCTCCGGCCCGAGCCCGGGCCTGTCAAGCACGATCAGGGAAAGTACCGTTGGAGCATGCTGCACATCTTTCGGGGCATATTACTAGGAGTAGTGCGTGTACGCGAATTTGGTATGCGCAAGTATCAGCTGGACATAAGCAAGTCTGACGGATGGAAGAATGTACCCGACGCATTGCGTAGGTATATGGACGCCATGGACAGACACCTTGACGCGGTACTGCTTGACGGGGAGGATACTGACCCAGAGAGTGGACTGCCACACATGCACCATTTCTTGTGTGACGCTTTGTTCGTAGCTTGGCTTGTGGCTAACAAGCCAGACCAGTTGGCTGAAATGCGCAGCCGCTGGGCCAGGGTCTAATAATGCGCATATCGCTCGACACAGAAACGCACCTGATCGAGCGAGCTAAGGCCGCACCTCGTCCCGTGTGCGCTAGCTGGTGCGAGCCCGGGAAACAACCCGGGCTCGCGCTGGTTGGGAACTTCTATCGGAGATTCGTTAGGTACTTGGAAGGTCAAGACACGCTGATCGGGGTGAACATAGCCTACGACATGGCTGTACTAGGAGAGTACTGGCCCGATCTGTTACCAGCGATTTTTGACAAGTACGAACGGGGGCAGATCGAGGACATCTCGCTGAATGAGAAATTGCTTAGGATTGCTGCTGTAGGCGGTTGTGACCCTGCGTACAGTATGGAGAGCTTGGCTCGCATATATGACGTGCCGTGCCCTGACAAAGAGGGTGGCTGGCGCTTACGCTATGCAGAGTTGGACGGGGTGCCATTAGAGGAGTGGCCTACGGAGGCCATTGACTACCCGCTGGGGGACGCTACCACGCCCTTGGCGATCGACGCAAAGCAACAGGCCCTGAACACCAAGTGGACGGCCCGTGCTGGTAGCCCAGTGCTGCACCTGGCCGGGTATGAGGCGTACAAGCACTTCGTGCTGCATCTGATTGAGTGCTGGGGCATCCACACAGACCCAGAGCGCACCCGAGCCTTTCACGCGAAGATCCTGACCGCGATCGCTGAATCAGCCACCACTCTGTACAAGGCTGGGCTGATTCGCGACAAGGGCAAAAAGAAAGGTGTGCGAAACATCAAGGCCGCCAGAGCCCACATGCTGGCCAAGTGCGCCGAGCTGGGTATCCCTCCAGCATTCACCAAGACAAAGCTAGTCAGCCTGGACAAAGAGGCATGCGAGTCAATGCACGATCCTGTGCTGTCTGCGTACAGCACGTACACGAACGCGGTAACGCTTAGGGCTCGGGCTGACGATCTGATGCGTGGGTTCGAGCTGCCCTTGCAGGTGCAATTTGATTCGCTGCTCGAAACAGGCCGCACCAGCACCAGCAAGCCCAAGCCGCCCCTGGTCGGAGTACAAGCGCAGAACTTCCCGCGCAAGGCCGGAGCCCGAGAGTGCCTCACACCCCGCCCGGGGCACGTGTTCATCGTGGTTGACGTACCCACGGCAGAGAGCCGATCTCTAGCGCAGGTGTGCATAGACAAATTTGGGTTCTCCGTGATGGCCGATCGCATCAACGCCGGAGAGGACATACACACGTGGTTCGCTTCCGTGATCCGTAACGTGTCCTACGAGGAGATGCTTCGCCGACTCAAGTCCGGGAACAAGCTGGAGGCCAAGCAGGCCAAAGAAGACCGACAGCAGGCCAAGCCGTGTAACTTCGGGTTCCCGGGGGGCATGGGCGCTCCAAACTTTGCAGGGTTCGCCTGGAAGTCTTACAAGGTGCGGTTCACGCTGGGTCAGGCTCAGGGCTACAGACAGAAGTGGCTAGACTCGTTCCGTGAAATGCCCTTGTTCTTCAACTGGATAGGAGGGCTCTTCCCCGAGGAACGCCAGTACGCCTTGGTCAAGCACCTGCGCAGCGGGCGCTGGCGCGGACGGGTGACGTACTGTGCAGCGTGCAACACACAGTTTCAAGAGCTGACTGCCATGGGTGCCAGTTGGGGACTGATCAAAGTATGCCGGGAATGCTACGCCGTGCCAGACAGCCCGCTATGGAACTGCCGGCCAGTGCTGTACACCCATGACGAGATTGTGGCCGAGGCCCCGATTGAGGGCGCTCAAGAGGCAGGGGCCCGAATGGCCCAGATCGTCAAAGAGGAATTCAACAAGTGGCACCCAGATGTTCCTATCAAGGACATTGACTTTGACGTCGTCAGCGTATACACGAAAGGCTAGTATGATACGTGTTATAATACCAGACTCGCACGGAGAACATATTGACCTGCCAGCGGCAGGGGCATTCTTGGCTGACCTGAAGCGCCTAGCCCCTGGCGAGATAGTCATGCTCGGAGACCACTTGGACGCAGGTGGCACTTTCAGTCAACACCAGCGAAATTACACCAATGAGCTGGTTGAATCCTACGAGGCCGATGTTGCGGCCTGCAACGCCTTCCTTGACGAGGTCTGCAAGGCTGCCAAGCAGGCCAGGATTCACTACTTGGAGGGCAATCACGAGGCGCATGTACAGCGCTGGGCGGCCCGCATGTTCACGTCCCGGCGTGATGCGGAAATGGTGGTTGATCAGCTGGGGCCTGAGAAGGTCTTGCGCCTGCGCGAGCGCGGGATCCGGTATTACAAAAGCAGCGTCATGTATCAGGGTCTGTCCATCCCGGGCACAATTCGTCTTGGCAAGTGCTACTTCACGCATGGCATTTGCCACAGCAAGAATGCAGACCGCACGCACCTGTCCAAGTTCGGAGAACCCGTTGTTTTCGGACACGTGCACCGTTCGATGAGTGTGATCGAAAGCACGGTAACCAAAGCAGCTATCGGAGCCTGGTGCCCTGGCACACTGGCCAAGCTACAACCCCTGTACAAGCACACCAGCCCCAGCGGTTGGACTCACGGGTACGGACTTCAGTTCGTTGAACGCTCAGGTCGCTTTTTGCACTTGAACGTGCCGATTGTGCGTGGTAGGAGTCTGTTGGCCGATCTAACAAAGGAATTGAAGCTGTGATTACACCTCTAATTTGGATAAACAATAAGGTTGTCGATATCCGGAATTTGACAAAAGATGACGTAGTGTTAGAGGATGTAGCCACGACGCTGGCAAAAATCTGTCGCTTTGGTGGCCGAACTGAGTATCCGTACTCAGTGGCACAGCACTCCGTGCTTGTATCCAGACTTGTGCCCGACCGCCTAGCATACGTCGGGCTGCATCATGATGACGCAGAAGCATTCACTGGCTACGGAGACGCCTTGGGCCCGAGCAAGGTTGAAGAACAGCGCGAACTGGAGCACTGGATCGATGAGAACCTCATAGCCCCCGGTTTCTGTTTCGATTGGCGAGACATCAAAGCCTGTAAGTCAGCAGACATGCAGGCATGTGCCCTGGAACAGGTGTTCTTGCAGGGGCGCATGGCAGACACCATTGATACGCAACAACTGCCAATGACTTCCGTGTTCCCTAAGGAAGGGGTCCGCTGGGCTAAGGAGCAGTGTAGGCCGCTGCACTGGCGCCGAGCCCGGGACTTGTATATGGACAGGCATTGGGAGCTTGCAGAAAGGTGGGTACCATGTATTGGGAATCGGTAGATCCTGGCATAAAGTATGCAGCTAGGGCCATTTGGGATGGTGTCACTCTTACAGCCGTAACAGTGACACCTCTTGCCGAGATGTTGCGCAAACCCCCAAAAACGTTGGTAGGGGTTATTGAGCGCCCGAAACTGATGTTGCGAAGGCGCGTCAGCGCTAGCATGATAGAGAATCTACTAATCAGCTATGGACAGCTGTCCACATGTTACGTTAGGGTGGCCCCGTGGCCACCTCACAGCATGGAAGACAAAGCCTGGAAGCGACGCGTGCTTAGCAGGCTCTCTCCGGGGGAACTTGCAATCGTCCGGGGCGGAACTAAAGCTGAGCAAGAACACACAATTGATGCGGTTGGCGTAGGGCTGGAATACCAAGGGAGAATGTGATGCGAGTCAAGCAGCGAACGAAGCCTGGTGAGTGTGCTAGGGTGCGGTGTACAGCGGCGGCAGCGGACCTGTTCTGCCCGCGCCATGAGGAAGAGTGGAGGGAAGAAGGCAGTCCTCCCGTGAAATCAGAGTCCGAGAGGGTCAACCCTCTTGACCTGGACAAGGAGTTGCAAGATCAGCTACGGCAAGAAGCAGAGCGCATTGGCTTAGCCGTGGTCAAGGTCTCCAAGTTTCTCCTGTCCATTCCGGAACAGCGGAACAGGCTCAGCAAGATGATAGACCGCGCCGCAGAGCGGAAGAAGGAACTGGAGGTGCAGAGGACCAGCGTCACTCAACCCCTGAACCAGGTCCTCCGCACAATCAACGGATGGTTTAAGCCAGTAACAGAGCAAATAGACTCGTTCATGCGCGAGGGCAAGCGCGTCCTGAAAGAGGAACTGGATAGGGTTGACGCAGAGGCTAAGGCCGCACTGAAAGCGATCGAGGACGCCGGGGGGGACGGAGATGCAGCCACGTTCCTGGCGGCGCACGCAAGCTCTGAAGTGCCCGAGGGCATGACAGCTGTGCAAGTGTACAGCATCCAAGTGGTGGACTATTCGCAAGTGCCTTTCAAGTACACCGTGCTCAACGAACGTTCAGCTCTGCTGGACTTGAAGGCCGGGCTAGATATCCCGGGCCTGAAGCTCCGTGTGTCCACTGAGCTTAGGAGGACCGGCCGATGAGCGGTCTGTGGTTTGGTGCCCAGTGGATAGTGCTGGCTATCGTGATCGCGGTGTACCTGGAGTACATCGACTGGAAGAACGGGGATTAGAACAGGTCCGCGCCGAACCCGAGCATCACAGCAACCACGGCCGGATTTTCACTTCCGTCTGGCTGGCGTAGAGCGCTGTAGGCTACGATGATCGCCAGCAGTCGGCCGTTGTAGAACATGCCTCCACCGGAATCACCAGGATACACGGCGCCAGCGGCCCAAGCGAACACTTGCCCGTCTTCTGAGTTCTCTCCGCCGTCTAGCCCGATCCACACTGCTGGGCGGGGTTCATCCGAATTGATGGTGGGTGACCATCCCTGCAACTCGAGCGGGTCCCCGTACATCGGCAGTTCTACAGACGGCACGGCGTACTGATCAAACACGCCGTCCACAACCCCTAGCGCAAGATCATGATCGGGCGAGATGCGAAAGCTATCGACCAGCAACGCCGTCCCATCCTTTTCAATGATCCAGTGGTCTTGGCCCAAGATCACGCAGTGCTTAGCTGTAAAAAACTCAGTAGCTGACACAGGGACCACCGTGCACAGCTTGTCGTAATTGATCATTTTGTGAACCACCACAGGAGCACTGGAGTACGAGGGTTCAGCACCCGCGTCCTGAGACCCGGGCGAGTTGTGAGGGTCTTGGGGTTGGGCTTGAGGATTGGCGCACCCACAAACCAACAAGAGCAACATGGCAATGGTCTTCATCGTTCTATCCTATCACGTGTATGAGATATTTGCGTACTGTCCAGGTACCAGTGCGGAGAATGCGCTGGCCCCGCTCCCGCTGGCGACGCGGAAGAATCGGCAGTAAGCATCGCCAGTCAAGCCGTTATCATTTTGTTCGAAGGAGATCCCGTAATGCGCTGGTGTGAATCCCAGAGTTACCGCTGAATGGATCTTCCACCACAGCCCGTCGTACGAGTAGTCCGTCCACATGGACGTACCGTTGACTCGGATGCGAACGTACACCACTTGTGGAGTTGCGCTGGTCTGTGTCGTGATCGAGGTTCCGCCGTTGTACGCATTCCATGTGCGGCTGATGATCAGCTGACTGAGCCCAGATACGGAGGCTATGTTCTCTATCTGCCTGAAGTCAGCTGTAGTGGGGGCACTGCTCAGATTGTCCGAACAGAACAGGGCGATCGCAGTGGCCGCACCCCCTAGCTGAGAGGATCCGAGGATCAGCTTGGCTACAGCTGAAAACTCGCTGGCGGGTACGGCCTTGTACTTCCCTCCCCACCTATTAGTCCCGTTACCTGTTCCGCTGAATTGCAGCCCTTCCGATCCCTCAGCAAATGACAAGTAGCTGGCTGGGTCCCAGGTTGACCAAGACCCCGAGATGGACGAATCGTCAAATTCATCGTCATCTGAGTGCGGGCTGGAGGGCGGCAGGTCGGCTACCCACAAAGGGAAAGTAGATCCGCCCGAGCCTGGGGGCTCGGCCCACGAACCGTCGGCGCGCAGAAAGTCTGTAGTACCTCCCGGGTACTTTTGCATGAGCCCGTGAGCTGAAGTACTGGCGTTCAGGTCGGTGTTGTCGTCCGGAGCCATCAGGTCGTCCAGCTTAGGGATCGACCCGCTCCCACCGGACGGGTTGTTTTCCAGCTCAGTTATTCGGCGCTCCAGGTCCGGTACCTGCTGACGAAGACCCCTAAGTAGGTCTTGAGCCGCAGAGCCCCACTCCCCGGTTCGGCGGGCAAGGTCTTGCAGATCCCGTACGTCGCGCAGGCTCAGCAGCTTGGGCAAGGCGGCTAGCTTGCCCATGCCCTACCCCTTAGGCGTGTATCGCTGCGCCACCTGCGCCAGCCAGGCCACCACAGCCCCGAGCACCATCCAGACCCCGGTAGCGATATACTTCAAGCGCTCCAGGCCCCTGACCCGGAATTCGTGATCCTCAACACGACCTACCAAGATATCTAGCTTCGTCTCGATCCTCTCGAGGGCTGATCTGATCCCGTCCTCGTGCACAGACTATTCCTGTTCGATCAAGAACACAATGTTCCCCGAACCGGCCGACCCTCCGCCGTCCGTGGCCACGGACAGGACCTGACCTCGACGGCATTCGTTGGCTGCCGTAGGCTCGGCCTCCATTACGGTCGGGTCTGCGGCAGCGAGGGTGAGCCCGCCCCCGGTAATGGCCGTGCCGTCGATCGCAGAGGTCAGCACGTTAGCAGCATCCACGGCTGCGTTTTTTGCGTACTGAATGCGCCGAATCACGCCATCTACCGGACACGCCACCTTGAAGGTTGCCGCGTTTGCCAGAGCTGACAAGTACAGGGTAACAGCGATGTAGCGATCGTTTGTGACAGGAATAGAGGCCATTTTCAGTGCTCCTAGGGGTTAGTCTTGCTCGATCAAAAATACCGCCGTGCCGGCTCCAGCAGCCGCCATAGCGTCAGCGTCGGTGGTAATGGACAGCGCCTGACCGCGCTTGACAGCGTTCGCCCCGGTGGGCTCTGCTTCCAGCAGTGCAGCCCCGCCAGTGTCGATCGAGAAGCTAACGCCGGTAATGGCCGTGCCATCAATCTCGGCCGTTAGCACATTCGGAGTGTCCACGTCTGTTGACAAAACGATGTAGACAAACACGACTTTGCCGCTGACTGGGCACGGCACATAGAACGAAGCGTCCGTGACCAGGGACGGGAGCCCCAAGGCCACAGCTACATAGCGATTGTTGGTTGTGGGTGTAGACACAGGTGCTCCTATTTAGCAGTGTACCAAGTTCTGTTCCGTTATGCCAGAAAAGCCGCTCTTGCCTGCAAATAATTCATGATACCTTGCCTTTGAGCCTGGGTGGGCAGTCCGCGACTGATGATCAGGTCCCAAATAAGAACGTTGGCCGGGCTGGTTCCTGTGGCAGTAGCCCCAACCGAAACGCGATCATGATCCTGGGTCAATTCTCCCGTTGGAGTAGGCGTAGTAGACCCAGCCCGAATTGCATCACAAGACCTACCGTCGATAAAAAATCTGCCGGTAGTAGAGTCTGGTCGGGTAGACTCAAACACGTGCTTTTGAGTGTTGGCTACATCCCAGTCTTGGTAATATGCAACTATATACCCGCTGGGCGGTTCATTTTGTAGCGTTACAAAAACTCGAGCAGAGGACACAGTGCTGACGTAGATTTGGAACGCAGGAAAGCCATTGTTTGCTGACTGAAGGCCGGCCCGGCACAGGTATTTTGACCCGCTAGTACCAGCATCAACAAATTTAGCCAGCGCCCAAAGGTGTGGCCTGGTTCCGGCAAGTAGCGGGCTCGTCATGTCTCCAAGCAAGAAATCGTCTATGCCGTCAAACAGCAGGTGATATGTGCTGGGGCTGTCTTGCACAAGCGTGGGCTGTTTACTTTCGGTAGCCTGCGAACATACAATGTTCCCGGTTTCATCAGCCCATGCTGATACATCGGTGTTAGCTTGCGCCTTTAGATGCACTGCTATATCAAGCACTTCTGCGGGCTGGGTGTGGTTGCCAGCAGGTATGCTTGTGGCGTTACCGTCCAAATGTCCGATAAGCTCCCCTTCCATCGGGGATTTCATGCTACTTCAGCCTTCCGAAGACCCAGATCGTGATTTCACCGTCCGTGCCAGCAGTAGTGTTGTCCCAGATCAGGCGGGCAAACGCCGGCAAACCGTCAACTGACAGTTCTTCCTGTCCGGCGGAGTCGTCGATCGTGATCGTGGTCCCGGACACGGTGGCGTCGCCATCGTACCCACCACTGGGAATGGTGCGATCCTTCCATGCCGCATTGTCCGGGTCGGACACGGCCCGGGGGTCGTTCGTGGTTTGGAGCTTGAACCTGCCCGCCCTAGCCGAGCCGGAGTCCACCGTCCACTTGAGCGAAAAGTGCAAACTTTCCAGCTTGCGACAATCAATAGGGGATCCGTTGAAGTCCGTTACCGAAGACAAGGCCAGCGCATAAAGGCCGCCGTCATCTTGTTCTGTGATAGTAGAATTTGCAAGCATTAGTTCGCAGGCTCCTATGGTTAGTATATCAGACCGGACTTCTTTTTCTTGTTCTTTTTTGACTTTTTCATGAAAGGCAACTTTTCCTCTTTCTCTGAATCTGGCCCGTCCTTGTCCTTGGGGTGTCCGGACTCGTCTTCACCCAGGTGTGACCTCATTTGCCGGATGGCAATATCCTGCAAATCCAGCATATTACGCATGTGCTGTTTCTTACTGTGTTCCATAGTTCTTCTTGTTGTAATCCGGATCAGTGGACGATCGCAAGTAGTGATCTCGAGCAGCCTTCAAAGATGCAGCCCGTTCCACGGGGGTTTGGCGCACGAAACGCGCCACCGGCCCGCCAACAGTGCCGGCAATCCTGCCCGCGGCTTGCAGCCCTTCTGCCGCAGTAGCGGCTACGGCGTGCTGCCGGCCGGCAAACAGCATGCGACCAGCCACGCCAGCCAGTCCGCCAATAATTTTACCGGGCGTGGACTCACTGGCCTGCGCTCCGACCGCTGCGGCCGAGGCGTCTCGCCAGCCCAGACCACGTTGCTGGCTTCGCCCCAGTGCCCGTTCGGCTGAATCCCGGGCAAGGATCGCGCTGGCCTCTTTCTGTCCGGTCGTTCTCCATGCTCGGCCTGCGTCGGGGTTTTTGCTCCCAATTTCGGACTCGAGCACATCGTTGACAACTTCATGCCCTGCTCGGTAAGCTTCAGCCTTATCCCCAGCATTTGCTGGGTTCTTCCAGCCTTCTCCCCACTCCTTGCGCATTTGGTTTACCTCCCCGCGGGTAAGATCACGTGGGGCGGCGTCTTGCGCCATGCGTCTAATGTTCCTGCGGACCCCGGCCCCTTCGTGCGGCTCTTTGATCTGCGCAGCCCGAGCCCGAAGTTCGTTCGCCGCTTGCTGCTCGGGCGAGACAGGCGGGGGTTCCGGTTGCGGCTCTAGCCTCCAGCTGGGCTCGAGCGGGGGCTTAGGCTCGGGCACAGGCTCTTTGAGCGGGGTCCAACGCCCACCCTGGTACATCTCCAGGCGCTCGGGGCCAACGGGGGTCTTACGCTCGAGAATGCCGGGGTTGGCCCCCTCCGACGGGGCAACAGTGATCCTACCCCTGAGCTGGGTAGTAGGCTCCCCGCCAGTCATGTCAGCCACATCAGAGGACCACTTCTGGGCCTGGTCCTCTGGGGAGAAGTACAAGGTGTTCTTGTTCTTCTTCAAGTTGTAGTTCTTTCCGCCTTCCGAAGGCTGCAAGCCCTCATTCCGGATGCGCTCCATGTTGCTGCTAGGAGTGGCGTGGTACACATACGGCTTGCGTGGATCGGCCACAGTCGGAGCCAGTGCAGGGTTGGGCGGGCGGTTGGGCACAGTGGGGCGGGCTTGTTGCTCCAAGTCCGCGGCTTCCGCCATCAGGGCGGTTTTGTTGGCATTGGCAAGCCCGGCCCGCCCTTGGTTTGATGCTGCAAAATCCAGACTGTTAGCAACGCGGGCTCCTCCGCCGCGGATAGGCGCACTCGGGCTACCCAGCAACTCTGATCGCGTCCTATCGGCGTTTGCAATGGCCCGGTCAGCTTGCTCTACGATCTTTTCGCGCCCCTCCAAGCCGCGAGCAATCCCTTGTTCCTGCATGTTCTTGACCGTGCCGTACTTCCCGGCCGGGGTTCTGGCGGCTTGGGCTTCTGTGATTCCGGCCTGCGCCAATCTGTTGTTGGCGATGAAACGTTTCAGCCTGGCACCGGCAGGCTGTGTGATCTGAACGGACTTTTCCCCGAACATCTTGGGCAGTTCTTTCACGACCGCTGGCGCGATCGTGTGCACGGCGCCACCGAAGGCACCCCCGGCCAGCGCGTCTTTGGCTACCTCTCCGGCCGTCTCGCCTTCGCTGGCTCCAGTACCAATCAGAGCCCCTTGAGCCACTGCTCCGCCGAGCGAACTAGGAGCCAACACGTAGCCGGCACCTCGTGCCAGTGCCCCTCCTTCCGCCAGCGGGGCCAGTGCAGCCTGAGTGGCGGCACCTGTAACCAGCCCGGCCCCGTGGTAGGCGATCGGGTGGGCCTCCCTGGCAGCTGTGTCGTCCCT
>Ga0075321_1000002_pt1 | contig 28007 bp, 30 predicted proteins | sample MayberryNW_Catta_6_FD_120083 | JGI IMG/M metagenome (GOLD analysis project Ga0075321, IMG submission 120083) | Natural and restored wetland microbial communities from the San Francisco Bay, California, USA, that impact long-term carbon... | ecosystem: Environmental > Terrestrial > Soil >... | reverse complement strand
TTGTAGTTATTAACTTTTTCCAGGTAATAAATATGACAAAAATATAATTGTCTTTTATTTGCATTTTTTTATTTTTATATGTGAATCTGATCACATAAATGCAATATAAAAGCATAAAAAAGGAAGAATGGGATAAGTCTCTTGAAAGACTTTTATTATCCTATACTATCTTCGCCACCGTAAAAAATGACTTTGGCCTGGATTATGAACCGGTTGATGCGTCGAACATAGTCGAAATTTCATACAATAAGCCAAAACCTGCTACTTCTCTTAAAAGTTTTTTTCTCCCGATTAAGGAAAATGTAACTGCAAAGGTACAGGCAACTAAGCCGCGGATTATCATAGGAGCCCCGAATTGTGACATTGCAGGGTTAGAAATCCTGGATGAAATTTACCTTGATAAGGATTTTAAAGATCCCTTCTACAGTCACCGCAGGGAAAACACGATTCTTATCTCCGCTGATTGTTTTAATATAACAGAACATTGCCACTGCCTGACATATGATGTAAAACCTTATAGTACTTCCGGAGCTGACCTTGCCGTAGTTCATATGAATGACCTGATGCTTTTCCGCGAAATAACTTCCAGGGGTAAAGAATTTCTAAGCCAGCTGTCATTTTTAAGAGAATCTGATAATAAAGATTTTGCAGCGGAGATTAAAGAGAAACACCAGTACGTCGAATCAGCGCTCACCGTATCAAACAAAGGTCTGCCTGATTATAAAACAACCGGCAGCCTGGTTGAAAAAGCCGGGGATGAAGTATGGAGAAAGTACTCCTCCGGGTGCGTTTCGTGCGGTGCCTGCTCTACTATTTGTCCTACCTGTTCATGTTTTCTGCTTATCGACAAGCCCGGTTTTGAAAAGATAAAACAGACTGATGCCTGCCAGTATCCTGGATTTGTGAGGGTTGCCGGAGGCGAAGATGCTCTTGTTGAAACGCATCGGAGGTTCAGGAACCGGTACATGTGTAAATATGTATGGAAGCCGGCAAAATTTAAACCAACAGCCTGTACCGGATGCGGAAGATGCATTGAAACGTGTATCGGAGGTATCAATAAAAATAAACTCTTTGTTGAACTGGCAACATGACCTGATATGAAGAATGAGAGGAACATATATAAACCTTTCAGGGCGAGACTGACGGGTGTTATTGAGGAATCACCCCTTATAAAGACATTTGTGCTTATTCCCGAGGAAAGGTTTTCGTTCGGTACAGGTCAGTTCATAGAGTTATCGGTTGATGGTATCGGGGAAGCTCCTTTTACACCATCATCTTCTCCGGTGGTTACTGAACAGATTGAAGTTACGGTTATGAGAACCGGCTACGTTACTGAATATATGCACAATCTGAAGCCCGGCGCATTTATGGGTATCAGGGGACCTTACGGGCGGGGCTATCCGGTTGAGAAGTTCTTTGGTAAGGAAGTGCTCATCCTGGGGGGCGGATGCGGTCTCGCGCCTATCAGATCACTCCTGTATGCCCTTGAGAATGTTAAAGATAAACTGGAACGGGTAATATTATGCTATGGATCAAAAACCCCTGCCGACTGTATCTATAAACCCTTGTTCGCCCGTCTGAACAATACTGAAAAATTTGAAGCCTACAGGACAGTCGACAGGCCGGATGAAAGCTGGGACGGTTCGGTAGGTGTGGTGACTACCCTGCTTAACAAGGTAAATATCGATATCAGAAATTCTGTGGCAGTAGTATGCGGACCGCCGGTTATGATGAAATTCGGTACCATAAGGCTCCTGGAAATTGGATATAAGGAGAATGAAATATACCTTTCGATGGAAAAAAACATGTCGTGCGGACTGGGAAAGTGCGGACACTGTATGATGGGAGAATTCTTTGTATGCAAGCACGGACCTGTTTTTACGTATGATGAAATTAAAGAAACACCTGATATCTGGAAGTAGTGAATTCAACCGGTATGGACCCCCGCACCAATGATTTGTAATGTTGTGTTAAGTCCAGTTGATGAGATGACAAATTAAACCTGACACGATGGCCCCGAAGATTCTGATTGATATGATTAAGTTACGCTCAGTACTCTCCAATGACTCCTCCGTAAGGGTGCCCGAAGGCTATTTTGGTGTACAGGGGGACCAGGGTGGCCTCAAGAGTATCAGGGAACTCGCGACCTTCCGCTTTACATGCCGCAAATGTACTGAGGCACCGTGTATAAGTGTATGTCCCGCCGATGCACTTGAAAAGGATGCGTATGGCATAATCGACCGGCATACAAACCTGTGCATATCCTGTAAATCATGCGTCACGATCTGTCCTTTTGGCACCATGATGACCGATTTTTTTGCTCATCACAGGAATAAGGATCTTTTTTTTGACCTGAATGATGCTGCCGAACTGGGGATGTTCGTTTCGGCCTGTCCTGAAGGTACGGTTACCATAACAGAATCGGACGAAGCGCCTGAAAAAAATATTTACAGGTTGAATGACAGGGTGCTTGTCAGAGAATTCCTCTATACGACTAAATCACTGTAAACAACAGAACTATGGCAACTAACCTCTTTTATTTCCTTGTCTTTCCAGGGTTGCTGTTTGCAGGTGTCATCGGAGCTTTTCTGTCATGGTTTGACAGAAAAATAACTGCCAGGGTGCAGTTCAGGAAAGGGCCGCCCCCGTTGCAGCCATTTTATGACTTCTTCAAGCTATTACTGGTAAAAGAAACGATTTTACCGAAACAGGGTTCGCCGGTTATTTTCCTTCTTGCTCCGGTTTTTGCCGTTTTTGGAGCCACAATGGCGGGCGTATTTATTTTGCTGCCTTTATTCAATATCAATTCAGGGTTCAGGGGGGATCTTATTGTCATCTTCTACCTGCTGACGATACCTTCATTTTCTTATATCATGGGTTCCCTTGCATCGGGTAATCCTCTTGCAGCAGTCGGAGGTTCGAGGGAGATGAAGCTCATAATGAGCTATGAGCTTACTTTCTTACTCGTTATTGCAGGGATCATTATGAAGGCTGGGCAGCAATTTGATCTGAACGGCATTATAAGGACACAGCAGGAGATGTCACCCTTTGTTGGCAGTATTTCAGGTGTACTCCTCCTGATAGTCGGCATATTCTGCGTCCAGGCGAAACTTGCACTGGTTCCGTTCGACATTCCCGAAGCGGAAGCTGAAATCACAGAGGGTATTTTCATTGAATATTCAGGTGCTGCCTATGCATTTATCAAGCTTACAAAATACATAATGCTGTTTATTCTGCCCTCCCTTATCGTTGCCCTCCTGCTCGGAGGATTCAGGCCTGACGGAATAAATATATTATGGAGTGTTCTGAAAGTACTGGGAATTGTCCTTCTGCTTACACTTATCAGAAATACGAATCCCAGAATAAAAATCAAACAGGCTGTCAGTTTCTTCCTTATATGGATGAACCTTCTGGCCATTATTGCACTGGTATTGATCTCTTTTGGTTACTAAATATTAGGTCGTGGGATTTAAGAGTTTTTGCTTTAAAAAATCGCTTTGGGTATTTCATTTCGGAGGTGCCTCGTGCAACAATTGTGATATTGAGATACTTGATTGCCTGACTCCAAGGCACGATCTCGAGAGGTTCGGGATTCTGCTTGTCGGAAGCATACGGCATGCAGACGTTCTGCTGGTAAACGGGTCAATTAATAAGCACGACAGAGAGAGACTTCTCGAAATCTACAAACAGGCGCCGAAACCAATACTTGTTGTGGCAATCGGGGCATGCGGATGTACTGGTGGAATCTTTGCGGAGAGCTATACATTTGCAGGTCCTGTTGATAAAATAATTCCTGTAGACGCATATATACCTGGTTGTCCGCCTAAACCTGAAGCAATAATAGCCGGGATAGTAAAGCTTGTTGGTAAATCATAATATAAACACTGCCTGAGATGCTTCCCCGGGAAGGCCGGCGGCAGGCAAAAAGAAAGAAATAGTTGAAGATGGGGACAATCTCAATAATATCGCAATTAAAAAGTAAGTTCAGCTCCGATATTCTGGAAGTGGAGGAAAAGAATCAGAGACGCGCAACAGTCTCGGTGAAACCTGACTCCATAATCAGAATTGCAGATTATCTGTACAGAACTGAAGGATTAAGGTTTATAATTGCTTCGGCGTTACATACCCGACTTGGATTTGAGATCCATTATCATTTCAGCAGCGATACGGAGGGGCTTGTCCTGAACATCCACGTGATTCTCGATCATAACGAACCGGAGATAGAATCCCTGTCCAATATGTTCAATGCTTCAAACTGGATCGAAAGGGAAATGCATGAGCTTTTCGGGATCAATTTTCTGAATCATCCAAACCAGGATAAACTCATCTCCGAAGGCAACTGGGCTGAAGGCGTTTATCCCTACCGGAAAGAATTTAAAACTACAGGGGAGGAAAAAAGATGAGCAAAAAGACTCTCATACCCATAGGTCCCTATCATCCCCTGCAGGAGGAACCCGAATTATTCAAGCTTTATTGCGACGGAGAGATTGTAAGGGATATCCAGTGGGTTACCGGCTACAACCACAGGGGCATTGAAAAACTCAGTGAATCAAAAACATACGAACAAGTTTTTTTTCTTGTCGAACGTATTTGCGGAATATGTTCGACCTCACACCCTTTTGCCTTTGCAAATGCTGTCGAGGAAATCGGAGGGATTGAAGTAACTGACAGAGCCAAGTATATCAGGTCAATCATTGCTGAGCTTGAACGTATACACAGCCATTTCCTGTGGGTGGGGCTGGCTGGTCATTTCCTCGGATATAACACAGTATTCATGTGGGCATGGAAATACCGTGAGCCTGTTCTTGACCTGTTCGAAATGATATCGGGTAACAGGAACAGCTATGCCATGTTCAAAGTGGGTGGAGTGCGCAGGGATATTGAAGGCAATAAGATTGCCGCTATCAGAAAAATCATGGGGGAGGTAAAGAAAAAGACTGATCTGCTTACCGGTGCGGTAATGGATGACCCGGTAATACATGCCAGGACCAGGGGAGTAGGCATTTTGACAAAACAGGATGTTATCGATTACGGGGCAGTCGGACCCACCGCACGCGCATCAGGAGTATCTATTGATGTAAGGAAGGATGATCCTTATGCTGCATACCCTCTGGTAAACTGGAAAGTTATTACCTCGGAAGCCGGCGACGTGTTTGCAAAAGCTGAGGTAAGGTTGCTGGAGATGTATGAATCAATATCGATAATAGAACAGTGCCTTCAGGGACTCGAAAAAGAAAAGGAAGGTGAAATTACGGTGAAGGTGAAAGAGATCCCGGCAGGAACAGGGAACGGACGTGCAGAGGCGCCCAGAGGGGAGGTTTTTCATTTTGTCGTTTCCGACGGATCAAATTCGCCTGCCAGGCATAAGATACGGGCCCCCAGCTATGTTAACATTGCCACATTCAAAAAATCATGCATTGGTCAGACAATCGCTGATGCAACAATTACTCTTGCCGGAGTCGATCCCTGTTATTGCTGCACCGAAAGAATGGCAGTTGCATGCGATTCTTCAACAGGAAGGCAGATAATGAATGGCAGGGAACTGATTGATTATTCAATTGCATTCTCAGAAATGCTGAAAAGAGATCTTAAGGGAAAACCATGAAAGATATTCTGATTATAATCACTTTGCCGATCCTGGCGGGTATTCTGCTCGCTTTACTTCCCGGAAAATCCGGCTCTTTTAAAGGCTCCATTGCACTATTGGTAACCCTTGTCACCGGATACTTCTCTGTTATGATTTACGGAAATGAGATGCCGGCAGGAACTCTGAATGAGATATCAGACGGTTCAGGGGTGACTCTTTTCGGAATTGACCTGTTCAGGGACGCAGTGAGGTATGCGGTATTTGGCATCGATAATCTGAGCAAGCTTATTGTTCTGTTCATCAGCCTTTTTGCAATCCTGATACTTCTTTACTCACTGGTTTATATTAAAAATGGAAGGATAACCAGGTATTATACCTATTATCTGATTACCATAGGTTGTTCATACGGGGCAGCACTTTCCGACAATCTTCTGCTATTCCTGACTTTCTGGGGGATTCTGGGAATAACGCTTTATAAACTTATCCCCGGGGTCAGTGAAGAGAGTTCAGCAACGGCTAAAAAAACCCTGATCCTTATAGGCGCTTCGGATACCATTATGATAATCGGCATTGCCATTATCTGGAGGATCACGGGATCACTAAACATGAGCAGCATTTCGCTGCCCACATCCGATGCCATAACCGTAACAGCTTTTATTGCCCTGCTGGTTGGCAGTTTTACAAAGGCAGGCGCATTCCCTTTCCACAGCTGGGTTCCGGACTACGCCCGGGATGCGCCGGCTTCATCTTCCGCCCTGCTCCCCGCTTCGCTCGATAAATTACTCGGGATCTATTTCCTTGCAAGAATCACGACAGGTCTGTTCATTCCAGGCAAATGGCTTACCATTCTCTTATTACTTATAGGAACAGTAACCATAATCAGTGCCGTAATGATGGCCCTGGTGCAACACAATTATAAAAGACTGCTTGGTTATCACGCCGTTTCCCAGGTAGGTTATATGATCCTTGGATTCGGCCTTGGATCAGTAATAGGGATTGCGGCCGGACTATTCCATATGCTTAATCACGCCCTCTATAAGAGCGGTTTATTCCTTTCCTCGGGCTGCATTGAATACCGGACGGGCAGGGAAAACATTGACGATCTTGGCGGACTATCCAGGGCAATGCCGGTTACTTTCATCGCCTTTCTGATTTTTGCCATGTCGATTTCCGGTGTCCCTCCTTTCAATGGGTTTGCGTCAAAATGGATGATATATCAGGGAATCATTGAATTCGGGGCCGGATCAGACCTTCCCAACAAACTTTGGGTAATCTGGCTGGGATTTGCCGTGCTGGGCTCCGCGCTTACCCTTGCAAGCTTCATTAAGCTTATCGGAGGAATCTTCCTGAGCAGGCGGAAACCGGAATTTGAAAATGTCAGGGAAGTGCCGGTTCTTATGTGGCTGCCACTGGCTCTTCTGGCGTTGTTGTGTATATTCTTCGGGGTGTTTGCCACAAATATTGTTGTGCCCTCACTGCTGATGCCCATTTCAGGTGAGTTCGATTTCGGCGGATTCTGGAATTCGACATTCGTTTCATTGCTTGTACTGATTTCAATAATTCTTGGAATTATCGTTTATCTTATAGCAAATATTAAAAATTTCAGAACTGAAGATAGTTTTATCGGAGGTGAGAAAATGCAGGATCAGACAGGTTATCCCACTCCTGAATTTTATAAGACCATCGGAGAATTCGGATTCTTTTCCGTGATGTATAAAAAAGCTGAAGAAAAGTGGTTCGATATTTATGACCTCTCCAAACGCTTTGTATTATGGTTCAGCCATCAGCTCAGCAGAGCCCATACCGGTGTACTTCCCGGATACGTGATCTGGGTCCTGGCCGGCCTGATAATCATGTTACTGATAATGATCTAATTAAAAGAACTTTTATGGAACTGGCTCTCTCAGTTATAGTTGGATTTATGATCATCGGGGCTCTGTATGCCATACATGCAAAAGATATCCTGTCCGCTGTTATCGCCTGTGGCATAGTTGGTTATGGCCTTGTTATCTGTTTTCTTCTGTTAAAGGCTCCTGATCTGGCAATAGTGCAAATAGTTGTTGAGACCATAACCCTCATTATAATGGTCGCGGTTGTTCTCGACAGCTCGCGTGAAGAGGCATTTTCAAAACCTGACACACGCGGATACATCTCTGCCGGTTTGACAATTATTCTGGTGCTTGCCTTGCTTTACTTCTTCAGAATGGCTGCCGGATCTCTCGATACCTTCGGGACAAGCACGCTAAGGATGGCTGGTCCCTACATAGAGGGAGCAACAGAAAAAACCGGAAGTGCCAATCTTGTAACAGGAGTAATATTCGATTTCAGGGGTTACGATACCCTTGGGGAAGCGACAGTTCTGGTGACAGCAGTTTTAGGGGTAATTACAATCTTGAGAATCAAAGGGAAAAAATGAAAGGCATGTCAGTCATAGTAAAGAAAACCACACAGCTTGTCGCCGGGCTTGTATTTCTTTATGGGGTCTATATTATAGCGCACGGACATCTTACTCCCGGGGGAGGATTCGCCGGCGGCGTTGTAGTTGCAGGTGCTTTTATACTTCAGATTCTGGCATTCGGCAGTGATTTCCTGAATCTGGTTAAGGAAGAGACCGGATCAACTCTTTTTGAGAATCTTGCGGTACTGATAGTTCTTTTACTGGCAGTCTCAGGTTTACTGGCAGGGGCCAGCATCTTTTTACATAACTGGATGCCCAAAGGAACTGTGGGTGAACTCCTCAGCGCGGGTATGCTTCCGCTTTACAACATCTTCGTTGGTATTGAGGTCGCCGCCTCCATCCTGACGATCTTTCTTGCACTTGTAATATTTAAAGAAGAAATATCAAAATGACAGTTTACCTGCTCTGTTTCATATTGTTTCTTATCGGGCTCTACGGGGTGATTACCCGCCGGAACCTGATTAAGATAGCAATTTCACTTTCGATAATGGAGTTCAGTTGCTTCCTCTTCTTTGCCCTTATCGGATATATTGACGGAGGAATTGCTCCAATCGTCGATCCTGCGGATCCCTTAAAAACATATGTTGATCCATTGCCTCAGGCACTTGTCTTAACGGCGATTGTGATCGGGCTTGCAACCACTTCGATGCTGATGGCTGTGATCATACGCATCTACAGAAGGTATAAGACTTTCGATATAAGAGAGATAAGTAATTTAAGAGGCTGAAGATGAATCCGCTGATACCGTTATTTGTTGTTGTACCGCTTGCAGGAGCATTCCTTATAATGATCCTCGGGAGGTTCATAAAGGATTTTAATAAATATTTTGCCTCGCTTGTGCTTCTGTTTCTGGTCATGGCAAGTTTTTATTCACTCTTCACGACCGGGGAAGATACATCAGTCTACAAGGTCGGCGGCTGGGAGCCCGTGAACCGGTTCCCGATAGGAATTTATATGGTAATGGATGGCTTTACAGTAATTCTCCTGTGTATAATCAGCCTTATCGGATTTCTTTCGGTGTTCTATTCAATCTCTTATATCAGCAGGTATACATCAGAAAACTATTTCTACGCTTTGTTCTGTCTGATGACAGCCGGGATGAACGGTGTGGTTCTGAGCGGTGATCTTTTCAATATTTTTGTTTTCCTTGAAATTGCCGCAATTTCATCATATGCCCTTGTTGCATTCGGTGTCGGGAAAAATGAACTTGAAGCAACTTTTAAGTACCAGGTCCTCGGTGGACTTGCCTCCTTTCTCATTTTATTCGCGATCGGATTCATATACTGGAATGCGAAGACCCTCAATATAGCTGATATAAAAGCCGCCTTCGCATCAGGAAATGACAACTATTATTATCTGTTTATACAGATCCTGGTCCTGAGCGGATTCGGGCTTAAAGCGGCAATAATACCTTTCCATGCCTGGTTGCCTGACGCCCATTCTTCTGCCCCTTCCCCGATCTCGGCAATGCTTTCGGGTGTTCTTATCAAGGCAGTAGGCATTTATGTTATTATCAGGCTTTTCTTTAACATGTTCATCATAACTGAAGGTGTCTCCGTACTGATAACAACACTTGGAACACTTTCAATGGTTGTCGGGGTGTTCCTTGCAATAGGCCAATGGGATATAAAGAGGCTTCTGGCATACCACAGTATAAGCCAGATGGGCTACGTTGTAATGTCGGTCGGGATTGGCATGATACTCTTATCTCAGGGCGGAAAACGGGAGATAGCTGTTCTGGCTATTTCAGGCGGGCTATTTCATCTGATAAACCATGCGGCATTCAAAGGGCTTCTTTTCCTGAACGCCGGTGCAATTGAATACACCATCGGAACGCGCGACCTGAAAGAGATGGGAGGGCTCCACAAATATATGCCGGTGACCTCTGCAACATCTTTTATCGCTTCACTTTCAATATCTGGCATACCCCCGTTTAACGGATTCTTCAGTAAGCTGATAATAATAATCGCAGCTATCCTTGCTAAATTTTATCTTCTTGCAGCACTTGCTGTAATTGTCAGCATAATCACTCTTGCCTCCTTCATGAAATTCCAGCGGTATGCCTTCTTTAACAGGGAACGGGGCGCATCAGCGGAAAAGATCAGAGAGGTTCCTTTTCCCATGGTATTCAGTATGGTTATTATGAGCATCCTGTGCCTGGGTCTCAGTATTCTGGCATTTCCGGGGGTCAGGGAGGCTGTTCTTACTCCTGCCATAAATATTCTTACTGATCCTTCAAACTATATAACCCGGTTAATCGGATATTGATATGAGATATATCACTGTGTTCATATTGTCGCTTTTATTCTGGCTGCTTATAACATTCAGCCTGACTTTGCCGAATATTATTGCGGGTGTTGTTGCCGCTCTGATCTGCTCAGCAATTTTTGCCAGATATTATTTCAGGGATGTCTACAAGTTCTTACAGCCTGCACGATACTATTGGTTTACGGTTTATCTTTTTGTTTTTATATGGGCATGCATCAGGGCAAATCTTGATGTTGCATACCGGGTTTTGCATCCCGCAATGCCAATCCGCCCTGGTATAGTGAAGATTAAAACTTCGCTGAAATCGGAATTTGCCAGGACCCTTCTGGCAAATTCAATAACCATGACCCCCGGAACGATAACCGTTGATATAATCGATGATATCATGTATATCCACTGGATCTACATAAGATCAGAAGACCCGGAGGTTTACACAAAGATGATTACGGGAGTTTTTGAAAAGTACATTAAAAGAATTGTTGAGTAATGAGTTACATTGATTTACTGCTATACATTCAGATTGCCCTCAGTGCGATATGTCTGTACAGGATCATAAGAGGTCCGACAATTCCTGACAGGATGGTGGGTATCGATATCTTCGGCATACTGGTGGTAGGTATTTGTGCAATTATTTCGATCCAGACGGAAAAATCCTTCATAATTGACATAGGTATAGCCTGGATAATATTGAGTTTTATTGGCACGCTTACTCTGGCTAAATATCTGACAGGCAAAAAATTAAATGAATAATATGATCAGTTTTATTTTTATTACGATAGGGATAACTTTCAATCTGCTCGGTTGTATCGGAATAATCCGTTTACCTGATACATATAACAGGCTTCAGGCGGCCACCAAATGCGTTACTCTCGGATGTTGCAGCATCCTTATGGGGGTCCTGTTCCATTTCGGGTTCAGCGATGGCGGAGTAAAAGCCCTTATTGCTATTCCGATACTCTTCTTCAGCTCGACTGTTGCCGCACATGCCCTTATCAGGGGAACTTACCATTTCGGGGTGAAACTCGGACCAAAAAGTGTGAAAGATGACTATAAGGAGACCATAAAATGAAGTACCCGAAGCTAAGAGAATTAAGGGAGGCGGTAATTTCATTGGTTACTCCCGCCTACACTTCCGGTTTTCCTGCGGAGGAACACATTCCCTTTGAAAACTTCAGGGGTAAACCGGTTGTCGACGATAAAAACTGCGTAGGATGTGAAACCTGTGCAAATGTTTGTCCTCCAAAGGCTATTACGTTTACCGATGACATTGCAAAAGGTATAAGAACGATAACCAGAGATTACGGGAAATGCATCTTTTGCGGGCAGTGCCAGGATCATTGCATTACACAGAAGGGAGTTAAATTATCAGATAAGATATTTGATCTTGCAGTTTTTGACAGGGCTGAAAATGTCGAGATCCAGGAAAAAGAACTTATAATATGCGAAAACTGTCATGCAGTGATCACTACAAAAGAACATCTGCATTTTATGCACAGAAAACTCGGGGCCAGGGCCTTTGCCTCTTTACTTGATCTGAATATGCTTAATGAAAAATTGCGCCTGGCAGAAGGCCGGGATACAGATGTCGGGATCATGGATGAGCTCAAACGGAAGGATATGTTCAATATTATCTGTCCGAACTGTCTGAGGCAAGTCCTGGTAAAGTATTTATTCAATGGTACCTGATAACCTCAATACGCTTCTTTCCCTTACAGACAGGAAAATACTTTTTGTCGGTATCGGCAACCTGCTTAAGATGGATGATGGTGTGGGAGTATATATAAGCAGGCAAATAAAGAATTGCGGAAATATTTCTTCAATAACCGCAGAGGTGAGTATCGAAAATTATATAGGAAAGATCAATTCTCTTAATCCTGATACTCTGATACTCATTGATTGTGTTGATCTTGGCCTTTCCCCGGGGTCTGTCAGGGTACTCAGGGTTGACCAAACGGAGGATCTGACATTCAATACTCATAACATTTCATTGAAACGTATTTCAGAGTTTTTTACGATGCCGGTATTTATACTCGGAATACAGCCTGAAAAAGTTGGTTTTGGAGAAAATATTTCATACATTGTAAGGGATAAAGCGGACAAAATTATTAACCAAATAAATCTACAGGAGGTAAAGTATGGCTGTTGAATATCTATGCAAAGTATGCAGGGGACATCTGAATGTCAAGACCTCAATTGTCCTTTCTGCCACAAAGAGCAATAGTTCCAGGGGCGGACTTGTTTTTCTCAATCCCGAAATCGGGAACTATACGATAACAACGCATGCCTCATTTAAAATTGAAGAGGGTTCAGAGTATATTTACACATGCCCCATCTGCCATTCCCAGTTGAACAGTGCCAAATACCCTCACCTTGTAAGGATCATAATGGTTGATGTTACAGGGAGAGAGTTCAATATTTACTTTTCAGGCATTGCCGGTGAAAAATGCACTTATAAGATCAGAGGATCCAAAGTTGAGAAGGAAGGGCCAGATGCCGCACTTTACGACAAGTATTTCGACGTTCCCGAAGAGGATCGAAAATACCTCTGACCTCATCAAGGTCTGTACTTGCATATAAACAACATTAAAGCCTTTAGTTGCAAAAAACGGTATTAAGGCCTGTACTTTCATAAAATCTGCTGCCATTATTAACAATTAATTTTATTTTTGTTACCGTTTATATTTATTACGGTTAATAATTAATTATTATGAATAGTGACATTAACAAAAGAGCTGCCGATAATATCCGCATTCTTTCCATTGCGATGGTTGAAAAGGCAAAATCGGGCCATCCTGGAGGGCCTATGGGGGGAGCAGATTTTATTCATATCCTTTTTTCCGAATATCTGAATTTTGACCCCGCAGATCCCGTCTGGATAAACCGTGACAGGTTCTTCCTCGATGCTGGACACATGTCGCCGATGCTCTATTCAATTCTGACTCTGACCGGACGAATTGAAATTGACGATCTGAAAAGCTTCCGTCAATGGGGGAGTCCAACCCCAGGGCATCCCGAGTATGATGTAAAGAGGGGAATTGAAAACACATCGGGACCGCTTGGACAGGGTCATACAAACGCTGTAGGTGCTGCAATAGCAGAGCGTTTTCTGGTGGCCAGGTTCGGTGACCTTTTTGCCCATAAAATCTATACATATATTTCTGATGGAGGTGTTCAGGAAGAGATCTCACAGGGAGCCGGCAGGCTGGCAGGTTTTCTGGGGCTTTCGAATCTCATAATGTTTTACGACTCAAATGATATTCAGCTTTCAACCCCAACAAGTGCGACAACCTCTGAGGATACAGCAATGAAATACACCGCCTGGGGTTGGAATGTGATAAAAATTGACGGAAACGACCAGGACCAGATCCGTGAAGCTCTGAATTCTGCTTTAAAAGAAAAGGAAAAGCCCACACTTATAATTGGAAAGACAATTATGGGGAAAGGAGTACTTGACGATGAGGGAAACCCTTTCGAGGGAAAGACATCACTGCACGGAACTCCCGTAAGTGAAGCAGGCGGATCTGTCGAAAAATCGCTTGTCAACCTGGGAGCGGACCCCTCCGATCCCTTTATGATATTTGATGACGTCAGGAAGCATTATGAAAAGCTCCTTGCCGGAAAAGCCGGAAAGGCAACTGAATGGAAAAAAAGAAAAATGGAATGGGCTGCAGAAAATCCCGAATCTGATAAAAAGCTCAATTCGTTTTATTCCGGCGATATTCCGGAGATAGATTATTCTTCCATCGCACAGAAAGAGGGTTCAGCAACGAGGAATGCTTCATCAGCAGTTCTTGCAGTATATGCCAAAAAAATCGAAAATATGATTGTCGCATCGGCTGACCTGGCAAATTCGGACAAGACAGACGGCTTTCTAAAGCAGACCCATCCATTGACCAAAGGTGATTTCTCAGGTGCATTCCTGCATGTCGGGGTTTCCGAGCTGACAATGGCCGGGATTATGAATGGCCTTGCCCTGCATGGAGGCGTAATACCTGCCTGCGGAACCTTTTTTGTCTTTTCCGACTTTATGAAACCCGCGGTAAGGCTTGCATGTATTATGGGAATACCTGTCAGGTATATTTGGACTCACGATGCTTTCAGGGTTGGAGAAGACGGACCGACTCATCAGCCGGTCGAACAGGAAGCCCAGATACGCCTCATGGAACACCTGAAAAACCACCACGGTGACAACAGCATGCTTGTTCTTCGTCCGGCTGACGCAGCAGAAACCACGGTTGCCTGGAAGCTCGCCCTCGAAAACAGGAAAACTCCGACAGCACTTATCCTCTCCAGGCAGAATATCAAGGATCTCCCGTCTGCTAACGGTGACAGGTTCGGGGATGCACTGAAAACTGCGAAAGGAGCCTACATCGTACAGGATTGCGAGGGCACACCCGATGTGATTCTGATTGCCAGCGGTTCGGAGGTTTCGACCCTTGTTGAGGGAGCTGAATTGCTGAGGAAGGATAATCTCAAAATAAGGATCGTATCAGCCCCGTCAGAAGGCCTTTTCAGAAATCAGCCGGAATCTTACAGAAAATCAATCATACCTGACAACGTGCCGATATTCGGTTTAACCGCAGGCCTTCCCGTTACCCTGCTGGGTCTTGTCGGACCAGCCGGAAGAGTCTGGGGTCTTAACAGTTTTGGATTTTCAGCACCATATAAGGTACTGGATGAAAAACTGGGATTCACCAGGGAGAATGTTTATCGTCAGGTAAGTGATTACCTGGCTCAACATAAGCGGTAAACATTGTGATCATTCGTTTAAGGCCGCCTCATCAGCGGCCTTTTTAAATTTATTAGTAATTTAGATTAACTTTTTGTCGATCACGTTCCTCTTAATGAAAAACCGGCATGAAAAAAGCAATCCCTATCCTGATTATTTTTACAGGCATCCTTCTTCAGAAGGCTTATACACAAGTCGATACAGTTCCTTCCCCTTATGCTGCATCTGACACCCTGAATGTCAATATCAGACTTTTTAACAGTGATGATCTGATAGATATCGCTCTCAGATTTGACGTCAGTTACTTCAGGAAAAAAAAGTCGGACGTTGAATATCTTCCGGCTCTCCTGACATATTATATGGGTGAAAATGATTCTGTGAACAGGAACATCAAGCTCAGGGCAAGGGGAGAGATGCGCAGGAATTACTGCGACTTTCCGCCGATAAGTCTCAATTTCAAACTAAAAGATCCAGTCTCAAGTGAATTCGACGGAATAGATAAACTTAAGCTTGTCACTTACTGCAAACTTGGCTATGAACGCTACGTATTGAAGGAATACCTGGCATACAAACTCTATAATTTATTGACAGATATCAGTTTAAGGGTAAGACTCATGAGAGTAAAATACATTGATACTTCGAATAAGAGGAAAACTGTTACCCAGTATGGATTTGTCATTGAACCGGTGGAACTCCTTGAGAAAAGGACCAATTCGGTTGAAGTCAGGTCGAACTTTCTTTCACAGAAAAGCGTTAAGCCGGAAATGATGGACAGGTACGCAATCTTTAACTACATGATAGGCAACACAGACTGGTCGGTTCCAAATCTGCACAATGCCATTATACTTGCCAGCCCCGGCGAAGCGTTGTCAGGCCTTGCAAAGATAGTACCTTTCGATTTTGATTATTCAGGACTTGTAAACGCTGTTTATGCAGTCCCGTTTGAAACGTTGCCCATCAAAACTGTGCGTGAGCGCCTGTATATGGGTATATGCAGGGACATAGACGTTTTTAATAGCGACCTGAAAGAGTTTGCCGACAGGAAGGCTGAGTTTTACAAAGTCATAGAGGATTTCCCATATCTTAAAGACAGGGAGAAAAAGGACATGACCGGTTACCTGAACGGATTCTTTAATGAATTCGATAAAAGGAATACAATAGTCTATATGCTGCGTAGTACCTGCAAGGATTTCTGATCCTATTTTTTTTGAGTACTTTTGCCCCCCTGATTTGAATTTATTAAATAGCCATGGTACTGAAAACACCAACCGGGATGAATATTTTACATCGTGGCTATTACATCTGCCATTTAAAAATAAAATATACAAATGAAATACAGTATTTTGAATGGAGTAAAGGGCTTGATATTTGATCTTGACGGAACACTTGCCGATACTATGCCTTATCATTTTGAAGCCTGGCGGAGAGCCTGTATAAAATACGGTGCCAGCATAGATACTGCTTTCCTCCGCAGGCATACCGGAAGCCCGGGCTGGATTATCGCCGATGAAATTATCAAAAATTGCAAACTCGACTCATGTGTAACGGCAGAGCAGATAATGACTGAAAAGTTTGCAGAGTTCTCCGGGATGCAACATCTTATAAAACCCATCGGGCCGGTAACAGATATAGTCAGGGAATATTACGGCAGACTGCCAATGGCTGTCGGAACAGGTGGACACCGCGAAGCTGTGGAACGGACGCTCGAGCTGACAGATCTCAGGCAATATTTTGATATTATAGTTACCGCCAACGATGTAAATTCCTTTAAACCTCATCCCGAAACGTTTCTCAGATGCGCTGAACTCATGAATATAAAACCTGAATTCGTCGAGGTATTCGAAGATTCCGAATATGGGATCGAAGCTGCCTCAAGGGCAGGTATGAAAGTAACTGATGTCAGATCATGGTATGACTCTGACTGGTGAAATGACCTTTTGATTATAACCCGGCTCCGAATCCACAGGCAAATAACCAATACATATTCAAATTATTTCCGCCTGTTATCAGACCAACATAAATTGCTATATTTGAAAAAAATCCGGAATTGAGGAAAGCTGTCAGAATAAAAGCCTGGACCATGCTTCTTGCATGGTTGGCGATATTTGCCCATGGCATTATCCCCCACAACCATTCCGATTTTCCGAATGCAGATTGCCCCGGTCTGTTTCACTCCCCGGGAATTGACCACTGTGACTCGCAGAGTTCTGACTCCTTTGGGGATCTGCATGAAGAAAGAACCGTATGTCACTATTCAGGCAATGTTATCCATGAACTGAATTCCGATAACCTGATAATGTTATCTGACAGGATCGAGTTTATTGGACCTTATGCCTTTATGGCAATATTGACACTCGACAAATCTTTACATTTTAAACCTGACCATCATCCCGGTATTTCAGCTCTGAGAGCCCCTCCCCTTTCCTGATTAAATCCCGTTCCAAGCTATTTTTTTTTCGATAATCAGTCAACGGATTATCTAATATTTATTTATCTGAATAATAGTATGAAAAGTATATCAATTATCCTGTTAATGACTTTACTCACAGCTTTTAACGGCTGCAGATCAGATAAGGAGGCAACCGCTGAAATTCAGGCTGTTTCAAGCCCTGAAACAATTCATCAGGAGACCCCGGAACAAAACCATACCGTGCTGTCGATCAAAAAACAGCCATTCTCATTTGTGATTCGTACAGGCGGCAGAATCCTCGTCGACAGTAAAGACATTAAAGTTGTGACTGCAAAATCCCCGGGTATAGTAAAATTCAGTGACCATTTTCTTTTTCCGGGTGTAAGAGCGGCTAAAGGACAGAAGCTCTTTACCCTTTCCGGTGAACAGCTTTCGGAAGATAACGCTGAACTGAAATTCATGCAGGTTAAAGCTGATCTCGAAAAAACTACCGCAAATTATGAAAGGGCAAAATTGCTTATCACCGACAGAATCATTACGGAAGAAAATTTCCTGGAGGCTAAAAACGAATACGAAAAAATGCTTAATGAATTCAATAACCTGAACAGCACCTCTGACGCCTCGGGCACCGTAATAAACTCGCCCGACAACGGCTATATCAGGGAAATTTACGTGACTGAAGGTCAGAAAGTCAGTGCAGGACAATCCCTGGCTTCAATAGTGATGGATCACAATCTTGTTCTTAAAGCGGATCTTTCCCCGGATCTTCTTAATGTACTGCCATGGATTGAAAAGGCAAATTTCACTGTTGGTTACAGTAAGCGGTTATTTAAAACCGAAGAACTCAACGGAAAGAAAATTTCGTTTGGGAAAAGCACCGGTGAGAATTCATTCTATATACCGGTATATTTCAGGATGAATTTTGATCCCTCGCTTATTGAAGGGACATTTGCAGAGATATATCTGATCGGGATGGAGATTCCCGATGCAATTGTGGTGCCGAACAGTGCCCTGATGGAAGAGTATGGGAAGCTTTATGTCTTTGTGGAGGATGAAGACGGGGATTTCTTAAAGCGTTATATAAAAACAGGCAATAACGACGGGGAATTCACTGAGGTTACCGATGGCTTATCGGAAAATGAGACTATTGTCGCTACAGGAGCATATAATATAAAGCTGTCACAGATGACCGGAAGCGCCCCGGCTCATACACATAATCATTAATCTGCCCGAGTCATGCTGGATAAAATAACCGCGTTTTCACTGAAAAACAGGCTGATAATTCTGATAGGTGCGCTTCTGCTGCTTATCCTGGGAACATATGTTATCAGAAGAATGGATATAGATATCTTTCCCGAGCTGACAGCGCCTACTGTCGTGATAATGACTGAAGCCCACGGAATGGCTCCGGAAGAGGTTGAGCGTCTCGTCACGTTTCCCATTGAAACTACAGTTAACGGATCTACAGGCATAAGGAGGGTAAGGTCGAACTCATCAATGGGATTCTCTATTGTCTGGGTTGAATTTGACTGGGGCACCGATATTTATAAAGCCCGCCAGACCCTTACCGAAAGGCTCTTCAGGGTTACTGAAATGATGCCTCAGGGAGTCATGCAGCCGGTAATAGCCCCTCAGGCATCTCTCCTTGGAGAAATGATGATCATCGCGCTTCAGTCGGATACAATCAGTGCCATGGATCTCCGGACCATTGCCGACTGGAATGTCGCCCCGAGGCTTCTGTCGATCCCGGGTGTAGCTCAGGTAAATACTTTAGGCGGCGAAGCAAAGGAATATCAGATCCTCGCCGACCCGTACAAAATGAACTTCTACGGTGTATCCCTGAATGAGCTGATATCAGCATGCGAAAACCTTAACAGGAATACTTCGGGTGGTTTCATAAATGAATACGGAAATAAATATATTGTCAGAGGTATTGCCAGGACCAACAACATACAGGACATCGGCAGATCACTTATTAAGATAACGGGCGATAAAAGGATCCTTATAGGGGATGTGGCTGATATTGGCACCGGATATACACCCGCAATCGGTACAGGCTCATATCGCGGAAAGGATGCAGTTCTCGTTACGATCACAAAACAGCCTGATGCAAATACTGTAAAACTTACACATGATATCAATGCTGCCGTTCAGGAGATCCAGGCAAATGCAGGAGCTTCCGTCAGTTTTCATACCGACATTTACAACCAGGCGTCATTCATTGAAACCGCAGTCAGCAATGTACTGAAAGCGCTTATCGAAGGGGGATTCTTCGTCATCATTGTTTTATTCTTTTTTCTTTTCAATTACAGGACTACTTTAATTTCACTGCTGGCTATACCGCTTTCCCTTGTGGTTACGATCCTGACATTAAACGTACTCGGCTATACAATAAACACTATGAGCCTTGGAGGAATGGCGATCGCCATCGGTTCACTGGTGGATGATGCAATCATTTACGTTGAGAACACCTATAAACAGCTTAGAAAAAATGTCAAGAAGGAGCCTGCCTCAAGGGAACCTGTGCTTACGGTTGTTTACAAGGCATCATCAGAGATGAGGTCCTCAATCTTCAACGCTACAATAATCATTATCATTACATTCATTCCGCTCTTTCTTCTGGAAGACCTCGAAGGAAGAATGCTTAAGCCGCTTGGAATAACATTTATCATCTCTCTTTTCGCTTCGCTGATTGTGGCGATAACCGTTACACCCGTTCTTTGCAGTTACCTGCTGAAAGATGAATCAAGGCTGCTTAAAGCTGCAAACGGATCATGGATCGAGAGGAAACTGGGTGCTCTGTACCAAAAGATCCTTAATTTCACCCTCAGGAGGAATTTCCTTGTTTTAGGCACTTCAGTGCTCCTGCTGATAATATCCGTATTTTTGTTTACCACAGCAGGATCATCTTTTTTGCCTTCATTCAATGAAGGCGCCCTGACTGTAAATATCGGCAGCATGCCGGGAATATCGCTTGAGGAATCGGTAAAACTCGGGAGAAAGGCCGAAAACCTCCTGCTTCAGATTCCGGAGGTTAAGAGTGTTTCCCGCAAAACCGGAAGGGCAGAGCTTGCGGAACATTCATTCGGTGAAAGCGTCTCAGAGCTTGATGTCCCCTTTGAGATTGATAAAAGAAGCAGGGAAGAGTTCTTTGCTGATGTCAGGGAAAAGCTTAGAACGATACCCGGAGTTAATATCGAGGTCGGTCAGCCAATAACCCACCGCATAGATAATATGTTATCCGGAACGAAAGCCAATATTGCCATCAAGCTTTTCGGAGATGACATCAATGAACTTTACCGCATAGGCAATGAAATAAAAACGAGGATTTCAGACATCGGGGGCATTGGGGACCTTACAGTTGAGCAACTTATAGAGACTCCCCAGATAAAAATAAAAGCCAAAAGGGAAATGCTCGCAAGGTTCGGGATCCCCGTCAATCAATTTTCCGATTTCGTTTCGTATGCACTCGACGGCCGTAAAGTATCCGATGTTTATGAGGATGAAAAACGTTTTCCGCTGGTCCTGCGGTACAATGATCTGGCCAGGAGCACAACTGAGGGGATACGTTCGTCCATGATCGACACCTATGACGGGAAAAAAGTGCCGTTATCATTTATTGCTGATATAGAATCGGCCACGGGTCCGGATGCAATCAACAGGGAGAATGTCAGAAGGAAAATCGTGATTTCAGTTAACGTAACCGGAAATGATATCGGAACGGTAGCCAGGGATATCAGAAAAAGAATTGAAGAAGTTATCACGCTGCCCGAAAATTATAATATTGAATACGGAGGTCAGTTCGAAAGTGCAGGCATAGCAACGCGTCGACTATTATTTGCCTCAGCTGCAGCGCTTCTTATCATTTTCATAATTCTCTACCATGAGTTTCGGGACGGTACACTGGCTTCAATAATACTTTTAAACCTTCCCCTTGCTCTTATAGGCGGGATATTCGCAATCAAATTCTCAACAAATGTGATAAGTATTCCGTCGATAATCGGATTCATTACCCTCTTCGGGATTGCAACAAGGAACGGCATTCTGCTGATCACAAAATATGTCCATTCCCAGGAGCAGGGTGCAGGCCTCAGGGAAAGCATTATTGCAGGGTCGGCCGACAGACTGAACCCAATTCTTATGACTGCACTTACAGCCGCACTGGCACTAATACCACTGGCTCTTACCGGAGACAGGCCGGGAAATGAGATCCAGAGCCCGATGGCAATAGTAATTCTCGGAGGCTTGCTGAGTTCAACACTGCTCAATCTGATAGTTGTTCCCTCAGTCTATTTCGTTTTCCGGAGAAAAAATGAGAGAAAAAATCAAAAACCGGAGTCATGATGTCTAAACGAATATTTACATTATCTGTCACATTGATTCTGTTCAGTGCATTCATTGACGGACAGAACATTTCGGATTACCTGGTTCAGGTGCGTGAAAATAATCCGGAGATCATTGCTTACAGACGACTGCTGGAAGCAAGAAAAAATGAATCAAGAACAGGTATAGCGCCTTTGAATCCGTTGGTCAGTTTTGGCTATATGCCGGGACAAAGCGAAGATATCGGGATCAAAAGGACCTGGTCTGTGACACAATCTTTTTCCTTCCCGACAAAATATTTACTTCAGAATAAGATAAGCAGGAGTACAATAATACTTGCCGAACAGGAATTCAACCTCGGAATGCTCGATATCATGCTGAATGCCAAGCTGGCAACTTATAATTATATTTATGATCAAAGGATCCTGTCGGTATTGTCGGAAAGAAAAATAATGTACGACAAATTAAGATCCGGATGGGAAAAGCTGTTGAGCACCGGAGGAGCTACCATTCTTGAGTACAATAAAATACTCCTTGAACTTGCTTCACTTAATCTCAGGATCACCAGCACCGAATCTGAGATTACTGTCCTGCGGGAAAAGCTTCTGTATATGAGCGGTAACGGCACCCTGCCTGATGTTAACGTTTATGAGCTTTACCAGGAATCAGATCCTGAAACACTCCTTAGCGATAAAAGCAGGATGCATCCTGCTTTTCTTCTGCCGGAATCGGAGTATCAGATAAGCCTGCAGCAGGTAAAACTCAGCAAATCGGGCAGCCTTCCTGAATTCGAAGCCGGCGTCGCCTCCGAAATAGTCCCCGGGGAGAATTACACCGGACCTGTGGCAGGGATGACAATCCCCTTGTGGGCAAACACAAACAGAGTGAAGTCCGCCAGGTCAAGAGCCGAATACTCAGCAGCTGTAAGAGATGCAAGATTAACGGAACTGAAGGCCAATTTAAAAAGTGAATATGAGAGGATGATGGCATATAAAAAAGGGATGGAAGAGATCGGTAAAATAGTCGGATCCGGCGACGACAGGGAATTCCTTAACAAAGCCCTTGAAGCGGGAGAAATATCACTTACCGATTACTTTGCATACCTGAATACTTCCTATCAGGCCGAGGACAAATACTATGAACTTGAATATGAATACCATAGAACTCTTGCTTCATTATACGACCATGAACTTGTGAATTTAAGATGACAGCTTTCCCGATAAGCTATCCGCCCTGTAAGCATGCCAGATATGACAGAATCCGGAACTGGTTGAATAATGATATGGAAATTTGACAAAGTTTTAATAGATTCAACCCTGGCCAATCCTTGTGATGATTGAAATAGTAAAAACTGAAGACGGTTCGGATACATTGTATATCTCCTCGCTTAATGAGCATTATCACTCAGTTCACGGTGCCGTAACCGAGTCGGAACATATATATTTAAATGCCGGGTTTAACTCCTGCAGTCCGGGACCGTTGCATATTTTTGAGGCAGGATTCGGCACCGGCCTTAACGCACTTCTCACCGCCATTAGAAGTGCCAGTGATAAAAGGGAGGTCTTTTATACTGCCGCAGAGAATTTTCCGCTTTCAAGGGAAATCACTGACTCATTAAACTACCCGGATTTTATATCCGATCGTGCGCAAATATTCAGGATGATCCATTCATCCCCCTGGAATGAATTCAATAAAATTCATGAGCACTTCAGTCTTTGCAAAATCCGTTGTGATCTGACCACAGACACGATTTCAGGGCGTTTCAACCTAATATATTTCGATGCCTTCGGGCCCGACAAACAACCGGAGATGTGGTCGGATGAAGTTTTTCAAAAAATTTCCGGGCTTACTGAAAAAAACGGAGTCCTGGTCACATATTCATCGAAAGGTGAGGTAAAAAGAAGGCTGAAGAAATACGGATTTGAGGTATCCCTGCTTCCCGGTCCACGCGGGAAACGCCATATTATCAGAGCTATAAAAATTTAAAAAATATTTTCTTTTAACCTTTTTCCTTAGGGCAAAGTGTTATCTTTGCGAAAATTTAAAAATTTAAAACTATATCAAATGAAAATTAAGGGATTAATTGTGCTGACTGTTGTTATAGCAATAATGTTTGCCTCATGTGGAAAAAACTCAATATCAAGTGCAAAGATAAAATCAAGGGAAGACTCACTCTCCTATGCATTCGGAATTGTGAACTACAATGCACTTAAGACAGATAGTCTTATGCTTAACCCGGTACTTGTTGCCAAGGCAATGAAAGACAGTGAGAAGGGAAAGCCGGTCATGGCAGACGAGATCGCCAGGGGTTTCATCATGGCTTATATTAATGAGCGTGAATCAGATAAAGCTGCCCAACAGGCCGATCTTGACAAAGAGACATACAAGGATTACATATCAGAAAATGAAACATTCCTTACAAAGAACAAGGAGAGGAACGGTGTTATGGTTACTCCCAGCGGCCTTCAATATGAAGTGATCAAGATGGGTACTGGTCCTAAACCAACAGCTGAAAGCACGGTAAAGGTTCATTATACAGGAACCCTGATCGACGGAACCGAATTTGATTCTTCAGTAAAACGAGGTACACCTGCCCAGTTTCCGGTTTCGGGCGTTATCCCGGGCTGGACTGAAGCACTTCAGCTTATGCCTGTGGGTTCCGAGTTTAAGCTCTACCTTCCTGAAAATCTTGCCTATGGAGCAAATGCAGCCGGTGATCTTATAAAACCATATTCAACCCTTATCTTCGACGTTCAACTTCTCGAAATCGTCCAGTAATGAGAACCGCAGAAATACTGACTCCAAAAGGGGTGATGCAGGTCAGCTTTTACGAGGAAGATGCACCACAAACAGTTGAAAATTTTATAAAGCTGGCAAAAGAAGGATTCTATGACGGACTCGCGTTTCACAGGGTGATACCTGATTTCGTAATACAGGGCGGTTGTCCTTATTCCAGGGATATGGATGATCCAAGAGTCGGGACCGGAGGGCCAGGTTACAAGATCAAATGCGAGCTAAAAGGAGGCAACCAGTATCACGACAAGGGCGTCTTGTCGATGGCGCATGCCGGACGGGATACCGGAGGTTCACAGTTTTTTATCTGTCACGGAAGGAAAAATACAAGCCATCTCGACAGGCAGCATACATGTTTTGGAAGGGTAACAGAGGGCGTTGAAGTCGTTGACAAGATCCGGCAGGGTGATAAAATTGAAAAAATAACTATAAACGAAGAGTAATATGGCCTTCGAAATCACCGGTAAAGTAATTGATGTAATGCCTGTAAACCAGGTCAGCGATAAGTTCAGAAAACGTGAATTTGTCATTGAAAAGAAAGACACAGGCGGATCTTCGGTCTTTATTGACTATATCAAGTTTCAGCTTGTTCAGGACAAGTGCGACCTCATTAATGAATCATTTCTGAATGAAGAGGTCAGGATCTGGTTCAATGTCAAAGGAAACAGATGGGAAAAAGATGGCCGGGTTAGCTATTTTACAAACCTCGATGCCTGGAAAATTGAGAAAGCTGCCGTAGAAGGACGCAGTCAGAACATAGTGGAGCAAAATCCTCCTGATGACCTGCCCTCGGAATTAGATGAGATGAGCGATTTACCTTTCTGACAGAACTGAATTCCTGATATAAGGAAAGATTCCGTAATGTAATAATACCCTTCACCAATCAGGTGGAGGGTTTTTTTACTCCCTGAACCATACGGTTCTTTTCACAAGACTCAACTTTGAGTGATCATGATTTGTTTATCTTTATGTACTTAGTTATGAAAATGGAATCTTTGCAGCCTGGATGTTTGAACAGGCTTCATCATCAGAACTAACATTAATGTAAAATTCCAATATCATTCAGTCATGAGATTTCGTATATTCCCGTTCATTGTATTTCTTATAATCAACTTTACCGGTCTGGCACAGATTGCCACAGACAAAAGAGCACCAGCAGTCTCCGAAAGGATTGAACTTCCCTATAACAGGTTTATCCAGCCGGCAGGGCTCCAGATAATATTTGGCGATGAAGCACTCGAAAATCATTCCCTCGACGTTGCACTCTCCCCCGATTCTAAATGGCTGGCTGTTGAGGAAAGATACAGCATCATTTTTATCAACGTAGCCAATCATAGCATAACTTACAGGATGCCCAATAATATTCATCCCGATCTCAGGGGTACAATGAATACCTATTCAGGAATAAGATGGCGTTCATCGGTTAATGGCCCCGAAGTATACTGGAGTGCATCAGGAATGAATGGCAGGTCATTTGTAGCCTCAGCAGGATGGGACGGGCAAAAAGCGGAGTTCAGGCATGTATTCGAATACAACCCTGAATCCCCTGCAGCAATGGCACTTCCAAATGAGATATGGATAGACGAAGAATCAGGGCATGACTACCTCTATGTGGTTCTTAATGGCAACAACAAAGTCTTAAAGCAGGATATTACAACCGGGGAAATAATCTGGAAAACGGATCCGGGTGTTGCTCCATACGGGATCACTATGGCTTCCGGGAAATTATATGTCACAAACTGGGCGGGCCGGCACCCGACTGAACTGGATAAGGACATAGCAGGGATACCCTGGGGAAAGGCTAAGGTGGACAACAAAGCGGGTGGATCAACAAGGGAAGGCAGCATCGCCATTTTAAATCCCTCTGACGGTAAAATTCTGAAAGAACTGATTGTCGGACTTCATCCGAATGAGATCATCAGCGACAGGAAAGGCAGATATGTTTACATTACAAACTCGAACAGTGATAATGTGTCGGTAATAAATACTCTTATCGATGAAGTGGTTGAAACAATAAGCGTCAGACTCCAGCCTGAGATTAATCCCTTCTTCGGGGATTCACCAAATGGGTTATGCCTTTCGGCCGACGAAAGATCCCTTTATGTGGCTAATGGAATGGATAATGCACTTGCAGTTGTCAGACTTGCCAAAAAATCAGCTTTAAAAGGAAGAGGAAAGGAAAGCACCATCACCGGGTTCATTCCGACAGGCGCCTATCCGTCAGGGATCACTTTATCACCATCGGGATTGCTCTATATTGCAAACCTCGAGGCAAACGGAGTGCGCCTCGGGTTGCAGAACCCCAACGGGCTTAACCTGATCTATAACTCCCATCATATGCTTGCCTCTGTGTCAGTCGTACCGGTTCCGGGCCGCCGCGACCTCAGGGCCTATACCGATACGGTAATTGCTGTCAATGATCTTTCAAGAGCGACCCTTGCCCGGGAAATACCAAGAAAAAATGCTAAACCCTTACCTGTTCCGGAAAGAATCGGGGAACCTTCGGTTTTCAGGCACGTCCTCTACATTATTAAGGAAAACCGTACCTATGACCAGATTCTCGGGGATATACCGGAAGGCAGAGGAGATTCTTCACTGTGTACTTACGGAGAGAAGATTACTCCCAACACCCATAAGCTGGTCCGGGAATTCCAGCTACTCGACAATTACAATGTTTCGGGAAAGTGTTCGGCAGAGGGGCACCAGTGGACAGATGCCTCAATTGTCACCGATTATATTGAAAAAAACATGAGGGCATGGTTCAGAAGCTACCCTCATGTCCAGCAGGATGCTCTTGTGTATTCACCAACCGGCTTTTTATGGGATAACGGCATGAGAAACGGTAAAAAAGTCAGGATTTATGGTGAGGCTGCAGTTCCAATTATCGAGAATAACCTTAAATGGCCTGAGATTTATGAAAAATTCATTAAAGGGGAGAAGGTAAACTTTGTAAATCTGACAACGATTGAACCTGTAAACAGTATTTTGAGTAAAGAATATCCATCTTATGGTAACCATGAGTTTCCCGACATAATGAGGGCTGACGCTTTCATCCGGGAGCTTAATGCTTATGAAGCCATGGAAGGCGACCAGCTTCCCGAACTGATGATAATGGCATTGCCCGAGGATCATACAGCCGGAACAAGACCGGGCTCCCCCACCCCGCGTGCAATGATAGCTGATAACGATCTTGCACTTGGACAGATAGTTGAGGCTGTCACCAAAAGCAGGTTCTGGGAGAGTACTGTCATTTTCGTAACCGAGGATGATTCGCAGTCAGGATGGGACCATATTTCTGCTTACCGTACAGTGGGTATAGTAATCAGCCCGTATTCCCGGTTAAAGTCAACAATCAGTACGCATTATACCCAGCCATCAATGGTCAGGACCATAGAACAGATCCTTGGCCTTCCTCCTATGAATATTCAGGATGCCATCG